>JGI20214J51650_10003070_pt1 | contig 10475 bp, 11 predicted proteins | sample WetSurMetagenome_FD_51650 | JGI IMG/M metagenome (IMG submission 51650)
TATCTCTCTACTATTGTCCAAGGCCAACATGCAGATGCAATCGGTTGCATCCGCGGCATCCGGGGATGCGCCCGCAGGCGCACCCGCAGCCGAAGAGAAGAAAGAAGAAGCAAAGACAGAAGAAGACGCGGCGTCAGGACTTGCTTCGCTGTTCGGCTGAGCCCCTAAGGGATCAGTGCCTTTAAGGCCTGATCCGCTAGGATCAGTTCCTTTTGGGTTAAATCCTAAAGGATCAGTCTCTCTAGAGCTGAAATCCAACAGGATTTCATCCTTTAGGACCGCTACACATATATATCTTTTTCTTTATTATTTATTTCTTTTATTTCCGCCTTCGTACCGTCTGTTAACGTCGTTCTGATCGTTAATTCATTATTGCTGACAGGGTCCTTCTTTTCTTGCTTCAAGGCTATACGGTAGGCGTCCAGAGAAACCCATACCTCGAGTGCGAAAGTGAAGAGCAGGAAAACTTCTGGATAATCCGTCAGCCCGATGTATGCGGCGACCTCTAAAAAGATAAAGAGCAGGCCTTTCGCATACTTTCCAAGATACAGGTGGCCTAATCCGGCGATCACGAAAGATAAAACTGTTGATATCCAGGGGCGTAGTTCGTTTCTCATTTCTTTTAAATATTGCGCTCAGAGGATTAAATTTGCAGTAATACTATAATCTACTATAAGGAATGGAACACAAGATAAAGATCGACCTGCGCAAATCCGTCTCGTCCAATGCCGAAGAGTACTACGAGGAGGGAAAGAAGGCGCGGCAGAAGCTGATCGGCGCAAATAGGGCCTTGGAGGACACTCAGAAGAAGATAGCGGATCTGAAAGAGAAGCACGAGGTTGCGGTAGTCCAAGACGCTCCTGAAGCAAAGATAGCTGCGGAAAAGCGATGGTTCGACAAATTCCACTCCTTTACGTCGAGCGACGGCTTCTTCGTCGTGGGAGGAAAGGATGCCACCACAAATGAGATCCTCATAAAAAAGCACACTGAGGATAATGATACTGTATTCCACGCGGACGTGCACGGTGCACCATTCTTTGTCATAAAGAACCCCGAGAAGAAAGAGGTCCCTCTCTCTACGATCAAAGAGACGGCCGAAGCCGCTGCATCTTACTCAAGCGCCTGGAAATCCGGCATGGGCAGTTGCGACGTCTATTACGTGAAGCCCGACCAGGTCTCAAAGACCGCTCCCAGCGGAGAATACATGCCAAAAGGCGGTTTTATGATCAGCGGCAAGAAGGAATACATGCGCGGAGTGCGCTTGATGGTCGCCATTGGCTTTGTCCTCGGCGAAACTGTCGAAATACTTGCGGGGCCCCTGTCTGCTGTTGAATCGAAGACCAAATATTACGCCCAGGTTTCCCCGGGCAATGAAAAGAGCGGGGAGCTGGCGAAAAGCATAAAAGATGCGGCTGCGAAAAAGGCCGGGAAAGAGGATGCTGACAGGATACGCAGGGTCAAACTAGACCTCGTACAGCGGCTTATTCCCGGTGGAAAAGGACAGATCGTAAGATAGGGTCCCTTTCGGACCATCACTGCCCTAAAAGGGTGTCCCTTCAGACTTGTGCCATTCCTCTGGAATGTCCCTCAGAGCCTTTGGCTCTTCGGTCCATATTTTATCGCGGAAAACTAAATCTATTAGCTTTATTTTCAGAGTTGTTTAAAAATGCCTGACGAGATGACATACAGCAAGGCCGGAGTAAGCCTTGAGAGAGAAGTGCTTGCCATAAAGAACATCAAGAAATGGGCCTCCAAGACATTTGAACTACGTAAGGGCAAGGTCGGAGAAGTACTCTCAGACGTCGGTTCCTATGCAAACGTCATAGACATGGGCGACTATGCCCTCGCGGTCTGCATGGACGGCGTAGGCTCGAAGATACTCGTCGCGCAGGAGCTGAAGAAATTCGACACGATAGGGATCGATCTAGTCGCTATGAATGTAAACGACGCTATCTGCCTGGGCGCGGAGCCCATTGCGATGGTCGACTACATGGCTTTCGCGAGGACTGACCCAGATCTGGCACGCGATCTTGCGGCGGGCATGTACGAAGGATGCCGCCAGGCCGATATCGCTCTGATCGGTGGGGAGACTGCGTCTCTTCCGGACATAATCACAGGCGTAGACGGCTACGGATTTGATCTTGCTGCAACCGTCGTCGGTGTCGTAAAGAAAGACAAGATAATAACCGGTGAAAAGATAGCCCCGGGAGATGTTGTTCTGGGAATGAAGAGTTCTGGTATTCACAGTAACGGATTCACGCTGGCAAGGAAGGTTCTTCCGAAGAACATGTGGAACACCATACTCACTCCTACCAGGATATATGTTAAAGAGGTCCTGGAACTGATACGCAAATACGACGTCCACGGGCTTGCTCATATCACGGGGAGCGGCTTTATAAATCTTGCCCGGTCCACAAAATATGGTTTCCTTCTGGATAACATCCAAGAGGGTATGATATTCAAGAAGATACAGGAACTGGGAAGCGTCCCCGATAAGGAGATGTATCGCACCTTCAACATGGGTGTGGGGTTCTGCGTAGTGGTCTGCGAGGCCGACGCCGAAAAGATAGTGGAAGAATACGGCGAAAGATTCGGGATATACCCGATAGGCAGAGTAACAGAGGAAGCAGGGGTCCGTATATCCAAGGCAGGAGCAGTATTCAAGCTGGAAGGGACAAAATAATTGTTTCTTTCCGTTTGCCTATTTTTACTTGCTTCACATAATAATTTAACTGTATGAAAAAAGGCTATGTTCTCACCCTTGACGCGCTTCTTTCACTTATGGTCGTCATGGTGATATATGTTCTCATTATGGGTATACAGAGCTCTATTAATACAACCGAGATAACAGAATTCAAAAAATTGCATTACACCTCGGAAGATACCCTGCAGGCTTTGAGCGAGAAAGGGGTCCTGGACCAGATATGCGTCCAATGGGCGCTTGCGCAAGGAGATACCTCGTCTCCGTACTTCGATCGTGCAAGGAATATATCCACGTCTTACCTGTCTGAAATAGTGCCTCCGCGAATAGGATACCGGCTGATGATCAATGACATACTCATAGCAACTAATTCCTCCCGGCTGTCTGAGAACGATTCCAGCGTGAAAACACATTCCCGGAGGATGCTCTCAGGATATAATACCAGCCTGCCCACTCAAGGATATCTAGCCAGGGCAAGGATAAACGATACGAACGTGTCATATGGCTCTGTTTTCTGGAACAAAGACGGGTGTAACTGGACGATACAATTTTCCACTGGGAGCAATACCACCCTTCTGATGCCCAAGGATTATACCGGGCCTGCGAAGTGCAAATATCAAAACATCAGCATCTCTTACGACAACAAAAGCGCGGTAAACGACGCAGTCTACCGGCTGCTCCTAAAAAACGACACCTCTCCAAACAACGGCAAAGTGGACTCTCCGTTCTTCTTACCACAAGACGTAATAACAGACGTTGCCGTTATGTCCTCTGTTAAGTCTGTTAGCGTCCCGGTAAAACTCGAGCTTGTCTTGTGGATGAAATGAGACTAAATTAAAATGATTGAATTACAATTGGAAAAAAGGTTCCTGCAGATGGTTGAAGAGGATATCGGCCCATGCGACATCACAACAACATTCTCCCCCGATAAAAAAGTTTCCGCCGAGATCGTCGCAAAAGATGACGGGGTCATCTCCGGAATATCGGAACTTTTGATTCTCTTCAAGCTCTTTTCCATTAGAGCAAAGCCGCTTTTAAAAGACGGCGACAAAGTGAAGAAAAAGCAGAGAATATTCCTTCTCGAAGGAAGGTCGCGGGATATACTTGTAGTAGAACGTACTGCGATAAACATCCTCTCACGTATGTCAGGCATAAGCACTCTCACCCGTCAATATGTCTCAAAAGCGTCGGTTGCCAATCCCAAAGTACGGGTCGCAGCGACTCGAAAAACCACACCCCTATTCGGCTTCTTTGAGAAGATCGCTGTAAAAGCCGGTGGAGGAGACACCCACAGGATGGGCCTGTATGATCTGGTCCTCATAAAAGACAATCATCTGCGTTTGTTCAAAGACAACGTAGGCTCGGCTTTAAAGGCCGCACGGAAAGAAACATCCTTCTCCCATAAGATAGAGATCGAGGCAAAGAAGATAGAAGATGCCTTGCTCGCCGCTGAATACGGGGCTGACATCATAATGCTTGACAACATGTCGGTTTCAGAGATAAAGAAAGCCGTAGCCGGGCTGGAAAAAATGGGGCTGCGCGGAAGGATCATATTAGAGGCCTCGGGGGGCATAAACCTTGAGAACATAGGCGAATACGCAAAAACAGGCGTCGACGTTCTTTCGATCGGTCGTATAACGCATTCTGCCCCATCGATGGATATAAGCCTGGAGATCCTTTAAAGGTCTCTTATCAGTTCGCCGGTCGCTGCGTATACTACTTTAGATGGAACGCCAAGCTTGCATGGTCCGCAGTCGATGACAATATCTGCTTTCTTCAGTAATTCGCAATTTATCTCGCTTACGCTCACAGGGGATTTTTCCCCGGAAACATTCGCCGATGTAGTGATTATAGGCTCATCTACATAGGAAAACAAGGCTCTGACAAACGGATTGTCTATTATCCTTATGCCGACCATGTCCTTCCCGCATGTGACTATGTCCGGTACCGAGCCCTTTTTCTTTACGACATAGGTCATCGGCTTGATGAGGTGCTCATTGATGTATCTTTCTTCCTCAGGACTAAGCGAAACGTACTCTTTGGCAGATCCGAGGTCTTTGAAGGCAATGGACAATGGTTTGTCCGGGCTTCTTTTCTTTATTTCGAATATCTTTTTAACAGAATCAGGAGCAAGGCGGCAGCCTATGCCATATACGGTGTCGGTGGGATAGATTATTACCCTGCCCAATGCTACCTCTCTTGCGACAAAAGAAACAAGCCCCTTTTCAGGATTTTCTGCGTTTATACGCAGCAGTTTCATGTCTTAATCGGTTTTACGGTCCCGTGAACCCGCAGACAACACACTTGTACTTTGTTCCAAGTATTCTGCAGGACTGGCACCTTACGACTTCTGTCTTGCCGCATGAAGGGCACTTGAACTCGACGTAATTCTGCCTGACCTCCACTCCGCAGCTTATACACTTCTTCATACCGTAATATTAGGACTTAAACTTTAATAATAATACCATGGGAATTCCGTCTATCCGCATAGTAGTGACCAAGGGTGATATAACGCTCTTCGGCTGCGACGCCATAGTCAATCCCGCGAACAGCTCCGGGTCGATGGGGGGAGGAGCTGCGCTTGCAATCAAGACTGCTGGGGGGGTCTCCATAGAAGAAGAAGCCATGAAAAAAACCCCTATAGCCGTTGGGAGGGCTATTTCCACGAATCCCGGGATCCTTGGGGCGGGTTTCGTAATACATGCGCCGACCATGGAAAAGCCCGCGGAAAAGATCCCTGTGGAAAACGTTGAAAAGGCAACAACTGCCGCGCTGGAGCTTGGAAACCGGCTCGGGGCCAAATCGATAGCATTCCCTGGTATGGGCACTGGCGTAGGCGGCGTATCCAAAAGCGATGCCGCGCAGGCGATGGTCCGGGCCATAAAAAGGTTCATAAGAGACAAAGAAGAGGCTAAGGCCCTTCGCATCGAAAAGATCATACTCATAGGATATGACGACGAATTAACGGCGGAATTTCGGAAATGGACTCAAAAATAAGACCCGGGAACAAAGTAGCTGTAGATACGACAGAAGGCAAATACTCAGGCATCGTTATGGAGAGGCCGGAGCTTGCCGACAAAGACCATCTAGTGATAAAGCTGGACAACGGCTACAATATAGGACTAAGCAAAAAGAAGATCACAGGTATCCGGGTCTTGGACGAAAAGAGAAGCGTCGAGGAATACAAGCCGCGTAATCACATTACAGACCCAACCAAACCTACAATATGCATCCTTGCGACCGGAGGAACGATAGCAAGCAGGGTCGACTATCTTACTGGAGGGGTCCATTCCGCGTTCACTGCCGAGGAATTGGTTTCAGCGGTTCCGGAACTCGAAGAGATAGCAAACATACGCGTAAAACAGGCATTCAACAAATTCTCCGAGAACATAGCCCCGTCCGATTGGCTGAAAATAGCGCAGGAGACATATAACGAGTTAAAAAAAGGAGCCGATGGGATAGTGATAACCCACGGAACCGATACGATGCATTATACCTCTGCAGCCCTTTCATTCATGCTCAAAACCCCAGTACCCGTGGTCATAACGGGGGCCCAGAGGAGCAGCGACAGGGGCTCAAGCGACGCTGCTATGAACCTGATTGATGCCTCTGTAGCGGCATCCCAAGGGGATTTCGGCGAAGTGTGCATAGTCATGCACGCAGAAAGTTCCGACACCAAGACCTACATACACCCAGGGACAAAAGCCCGAAAAATGCATACAAGCAGAAGGGATGCATTCAAGACAGTAAACGGCGAACCGATCGGCACCATCGAGAACAGAAAGATAACCTATACTCCAAGGAAGAACAAGCCCCGGGGAGGAGATTACTCACTGGACGCGAAACTGGAAGAGAAAGTATTCTTGCTCAAGTGCCACCCGGGTCTTGAGCCGGGAATAATAGACTCTCTCGTGGATATGGGCTACAAAGGCATCCTCCTTGAAGGAACCGGTCTGGGGCACACATCCGACTCATTGTTTGATTCAATAAAAAAGGCGGCTGACAGAGGGGTGGCATTAGCGATGGCCTCTCAGACATTGTACGGCAGGGTGGACATGAATGTCTATTCAACCGGAAGAAGGCTGCTGGATATCGGAGTGATACCCTGCGAAGACATGTCTGCGGAAACTGCATACGTCAAACTCATGTGGGTCCTGGGGCATACAAAAGACCCTGAAAAAGTAAAAAAGATGATGCAGGAGAATTATGCAGGGGAGNTAAGCGACAGAACGTTGATAGAATGAATTGCTTCAGATGCATTTCTGCTGCATCTTTATAGCGAGGTCGCCTGCTTCCTTCATGGTTTTACCCATTGAGATGAACCCGTGTTCTTTCATCACTATAAAGTTCTCTGTTCCAAGGACTTCCAGGACCGCATTCGCAAGCGTGGCTGTTCCTTCCGGTTCCTTCTGCTTAGTCTGGACGATGCCCATCTTATCCGCGCAGGCGAGGATCTTCTCGGAGTGCCCGTGGAAGACCGCAAGCACATCCTTCCTTGCGTGATATATCGCGCAATGGACAAGAGACTCCGAAGAAGGCTTCCTTGTTCCGTAATAATACGCTATCTCTTTATCAATATCGCAGCTTTTCACCTGTACTAAAGAATTATCAAGCACCTTCGCTTTGGAAACGATGCCTGCGCCGGTTATTATGAACTGGTTCTCACCCTCTTTCAGCCTGTAGCTGAGATTTCCTGCAGAACCCCCGTCATATTCGGGAGTGAAACCGTGATTGTAAAATTCAGTGCACCAGGACTTAAGCTCGTCCAATCCGATGTCTCTTGGAAAGCTTTTGTCCATAAGGACGGCCCGGAACTTCACGCCAAGATATGTCATCTTTTTCTGATAGTATATAGTGCCGCAGGGTTAATATATCTCCTTCACTCATTCCAAAACTGGTTTCTTGGTCTGGCGTATTTATGCCCAGTCAACGTAAATTTAATCAGGACAAATATCCGCATCATAAAATGAAAAATAGATCAATCTACATTATCTTTATGCTAAGCATGATACTCCTCGTGCAACTAGCATTTCCGGAAACACCCGATAATTCTGCTGACGACTACTTTGGAGGCAATATCTTCTACAAAGGAGATATTTCCTTTTCCCTCGATAAAGAAACATATAGTGCCGGAGACCAGCTTAAGGCAGAGATAAGCGCAGTCAACCTGGAAGAATTCCCGGTGACCGACGCATATATCGTTGTCGAAATTGTTTCGGGAGATAAAAAGCACGTCTATCCTTCCATGCAATCCGACGTCGATAATGTCCTTTACGAAGAGATAATACGTAATATAACTTTTGGACCCCTCTCCGAGACAACAGTCCAATTCTCTTACACGATACCTGCCGACATAAAAACAGGGAATTACAGATTCGAAGTATATCTTCTGACACCCCGCACACCCATTGTAGGTATTCCACACATATTTCTTTCGCCCAAATATCAAAGTTTCCTCGTGAAAGGAACAGGATCCTTCCCCGGAGCGCACATCTCCCGCACGTCAAGCGTTTTTGCAAGCGTCCCGGGACCGGTAGGAGTCGGCGTGAACAAAAGCGGATACGTTATCGGCACAGTATTGATACAAAGCGATTCCGACGCCTCCCTGAAAGGCTCAAAACTCAAGCTGACCGTATGCGAATGGGATGACACTGCCTGCTTGGGCGGCGCTGTATTCTATGCTTTCGAATATCCCGTGCCTGAGATAGCCCCTAATGCTGCGACAAAAGTCGATATAAAATTCAACGCTCCAAAAACCCCGGAAGCTTACTCTATAAGGTTAGAACTTGTAGACGGCGCCGGGAGGACAGTCTCATTGTACCGGAGCAGGATAATAGTCTACGGGGAGACCGCAAGGATCAGAAAGATGATTATAGACTCGGCGTATTACAAAAAAGGCCAGGACGGAAACATAACACTCCTCATTGGTGCGTCGCCGGACCACTATAATTATCCTCACGTAAAAAATGCTGTGGTCTCCGTTTCCATCAAAGACGCCGAGGGAGTTGCATTCTCCAAAAAAACGATCATACCGGACATTTCGATAGACACCAGCGGGGGCCTCCTTACCCAGGCATTCGCATTCACCGCGGAAAGGGACCTGAATGATTACCTGCTATGCTCAAAGATAGAATCGGACACAGGAACTGCTTATGACGAATACTGTTACGGCGTCAACGGGAAGCAGGCTGTTTCATCCGAAAAGAGGATAGCTGTGGAATGGGCATACAACTACGATTACGGAATACTTGACGTGAAAATGTGTTCAGAGGACGTTTCAGGGACCCCCGCAAATTCGATCGCTTCTGTAGTCCTTTTATCATACGATGAAGAAAACGCGATCGGCACAGAAGAAAACACATCTCTTACTCCTTGCCAGCGAATATCATTCAAAGTGCCGATAGGCACTTACGTCCTTTGGATAAACGATCTGGAGAGCAGGCGTCAGACAAACCAGAAAGTGCAGATAGTGCCCCAGGAAAAAGCCGTTACACCAGCTACGGCAAAAGCCGTATGCGGCGATGGCATCTGCGGGATCGGGGAGCAAGCGGTCGACTGCTGCGTAGACTGCGGATGTCCTAACGGAAGGAACTGCACTAAGGGAGTATGCTTAAAAGAGCCCCTGGCTGAAATATGCGGAAACGGTTTATGCGGAGCCGGAGAAGATTCTGGCAACTGCTGCGTAGACTGCGACTGCCCATTCGGAAAGGTCTGCAACGGAGATGCGTGCGTTATAAATAAAGAAACCGGGAAATATTCAAAAGACAATACAATGTCATATGTCGGATTAGGGCTCGTTGTATTGGGATTGCTGATTTTTCTAATGAGAAAAAGGCAGGGGAATAAACAGGCCGGCGGGAAGAACAAAACAGGAGGTCTTTAAAATGCAGGAAAGCAAAACCACATATGAAACAAAAAAATTTTTAGTCATCTTCGCATTGTTCTCTTTGTTATATGCGGGTCCGGCTTACGCCGCGGGACCGGCGGATCAATGCACTCACGTGCTCACGATGCTTCCGAACATGCCCACGTTTAATGTTGATTTTAACAAAGGCTACAGGATAGACCCCGGATCAGGCAGGTATCTGATATGTTCAGGCACCAAGATGTCGGCAGTCGACATAGCGGAATTCAACTTCCTCTGCTCGGACACAGTCATATTCTCGCGCCTTCCGATCCTGATTGGATGGACCTACAATTCAGATACCGGAGAAAGAAAAGCGATAGCCGGTAACGGCGCAACCGTTTCATCTGTCGACAGGCGGGATGTTTTAGGATCCGGTTCAAAGACGATAGGGACCATCCTGGAAGATCACCCTGCAAAGGATAACTTTGACATCTACACTTTCGATTCACCAGGAAACTACAAAGTCTACATAGACATGATACATGCATACTGCGACAATCCTGCTTATTATGCCTGCCCGTGGCTCGGCGGATCCTGGAGGAATACCATATGCAGATACGCTGTCGTTAATACGCTGGCAGAAGCCGAGGGATGGGTACCCATACGAAACTATGATCTGCAGGTGGTAAAAAACCCTTCGATAGACGTGAAAAACAAACCCTCCATCAGCGTAACGCGCGGAAAGCAATTATTATTGCCCTGGAAGATCATAAACAACGGAAGCGTAAAAGTAAAGGTCAAGGTGACGACTGATTGCAATGGGTGGACTTGCAAGTTCCTCGGTTATCCCGGGGGAACGATAGAGATATACCCGGGAGACACATACTGCCTCATACTGAACGTAAGCGTTTCAAACGAACTGGGAGC
>JGI20214J51650_10003072_pt1 | contig 10470 bp, 8 predicted proteins | sample WetSurMetagenome_FD_51650 | JGI IMG/M metagenome (IMG submission 51650)
CATTAAGAAGACTTTCAGGAATGGAAGCAATCTTACCAGGCTTATATATATAAATATCGCTGTATTCCTGCTGATAACAATTGTGGCCATTATTGGGTTTTTAATAAGTAACCCTCAAATTTCCACGACAGCCCTGAATCTTTTTTCTGTTCCCTCATCACTTAATGCATTACTATTAAGACCATGGACGATAATTACATACATGTTCGTTCATAAAGATATCTGGCATATCCTGTTTAATATGTTATGGTTATACTGGTTTGGAACAATATTCCTTGAATACCTCGATCAGAGAAAGCTTGTAGCAGTTTATCTTCTTGGTGGCTTAAGCGGGGCATTTGTATATATACTTTCATTCAATATCTTCCCGGCATTTTCAGGTCTTGTCGTAGATTCTGTTGCAATAGGAGCTTCAGCATCCGTAATGGCTGTTGTTATTGCAATTGCTGCCTATGTTCCCGAATACACAGTTCAGCTCTTTCTTTTTGGAAAGATTAAAATCAAATACATGGCTCTCGCAATATTTGTTCTTACTTCAATTATGGACTTTTCAGTTAATTCAGGAGGTAAACTTGCCCATATTGGAGGCGCTTTCTTAGGATATTTCTATACACTTAACCTAAGACAAGGAAGAGATATCGGAAAGAGCTTCAACAAGATTATCGATTTTTTTGTGACAATTTTTAAACCCCGGAAGAAACTTAAAGTCACTCACAAAAAGGTAGCTACCGAGTACGAGTATAATAAGATAAAAGCAGATCACCAGGTTCGTATAAATAAAATCCTCGACAAAATATCCAAAGGAGGATATGACAGTCTGACAAAGGATGAGAAAGAGACACTATTTAAAGAAAGCCAGAAAAAAAATTGATCTCACGAATCAATACATTTATATAATCTTTATGCCAGCTTGTCAAAAATCAGAATTATGCAACACTATTTCTCATGAATACTGGTAAATTCGTATTTATATATTGCTGAATTTGAGAAAAGTCCTTTATAAGATCCTTTTAGCAGTAAATGTTTTTTTTGCTGTTGCACTTCTGATTTCTTACCTGGCAGTACATATCAGCCCGCAAGTTTTTGCACTTCCTGCTTTCTTCGGACTTTCCTATCCTTACCTCTTATTTATCAATATCTTATTAGCTATCATATGGGCCATGCTATTAAGATTTGAAGCTCTTATATCAGTAGCTGTGATCGCGATAGGATTTACCCATTTCTCAAATTATTTAAAACTAGCCAAGCCAGCCGGAGATCAGGTTAATACATTTAAAGTTATCAGCTACAATGTTCGTCTGTTCAATTATTATGAAAATAAGAATGGCACCAATTCCGAAAAGAAAGTACTTGAATTCCTGAGAGATCAGAAACCTGATATTCTGTGCCTGCAGGATTTATACGGATCAGGCGGTTCAGCTCAGAAAGAGATAGCAATTGGTAATACTCTTGGAGGAAAATACTATTCCCATATGAAAGTTTTAGGAAGCGGAAAAAACAGATTTTACGGGATTGCAACTTATACAAAGTTTCCGATTATTCGCAAGGGAGAGATTGTTCATTCACGTTCTTCAAGTCTTTCAATTTATACAGATGTCCTGATCGGGAATGATACTTTCAGGATATACAACAGCCATCTCCAATCCTTCAGACTTAAAAGTATGGAACGTTCTTTCATCGAAGAAATGACCACATCTGACGATAATGAAACACTCGGTGATGTTAAAAGCCTATCCCTGAGTCTGAAAAAAGGATTTGTCAGAAGAGCATTTCAGGCAGAGGTACTTAAGGATAATGTAAACAAATCGCCATATCCTGTAATTGTTCTGGGTGATTTTAATGATACTCCGGTTTCGTATGCTTACAGGAAGATAAGGAAAGGGCTTAATGATTCATTTGTAAACTCTGGATATGGTGCCGGGTTTACATATAGGGGAAACTACCCTCCAAACAGGATTGACTACATACTATATGATAATGCCCTTATTAACACTTATTTTGAAATAATAAAAGTCAAGTATTCTGACCACTATCCGATTATTTCATATTTCAGGAAGAAGAGTTAGAACGGGAGATTCCTGAAGTCCACATTACCTCCGGAGATTATCAAACCTGTCTTTTTACCCCTGAAAACATCAGGATTTTCTTTTATTATGGCAAGTACCGTTGCTGAAGAGGGTTCAATTATTATTTTCATTCTTTCCCAGACAAGCAGCATGCATTCAATAATTGAATCTTCCTTTGCTGTTAAGATCATATCAACGTTACTTCTTATTATCGAAAAGGTTAGCTCACTTAGAGATGTGAGCAATCCATCTGCTACAGTCTGAGGTTTAACAGAAGGAGTCAGAGTACCGGTATTGAAAGAAATAAATGCATCATTTGCATTGAAAGGCTCTGCACCAATGACCAGAATATTCTTATCAGTTCCCTTTACGCTGATTGAAGTACCACTCATCAGCCCACCACCGCCGATTGGTGCAATAACTATCTCAAGATCTTTTTGCTCCTGCAGGAGTTCCAGTGCAGCTGTTCCCTGACCACAAATAACATTGAAATTATCATAGGGATGGATAAGTATTGCACCCGTTTTTTCCATAATCATCCTGGTGGCTTCCTCACGACCCTGCAAAGTTGGAGTACAGTAGGTTATATCTGCTCCGTAACCAGCAACAGCATTTTTCTTCACAACAGGGGCATTCGAAGGCATAACTATATGTGCTTTAACTCCGTTCATCCTGGCGGCAAGAGCAAGTGCAGCAGCATGATTACCAGATGAATGAGTAACAACACCTTTGATTTTTTCAGCAGAAATTAATGACATTACTGCATTAGTTGCCCCTCTGAATTTGAATGCTCCTACTTTCTGAAAATTCTCGCATTTAAAGAACAATTCACAGCCAAACAGATTATTGAGCTGCTGAGAACTCAATACCGGAGTTTTGTGAATAAATGGCATTATTTTAGAATGGGCCGCCTGAATATCGGCAATTAAGGGTATTCTCATTTCTCCTGTTTTCTCAAAAATAACAATTATTTATCTCTCCGGGTACATTCCTTATATTCGTGACATACTTAACCTCCACTATTTATTATACCTCTCCCTATCCACTGCTCCAGGTTGTCCTTTATAAATAACATGTCATTTTTTTGAAGTTTAACCACGGAGTCGCGCTGAGTTTTCACGGGGTAACACTGGTTAGTAAATCAGGATCCTTGAATTTATTCCTGAAAAGGTTATTCCTCATTAAATACTGTATGTAAATCTGTGTAATACATCAGTGAAACTCCGTGTATACCCGTGGTTAAAGGTTTTCATGATTGTTGCATATAAAGATTACCTCCTCCGGGAGAAGGTGTTAAAGGATCAGGCATATAAGTCATATTAATTGTCTTGGGGTATCAATATTCACCAAAATGAGAGGCAACAATCTGTGGCATACAGTTTATTCTTAACTTTGGATGAAAGTTAAAAAACATACTATGAGACCAGATACGCACCCATGGCATTCAATAGAGACAGGGAAAAATGCACCAGCTTTCGTTCAAAGCATAATAGAAATCCCCAAAGGATCGAAAGGTAAATATGAAATGGATAAGGATACAGGTCTGCTAAAACTCGACCGGGTGCTGTTTTCATCTGTTCATTATCCTGCAAATTATGGTTTCATACCCCAGACATACTGTGACGATCATGACCCTCTCGACATCCTTGTCATCTGTTCTATTGACGTTTTTCCGATGTGTATAGTTGAGGCAAAAGTTATTGGTGCGATGGAGATGATTGATGGTGATGAGCGTGATGACAAAATAATTGCAGTCGCAGGTAACGATATGTCTGTAAATTATTTAAATGATCTTTCAGAGCTTCCCCCACATACCCTTGTCGAACTAAAGAGGTTTTTTGAAGACTATAAGATGCTTGAACATAAAAATGTCATTGTGGAGCAATTCATGAACAGAGAAAAAGCATACGAAATAGTCATTGAGAGCATGAGACTTTACCAGGAAAAGAAAGATACACTGATACAACCTCAATAGTATATATTTGGGATCCTTCATTAATATATCCTGAGAAAACTTAAATGGGTAAATGTTAATAAAAAATCTGCTGATGCTAAAAAAAACGTATTATCGTTTTCAACTACCCGTAACAATAAATAACTTTGCCGCATAAAATAAAACTGATAAAAATGCTATATACTTATATACTGCCGGTAATTGAGAAACAGCAATTAACTGATACAAGCTCTGTAACCAACGTTGCAGAATTGCTTATGAAAGGTGGATTTATTATGATCCCCATTCTCCTTTTGTCTATTGTGAGTATATATTTTTTTATCGAACGGTTTATTTATATCCGGAAAAGCTCCGCTATAGATGGTACCCTTGTAACTGAAATAATCAATGAGATCCGGAATAACAGACCTGAAGAAGCACTAAAACTTAGTAGTTCCGATAGTACTTCAATCGGAAGAATTCTCGAAAGTGGTTTGAGCGGGACCGATAAATCATTGAGTGATATTGAAAAGAACATGGAATCTACAGCCAACCTGGAGATTTCTGAGATGGAAAAAAATTCGGGTTATCTTGGCATTATTGCAGGAATAGCACCAATGCTCGGATTTATTGGTACAATTTCCGGTGTTATTAAAATCTTTTATAACATCTCTCTGGCAGATAATATAAGTATAGGTATAATTGCCGGAGGATTATACCAGAAAATGATCTGCAGCGGAACCGGATTAATTGTCGGAGTTATAGCCTATAGCTGCTATCATTATCTGCAAATGATGATAGACAGGTATTCAATAGATATGCAGAGGCAGGTAAACGAAGTTGTAAAAGCTTTATAGAATGATTATTAAGAGAAAAAGACATTTTAAGGCTGAGGTAAGCACATCATCATTGAATGATATTATGTTCTTCCTTCTTTTATTCTTTCTGATCGTATCGTCCCTTGCTAATCCGAATGTAATAAAGCTTTTATTGCCTAACTCAAAATCAGCCCAGAATCTTAATAAACAGCAGATAACAATTTCTGTAACAAAGGAGAAGTTTTACTTTATCGACCAGCGCCGGATTACCTTCGATGATATTGAACCATTCCTTAAATCAAGAATAACCTCTCTCCAGGAACCAACAGTTATTCTCAGACTTGAGAGTTCTCTGACAGTTCAGGATCTTGTTGATATACTGGAAATCGGGAACCGGCTGCAGGTTAAGATGGTGATGGCTACAAATAAGAAAACCGGACCATAAACGACTATGTCCCTGGTTATGTGATATGAGCGGAGTTTGTTAAGAAGTGCCTAAAGTTCTATATTCCAGCATGCTATGCGGAATAGACGGGAGACAGATTGCAGGAGTTCAGTTCCCTGCCCGAACCAGCTATCAAATGGACCTTATCTCATTATTATCAGGAATAGAATTCCAATAATTATCCGATAATAACCAAAATGTACAAACCCATAATTCTCAACAATTTTCAAAAATACCTTAACAGCTATCCAGGCTGTAATAAATGCAATTAACAGCCCTATACTTAATAAAACGATTTCCTGTTTTGAGAAAATGATTGGAGTTTTCAGCAAATCATATCCGGTAGCGGCAAACATTGTTGGAACGGCAAGTAAAAATGAAAACTCAGTCGCTTGTTTTTTATCGAATCCGTTAAAAACTCCGCCTATAATTGTTGCTGCAGCTCTCGATACTCCGGGGATCATTGAAAAACATTGTATAAGACCTATGAAAAAAGCATTCTTATAAGAAATATCTTCGAGGTTAACTACTTTACTATTTTTCCCAGCTACTTTTTTATCAATTATTATTAAAATTATTCCACCTGTAACTAACGAAATTGCAACAATTATCGAATTAAATAGGTAGGTTTTAATAAAATCATATGCAAAAAATCCAACCAGGGCAGTTGGTAAAAATGCAAATCCTAACTTCAGATATATCAATATTCCTTTTAAAAATCGCTTTGCATATATCATTACTATTGCCAGAATTGCTCCCAGCTGTATTGAAATCTCGAATGTCTTGACAAAAGCAACATCCTGAATTTTCATAATGCTTGAAGCCAATATCATGTGTCCTGTTGATGATACAGGAAGAAATTCTGTTATGCCTTCTATTATTGCGAGAATTATTGACTGAATAAGATTCATTTTGTTTCTATAAAATTTGAAAAAGAGTAAAAGTTTATCATTTGTTTCAAGCCGGCTACTTCTTCCGAAATTGGAGCTAAAATAATATATTACTGATAGTTTCCCGTATATCTTTCTGATAAATTGTTCAAATATTTATTCAGTGAGATGATGCGGGATCAAATAAGAGAAGCAGGATGAGGGTTAAAAAAAACAGGGACATGCCATTGCACGTCCCTGTGATATTTTCTTAATTTACTATTGATTAAAAAAGGCTCCATGCAACTGTAACGCCAGCCATAACTACCGCTACCATTGACATAAGTTTGATAAGAATATTCATTGAAGGGCCGCATGTATCTTTGAACGGATCACCTACTGTATCTCCAACAATACTTGCTTTATGGCACTCGCTTTTCTTACCGCCATAATTTCCTCTTTCAATGTATTTCTTGGCATTATCCCAGGCACCACCGGAATTGTTGAGCATACTGGCCAGAGTAAAACCTGTTGTCATTCCACCCATTAACAAACCGACAACTCCGGGAACTCCAAAAATGATCCCAACAACTACAGGTACTATGATAGCCATAAGAGCAGGAACAACCATTTCTTTCTGTGCTCCTTTGGTTGCAATCGCAACACATTTTGCATACTCAGGTCTTCCAGTACCTTCCATAATACCAGGAATTTCACGGAACTGACGTCTTACTTCATCTACCATTCTTCCTGCATTCCTTCCGACAGCTTTCATAGCCATTGCAACAAATACAAAGCACATCATTGCTCCGATAAAAAGACCTGCAAGCAAGATCGGATTGAAGAGTGAAAGGTTATATGCTAATACAAACTCCTTGATACCTGCATGTGAAACTTCGACTGCCTGCTGGCCTGACTGAACAGCTGCGGGTATATGACTCTTATAAAACAAAACATCACCGATCTGTTTATATCCATCAACACTTTTGTCAGCAAGTCTGCCAAGCCAGAGCTTAACTTCCTCCATATACGCAGCAACAAGAGCCAGTGCGGTAAGAGCAGCTGAACCAATAGCAAATCCTTTACCTGTAGCAGCAGTAGTATTTCCGAGTCCGTCAAGAGCATCAGTTCTTTCCCTTACTTCTTCCGGAAGACCAGCCATTTCAGCATTTCCACCTGCATTATCTGCAATTGGTCCGAAAGCGTCAGTAGCCAGAGTAACTCCAAGTGTTGAAAGCATACCAACAGATGCGAATCCTATACCATAAACACCCATTGCAAAATTGTGGAACCCACCTGCGAAACCGTATGCAGCAATAATACCAGCGACGATTGTTAAAACAGGAAGCCATGTTGAGAACATACCCACAGCCATACCTTCAATAATTACAGTAGCGGGTCCTGTCTGAGATTGTTCTGCGATACCCTGTGTAGGCTTATAACCGTCAGAAGTATAGTATTCAGTTGCCTGTCCTATAATTACACCTGCAACAAGCCCTGATACAGCAGCACCGAAAACACCCCAGGTAATCCAGTCAGCCTGAGCCATTACTGCCAACACTACCAGAATAAGAGCTGAACTTCCCCCTGTTCCAAGCAGAAGGGCTCTGAGAAGGGTTTTTGGAGAAGCTGATTCTTTTGTTCTGACCATATATATTCCGGCTATTGATAATAAGACTCCGATAGCTGAAACCAGCATGGGAGCTATAATAGCTTTAATCTGAAAATCACCTTGGCCTGCAATAGCAGGAAGAGCAGCACCGAGTGCAGCTGTTGCGAGTATTGAACCTGCATATGATTCATAAAGGTCAGCGCCCATTCCGGCTACGTCACCTACGTTGTCGCCAACGTTATCAGCAATAGTTGCCGGGTTACGTGGATCATCTTCAGGAATTCCGGCTTCAACTTTACCTACGAGGTCAGCGCCTACGTCAGCAGCTTTAGTAAAGATACCTCCACCAACACGTGCAAAGAGAGCCTGTGTTGATGCACCCATACCAAAAGTGATCATTGTTGCTGTAATCTCAACAAATTTCTGGTGCTCATCAATACCTGCCTGAACGAAGTTTAAACCCAGAAAATTTAACCCTGTAGCCATATGTTCAGGTGTAAATACTACTTTAGTCAGGAAAATGAACCATGCTGCAATGTCGAGGAGTGCAAACCCAACAACTACAAGACCCATAACTGCACCACTGCGCAGAGCTACCTGTAACCCTTTGTTAAGTGATTTTGAGGCAGCCCATGCTGTTCTGTTGGATGCAAAAGTTGCGGTTTTCATCCCAAGATAACCGCAAAGACCTGAGAAGATACCTCCGGTTAGGAATGCAACCGGAACAAATGGGTTCTGAACACCCATATATGCCAGTATTGATAATAGTACAACAAGAACTACAAAAATCTTGCCGACAACGGTATACTGACTCTTAAGGTAGGCCATTGCACCTTCCCTAACATATTCAGCGATCTCTTTCATCTTATCTGTTCCTTCTTCCTGTCCTTTCATACCTTTATAAAAGATCCAGGCGAACAATAATGCCATGAGTGCTGAAATTGGAACAATCCAAAAAATAGTACTAATCATGATATCTGTTTTTAAATTAAAAAATAATGGTTAAAAAATGAAAAAATTTTGCCGGTACAAAACTATAGGAGTTTTCCAATTATACAAATGAAAAAAAACTATTCTTTTAATTGTTTGTAGTTTAAAAAGAATCTAAACAAAAGAATTCTCATTAAACCTCTTTCCCGGAAGTTTCCATTATTACCAGATCAATAATTCAAGAAAATATTCAGATACCCCTGAAGAAGCTGTAATTCAATTTTTCAAGCTCCCTCATTTTAGGATATGGATAATAAACAATATCATCCCCGGATCCCACATAGAATCCTGTTTCAATAGTCCTGTAAAGTATCTCACCGGAAAATACCCGGATAACGGTTTTCATATGCTTTTCATATTCTCCCCTGATTATCTCAAGGCAGTCTCTTAAATGTCCTATATTTGGATACGGAAGGTTTTCTGCAGATCCTGAAAGCGGATTTGTTGCAAGGTCTCCCAGCTTCAATTCAACAAAGAATAATTTGGGAAGGACTATTGGAGTAGACCCGTCAGTGAGTTTCCTGAGGAACGCAGATGGGGCCAGACTGCTGGCAACAAGCGGGGTTACCGGACATAATTCCTGGTACAGGTGGAGAGCATTTTCCGGTTCAGATTTCTTGTCATAATCGGCTTTTTTCAGTTCCAGGACACAACCATGGCTGGTAGTTATATACAAACTCTTCAGTGCTGATGCAGGGATAGTCTCAAGGACTCTGTACACAGAAAGATAAACAGAGCTTTTCGGGCTTCCATCTGGTTTAGCAACACACCGTTTTTTCAGGCTATCAATGTTAATGAGGTTTTCAATCTTACCCGGATCAACCTCAAAAAAAATAGTCTGACCCTTATTGAGTTTTTTAGTTCCAGTTGAAAGATACATTCCGAATCCTTCTGGGGGGAGCATTGAAGCAACAAGTGCCTCAGGCGTGCAGGTTAAGTAAATGTAGTTGCTCATAGTTTTTAATATTTAAATGAACAAAGATCATCCCGGAAAAAAAATCTGACAAAGAACTGAAAGTTAAATCTACTTCAAATTTAAGCTACTTTTTGCAACAATGAAAGAATAGAATAGCTTTTCATTCACTATATTCACGCATAGTATATTACTTTTTCCCCTTTACATTTATTACTTTTGCACAAAATCCCGATTATGAATTCCATAAATAAGAATCTGATAGATAAAGCCTGGGAAGACCGATCATTACTTAACGATCCGGATGTACAGTCTGAAATCAACAAAACCATTGATCTGCTTGATAAAGGAGTGATAAGAGTAGCTGAACCCGGTGATGATGGATGGATTGTTAACCAATGGATTAAAAAAGCTGTCATACTTTATTTCCCTATCCGGAAAATGGAAACATTTGAGGCCGGACCTCTTGAATTTCATGATAAGATCCCGTTGAAAAAGAATTATATGTCGCTTGGGATACGTGTGGTACCTCATGCAGTAGCCCGATACGGTTCCTTCATTGCCCGTGGCGTAATTCTGATGCCATCGTATGTAAATATCGGTGCACGCGTGGAAGAAGGGACAATGGTTGATACCTGGGCTACGGTAGGCTCCTGTGCGCAGATCGGAAAGAATGTCCATCTTAGCGGAGGGGTGGGTATAGGTGGTGTACTTGAACCAATACAGGCAGCTCCTGTGATCGTTGAAGATAACTGTTTTATTGGATCAAGATGTATAATTGTTGAGGGAGCACATATTGGAAAAGAAGCTGTTCTGGGGGCTAA
>JGI20214J51650_10003073_pt1 | contig 10468 bp, 9 predicted proteins | sample WetSurMetagenome_FD_51650 | JGI IMG/M metagenome (IMG submission 51650)
CCCCGCCGCCGCCGCCGCCGGTGCCGCCCATCCGGTTTCCCGCCCCGGTGGAATCGGCCCTGGACCGCCTCGGGGAGGGCCTCCCGCCGTCCGCCAGACGCTTCTGGGCGCTGCACCTCCTCGAGGGCGACCCCGCGGCCTCCGCGATCTTCCCCGAGGCCGCCGCCGGGGCGGCCGAGGCGGCCAGCGGGCTCGGTGGCGCGGCGCGCCTGCGGGCGCTCCCCGCCGACATCGCCCAGTCCTTCCACGAGGCCGCCAAGCGCATCGTGGCCGGGGTTTTCCACGACGGCGTCCGCCGTGGGATCCCCCTCCACCAGAGGCTCGACGCCCTCCTCTTGAACCCGTGGACGGGGTTTCCGATCTTGGGGCTCGTGATCTACTTCGGGCTCTACCAGTTCGTGGGCGTCTTCGGCGGTGGGACCGTGGTGGACTTCCTCGAGAACACGGTCTTCGGCACCTGGATCAACCCGTGGTTCGAGCGGGTCTTCGCCGTGATCTTGCCCTGGCCGACGTGGCGGTCCCTCTTCGTGGGCGAGTACGGGATGCTGACCCTGGGCCTGCGCTACGCCACGGCCATCATCCTCCCCGTCGTCGGCACCTTCTTCCTGGCCTTCTCGGTGCTGGAGGACACGGGCTACCTCCCCCGCCTGGCCATGATGCTCGACCGGCTCTTCAAGGCCATCGGGCTCAACGGGCGCGCCGTGATCCCCCTGGTGCTCGGCTTCGGCTGCGACACCATGGCCACCATGGTCACGCGCATCCTCGAGACGAGGCGCGAGCGCGTCATCGCGACCTTCCTCCTGGCGCTCTCCATCCCCTGCGCCGCTCAGATCGGCGTCATCCTCGGGCTCCTCTCCGGCCACCCGGGCGCCCTGGCGCTCTGGGCGATCATCATGTTCGCCATCTTTCTCGCCGCGGGGACGATCATGGCGGCCTTCCTGCCCGGAGAGCGACCCACCTTCTTCATGGAGCTGCCGCCCCTGCGGTGGCCCTCGCTGAAGAACGTGTGGAGCAAGACCGTGAGCCGCATGGGGTGGTACTTCCTCGAGGTCTTCCCGCTCTTCATCCTGGCCTCGGTCCTCATCTGGATCGGGCAGGTGACCGGCCTCTTCCCGAAGGTCGTGGCGGCCATCGTGCCCCTCGTGAAGTTCCTCGGGCTACCTGCGGAGGCCGCCGTGGCCTTCCTCTTCGGTTTCTTCAGGCGTGACTACGGTGCCGCGGGGCTCTACGACCTCCAACGCAGCGGCGGCATGGGCGGCAACCAGCTGCTCATCGCCACGGTGGTGCTCACCATCTTCCTGCCGTGCATCGCGCAGTTCCTCATCATGCGCAAGGAGAGGGGCTGGCGCGTGACGCTGGCCATGTCGGGGACGATCCTGGCCACGGCCTTCGGCGTGGGCTGGCTCCTCAAGACGGCCCTGGCCTGGACGGGGGTGGTGCTGTGATCGAATGCGCCATGTGCCGCCGGAACTACGACGTGGACCAGAGCGCGGGAGCGTGCGCCTCCTGCACCCTCATCGCCGAGGGATGCGGGAAGGTCAAATGTCCCTATTGCGGGTACGAGAACCAGCGCCCGCTCCGGGACGCCGCCCAGAAGTGGGCCGACCTCTTCCGCAGGCTGCGGGGAGCCAAGGTCGAGCACTGAGGGGGGCCACGACGAGAGCGGGCCGGAGGATCCTGGTGACCGGCACCCGCCGGGACGGAAGGGGGGAATGATGGCACACGGCGTCGAACTCACCGAAGCTGAGCAGGAACTCCTCGAGGACCTCTGGCAGCACCAGATGGAAGGCCGTCCCGTGACGGAGGGCCTCCACGAGGATCTGGCTGCCCACGCCTTCGTGGAGAAGGGCTGGGTCCTGGCCGGAGAGACGAAGCTCACCGAGGCTGGGCAGCTCCTGGCGCGGCGCGCGATCCGCCGCCACAGGCTCGCGGAGCGCCTCCTCACAGACCTCATGGGCCCGGCCCGGGAGCGCGCGGAGGAGGACGCTTGCGTCCTCGAGCACTCCCTCATCGAGGGTTTGGACGAGCGGGTCTGCACCTTCCTCGGACATCCGACGGTCTGCCCCCACGGCCACCCCATCCCCCAGGGGGAGTGCTGTGCCAAGGCCAGCCGCACCGTCGACCCCGTGGTCCTCTCTCTGGCGCGTCTCAAGCCCGGAGAGGGGGGCACCATCGCCTACCTCAGCGCCCACGAGAGCGGGGACCTCCAGAAGTTCCTCGCCATGGGCGTCCACCCCGGGGACGACATCGCCGTGGTTCGGCAGACGCCCTCCATCGTGTTCCGGTGCGGCCACAGCCAGTTCGCCATCGACCGCCACATGGCCGAGCAGGTGTACGTCCGCAGAGACTCCTGAAGACCCTGAACCTCAGACGCGACGAGACGCCGGGCGTGGTCCGCCCGGCGTCCTCGTCGTTTGGGGTCCTGTGGCCAGCCGCCTAGGGAGTGACGGGGACGATCGTGAAGGTGTACGTGTCGGGGGCCGTCTGCTTGCCTTCGAGGGGAAAGCGCTTGCTGAGGGTCGGTCCCAAGAGGGCGTCGGCGGTGTGCACGGAGAATCCGACGGCGATTCCCGTGCCGCCGTCGCCGGGGTTACCGTCGGCCCCCGTCCAGTTCTCCCAGTCGTAACTGTAGATGGGGTCGGGGTTGGCGAAGTGGAAGCTGGAGGAGAGGTAGTCCTTGAACTCGGGGGGATAGACTCCCGGACCGGTGTCCGGCGGGTAGACGTTGTTGTCCATGTTGTATTGGAGGGCCGCGTCCCGGATCGTGCGGAAGTCCGTGATGATGACGGCGGTCTTGGACTTGGTCTTCATCTTCAGGAAGGCCGGGACGGAGATGGCCGCGATGATGCCGATGACGGCCACGACGATGAGGAGTTCCAGAAGCGTGAACCCCGCATCTCTATCGGTGAGCTTGGAGCCTCTGGGGCAACCCATGGTTACCTCCCACTCTGCTTCTTGACCGAGAGCATCCCCGGGAACACCTTCGCGGGGTCCTGGTTCGAATTGTAGGTGAAGCTCTTGCCGTCCATGGTGACGGTGATGACGTACTGGTCGCCGCTCAGGACATCGTACTTCCAGCTCTTCGCGTCCACGATGCCGATGTCCTCGAGAGATCGGGGCAGCTTGCCGGTCTTGGCCTTGTAGGTGTCGATACGGTCCACCGCCCTGAAGGCGAAGGTCATGACCTGCTGCTGGACCACCTCGGGCGGGGCAGCCTTTTTCACGACGCCGAAGGGGTTCTTGCCCAGGAGGGTCAGGACCAGGAGGATACCGAAGAGGCTGAAACACACCACCGCGGCCCCGGTTCGAAGCATCTGGCGCTGGTCGAAGTTGAGGCGCCTCCGGTTGGCGTGGACCTTCGAGGGTTGGGGGGCCTGGACCGCCTTGGACTTGGGTTTGCCCGCGGGCTTGCGTGCCTTGCGCGGCCTCCGCGCCGGCCTTCCGCTCTGCTCCGCGAGGGCGCGCTCCTCGTCGGTGAGGGGGTTGTCCATGCAGTACCTGCAGACCGGCACGGCGCTCCGCTTTGCGCACTCCTGGCACAGCCCGGAACCGCAGATGCTGCAGGCGCCGCTGGCGATTTGGTAGTAGTGTTGGACGCAGCGCAGCCGCCCGTCTTCTCGCTTCTTCCCGAACAGAGAGAAGCCCATTCCTACCCCCTCTTGAAATGCTCACCTGGGGATCCGGCGTCCGATCCGCTCGCCCCGCCGGGCCACTCAAGCAACGTTGTCCGAAGCGGATCGGCTGCCAAGGAGTTCCTCGGGTGCAAGACCCGTACCAAGTATGAGACCGTTTGACATGCTAGTGCAACTGCAAAGAAAACAACGGGATGTGGGCAACAACGAGGGGGCGAAGGCTGCCGGGGCTGACAATCGTTGTCACTGCTGCGTTGACAGTCTGTCACCCGATTTGATGGGGGTCCGTCGGGGACGGGTGCTGAGAGGCCTCAGGGGGCCGCGGCCTCGTCGACCGTTTCGCGGAGGAAATCGTCCACTGCGTCCGCGAAGGGGGCGAGGTCCGCGCGTCCCGTCAGACCCATCAGCTCGTGCGGCTCTATGGCGCCGATGACCGTGTGCTCCCCCTCCCGGCGGACGATGAGGTTGCAGGGGAGCAGGAGGCCGATGTTCGGCTCGACCGTGAGGGCCCGGTGGGCGATGGGCGGGTTGCACGACCCGAGGATGACGTAATCGGTGAAGTCCACCCCCAGCTTCGCTTGCATGGTGGCCTTCACGTCGATCTCCCAGAGGATGCCGAAGCCCCGCTTCTTGAGGGCGTCGCGCGTGGCCTGGAGCGCCACGTCGAAGGGCTTGTCCGTCTGGGCGTAGACGCCGTAGGTGGTCTTGTCTGCCATGTCCGTCTTTCTCCTCTGCTCAGGGATTATGTCTCCCCGGCCCGCCGGGGGGAACCCCCTGAATCCCCTCCGGAGATGCTCTCTCCCATCCACGGTAACAGAGCGTCCGGCGGGCCTCCTCGATGTGGCGTCTCTTCCCACCGGGGAGTATAATCGCGCCTTTGCCCGCCCCGCCGGGTGGGCCCGTCATAGAGGGGACCCCATGAACCGCACGACCAAGATGATCGGCATCGCGATGCTCGCATGTATCTGCGCCCTGACGTTCCCGGGGGCCGCGGCCTTCGCCGACGAGGGCATGTGGACCTACGACCATCCGCCGCTGAAGCTCCTCGAGGAGCGCTACGGATTCAAGGCCACACCCGAGTTCCTGGACCACCTCAGGCTCTCGTCCGTGAACGCCGGGGCGAGCGCCTCCTTCGTCTCCGAGGACGGACTCATCCTCACCAACCACCATGTCGCGCTCGGATCGCTCCAGCGGCTGAGCACGCCCGAGCACAACTACGTGCGCGACGGGTTCTACGCCAAGTCGCCGGCCGAAGAGCTCCCCGTGCCCGGCATGAGCGTGCGCGTCCTGGTCGCCATGGAAGACGTCACCGCCAAGGTCGAAGGCGCCGTGAAGGCCGGGGCGACGCCGGCCCAGGCCCGCGAGCAGCGCCAGGCGGCCATCACCGCCCTCGAGGCCGAGTGCGCCAAGAGCAGGGGCCTCCAGGGCCAGGTGGTGACGCTCTACGGCGGCGCCCGGTACAGCCTCTACGCCTACAGGGAGTACACCGACGTGCGCATCGTCTTCGCGCCCGAGCTCCAAGCCGCCTTCTTCGGGGGGGACTACGACAACTTCACCTACCCGCGCTACGACTTCGACGTGGCCCTCCTGCGGGCCTACGAGAAGGGCCAGCCCGCCAAGGTCAAGGACTTCCTCAAGGTGAACCCCGAGGGCGCCAAGGACGGCGACCTCATCTTCGTGTCGGGCCACCCCGGCCGCACCGAGCGCCTCCTCACCTTCGCCGGCCTCGTCTACGCCCGCGACCTGGACTACCCCTTCAGCCTCGCCCGCATCAAGCACTCCATGGACGTCCTCAACGAGTACAGCGCCAAGGGGCCCGAGCAGGCCCGGCGCGCCCGCACGTGGCTCTACTTCATGGCCAACTCCTACAAGGCCCGCGAGGGCGAGTTCAGGGGCCTAGAGGACAAGGCGCTCATGGCCAAGAAGGCGGCCTCGGACGGGAATCTCCGGCAGGCCGTGGCCGCCGATCCCAAACTCGAGGCGCAGTACGGCAGCGCCTGGACCGAGGCGGAGGGCGCCTACGCCTGGGCCAAGGAGCACCAAAACGACATCCGGTACAAGATGACCTTCGGCGGGCGCGGCATGGGCGGCGTCATGACCGTGCTCCGTTACCCGGCGGAGATGGCCAAGCCCGACGCGGATCGCCTCGAGGGGTTCCACGACGCCGAGATCGAATCGACCCTGCGGCGCGTCACGGCCCCGGGCCCCTACTACAAGGACATGGAGGAGGTCTTGCTCGCGGACGAGCTGAACACCCTCCTCAAGGCGCTCGGCCCCGAGGACCCCTTCGTCAAGGCGCTCCTGCAGGGCCAGACGCCGGAGGCCGCCGCGCACAAGGCCATCGAAGGGACCCAGATAGGTGACGCCGCCTTCCGCCGCCAGCTGCTCGAGAACAAGGGCAAGGCCGTGGCCGACTGCAAGGACCCGCTGCTGGACATGGTCCGCCGCGTCGAACCGACCCTCCGCGAGAACCAGAAACTCTACCGCGACAAGTTCGGCGCCGTCCTCGAGGACGCCCACACGAAGCTCGCCAAGGCCCGCTTCGCCGTCTACGGCGAGAGCGCCTACCCCGACGCCACGGGCACGCTCCGCCTGGCCTTCGGCAAGGTGGCCGGCTACCCCTTCGCCACCACCCTCGTGCCGCCCTTCACCACCTTCTACGGCCTCTACGACCGCGCCTACTCCTTCGGCGACACGGGAGACTTCGCGCTCACCAAGAGCCAGGAGGCCCATCGCGCCGACCTGAACCTCGCGACACCCCTGAACAACGTGACGACCGCCGACATCACGGGCGGCAATTCGGGCAGCCCCCTCGTGGACAAGGAGGGTCGGCTCGTGGGTCTCGTCTTCGACGGAAACATGGAGAGCCACCCCAACGTGTTCGTCTACGACGAGACGGAGGCGCGCTGCGTGGCCGTGGACATCCGCGGCCTCCTCGAGGGCCTGCGCAAGCTCTACGGTGCCGGCGGGCTCGCCGACGAGATGGTGAACGGTAAGCGGTAGCTTCCCTGCGGATACACGGGTTGGGGAGGGGAGGCGTCTGCGGCCTCCCCTCTCTGTCCGGCGAGGGGCGCGGGACCGGGTGAGATAGGAGAGACGCCGTGAAGAAGGCCGCGCTCACGCTCGTGCTCCTGGCCGCCGTCGTGGGGGCGCTCGTCCTCTTCGTCTCCAAGGTCAAACGCCTCGTGCCCCCGGCCAAGATGCCGCCGGCCACTCAGGTCCTCATGGAGAAGCTGGGCCAGGCGGACCGCGACCTCCTGCACGCCCTGTACCTCGTCACGAACCGCGCCACGGGGGCCGCCTCGAGCGGGCTCCTCACTTCCGAGGGCATCATCGTCACCGACGCTCACTCGGTGGATGGCCTGCGCCTGCAAGATCTCGCGGTGACGAGCAGCACGGGAGAGGCGGTCCCCCTAAAGGGCCTGGAGGTAGACCGGGCGCTCGACCTTGGCTTCCTCTTCCCCGCGAAGAAGACCGCGGGCGGCCTGGAGCTCGGCGAGGGCGGCGACTTCGGCCCCGGCGACCAGATCTACGCCTGGGGCTTCTCGGACGCCTTCGCGCCCCCCATGCCGCTCCTGAGCATGGGCTACGTCGCGGGCTTCCACCTGGCCCCCGGCGAGTCTGAGAAGGGGTCCGCCACGAAGCTGGTGATCGGCGGCACCTTCGCCCCGAGCTACGGCGGTGCCCCGCTCTTCCGGTGGCGCGACAACCAGATGGTGGGCCTGCTCGTCATGCGCCACGGCGAGCGCTCCACCGTGGTGGAGGCCGTCCCCGTCAAGGCGCTGAAGGAGCGCCTCGAGGGCATGCGCTAGCCGGGCGACGCGACCATCTCTTGACTCCGGAATAAATGCCGTGGATAATCACGTTCCTTGTGACGTGGAGCGAGACGTGATCAAAACGACCTTCGGCAACCTCAACCATACCCATCACTGCTGGGGCAGGTGCGCCGGAGGGCGTGCGACCGCGTTCTAGCGGCGCACAGACGGCCAGACGAGAGCCCTCCGGAAACGGAGGGCTTTTTCGTTATGGGCCCACAGGAGAAGCACCATGGCGACCGGAAGGAAACTCATTTCCGAGCTGAAGCTCATGCGCCCCGCGGGCCTGCCAGGTCTGCTGCGCCGGCTCCGGCCTGCCGAGGCGCGCGCGGCCGAGGTGGAGGAGGGCGTGCGTGGCATCCTGGCTGCCGTCCGCAGGGGAGGGGACAGGGCCCTCGTCGCCCAGGTGCGCGCCCACGACTGGGCCTGCCCCGGGCCCGAGGCGCTCAGGGTCCCCGAGGCCATGCTCGAGCAGGCCCTCCGCAACCTCCACCCCGGCCTGCGTTCGGCATTGAGGAGCGCGGAGAAATCCATCCGCACCTTCCATGCGAGGCAGCGCCCCGCGCGGTGCGCCACCGTTAGCGGGCGCGGAGCCCGCATGGGCATCGAGGCGCTGCCCCTCGACTCCGTGGGCCTCTACGTTCCCGGCGGCCGCGCGGCCTATCCCTCCACGCTCCTCATGCTCGCCGTTCCCGCGCAGGTGGCCGGGGTCCGCAGGATCGCCGTGGCCACGCCCGCGGGGCCCGAGGGGATGCCCAACACCACCGTCCTCGCGGCCGCGGCCCTGCTCGGGGTGACGGAGGTCTACGCCATCGGCGGCGCCGCGGCGGTGGGCGCCTTCGCCTACGGCACCGAGACCGTGGCCAGGGTGGACAAGGTCCTCGGGCCGGGAAACGCCTGGGTCGCCGAGGCCAAGCGCCAGGTCTTCGGCGTCGTGGGCATCGACGCCGTCGCCGGGCCCACGGAGCTCGTCATCCTCTCCGACGGCACATCGCCCGCGCGCCTCATCGCGGCGGACCTCCTCGCTCAGGCGGAGCACGACCCCGAGGCGAGCCCGGTCCTCCTCACCACCGACCCGGAGGAGCCGGCCCGCGTGGGCGCAGAGCTCGCGCGGCAGCTTGCTTCCTCCCCCCGCTCGGGGATCCAGCGGGAGAGCCTCCGGCGGCGAGGGGCGCTCGTGGCGTGCGCGAACAAGCAACTCGCCTGCGCCGCCGCCCGCGCCCTCGCTCCCGAGCACCTCAGCGTGATGACACGCCGGGCGAGCGTATGGGCCCGCCTCGTGCCCACCGCCTCGGCGGTCTTCCTGGGGCCGTACACGCCCGAGGCCGCCGGCGACTACGGTGCGGGGCCCAACCACAGCCTCCCCACGGGCGGCACGGCGCGCTTCGCGTCGCCCGTCGGCGTCTGGGACTACTTCCGCTACCGTTCCACCCTCGAGCTCGACCGCGGCGCGCTCGCGCGCATGGCGCCGTGGATGCGCGCCCTGGCCCTGGCCGAGGGGCTCGCGGGACACGCCGCGTCCCTCGATGCGCGGGCGGTGCAACCATGAGCCGTTTCCGCTCCGAGATCGAGGCGCTCAAGGCCTACGCCATGGCCGACGAGGCGTGCGCCATCAAGGTGAACCAGAACGAGGCGCCCTGGGACTGGCCCGCGGAGCTCAAAGCGGAGGCCGCGCGCCTCGTGGACGCGATGGCCTTCAACCGCTACCCGCCCTTCGACGAGCGCGCGCTGACAGCGGCCCTCGCCGAACGATGGAACCTGCCACCGCAGTCCGTGCTCGTGGGCAACGGGTCCAACGAGCTCCTCATGGCGCTCTTCCTTTCGGCCCTCGGCCCGGGCCGCAAGGTCCTGCTGCCCAGCCCCACCTTCAGCCTCTACCGCCAGCTGGCGCTCCTCGCGGGCGCCCCCGTGGCGGAGGTCCTCCTCAAGGACGGTGGCGTGGCTTACAAAGCGGACTCGTGGCTGAAGGCCGTGCGCCGGGAACGCCAGGCCCTTGTGCTCCTGTGCTCGCCGAACAACCCCACGGGATCCCTCTTCCCTCCGGAGGCCCTCGGCGAGCTGCTTCGGGAGGCGTCCGGCCTCGTGGCCGTGGACGAGGCCTACGCCGAGTTCGCGGGCGTCAGCGCCCGCGAGCACCTCCCCAAGGCCGAGAACCTCGTGGTCCTCCGCACCTTCTCGAAGGCCTGGGGCGGCGCGGGCCTCCGCCTCGGCTACCTCTTGGCCGCGCCCCAGACGGCGGCGCAGGTGCGCAAGGCGCTCCTGCCTTACAACGTGAGCCCCGTCACCGCGGGGCTCGGCGTGCTCGCGCTCAGGAACGCCGGCCTCTTCGAGCGGCGGGTGAAAGAGATCGTGGACGGGCGCGAGCGGCTCCAGGAGAACCTCGGCCGCCTGCCCGGCCTCACCGTCTACCCGTCGCGCGCCAACTTCGTCCTGGTGCGCGTGGCCAAGGGCGCGGCGTCGGAGCGCTACGAGGCCCTCAAGCGCCGCGGCGTCCTCGTGCGCGACGTCTCACACCTTCCCGGCCTCGAGCGCTGCCTCAGGATCAGCGTGGGGAGCGCCGAGGAGAACGAGGCGGTCCTCAAGCTCCTGGAGGAGGTGCTCGCATGAGGCCCGACCGGTTCGACGCCCTCCTCCTCGACATGGACGGCGTCCTCCTCGACACGCGTCCTTCCTTCACCGCCGCCGTCTGCATCACGGCACGGTGGTGCGCCGTGCCTCCGGGGCTGGGCGGCGCCTGGGGCGAGCCCGAGGTGGAGGCCCTCCGCCTCGCGGGCGGGTTCAACAACGACTGGGACGCGGCCGCGGCGGTGGCGCTCCTCGGTCCACAGACGGGGCCGGGCACGGCGTGGAGCGATCTCTGCGCGGCGCTCGCGTCGGACGGCGGCGGGCCGGCCGCGGTGGCGCGCTGTTGCGGGGAGCGCGCGTGGGCGGAGGCGAGGAACGCCGTGGAACCGATCTTCAAGCGCCTCTACGCGGGGCCGAGATCCATGGAGGGCTATGGCCTGCAGCCCACGGAGGCGC
>JGI20214J51650_10003074_pt1 | contig 10466 bp, 10 predicted proteins | sample WetSurMetagenome_FD_51650 | JGI IMG/M metagenome (IMG submission 51650)
GGCCAATTGGGACTAATGTACTCCGTTAGAGAAGGCATAGCGCCGGAGAGTGATGCCGCGGTTATTTCGCTTTTAGGTTATGACCCCTTCAAGTATAGTACAGGGAGAGGAGTTATAGAAGCCGCTGGCGCTGGATTGGACATGAAAGACGGCGACTTAGCGGTAAGATGCAACTTTGCAACGCTCGGTGAAGGTAAAGAAATTGTTGACCGCCGAGCGGGTCGAAACCTCTCAACCACTGAGGCAACAGAACTCGCCAATGCTGCCTGCAAAGAAATCACGTTGGAGTCTTACCCGGCAACGTTCGAATTCAAAAATACATTAGGTCACCGAGCAATCCTACTCATTAAGAGCAAAGCAAAACCGCTCTCCAGCCACATAACCAACAGTGATCCTGCCTACGCAATCGTAAACGGCATCGGCGTCGCTTTGAGCAACCATGAAATGGTAATGAAAACCTGTGAAGCCACGGAAGGCTCAGAAGCAGCTAAAGTTTCAGCTGGCTTAGTCAATGAATTCATAGAGAAAACTCATAATCTATGGGAAAGCCACCCCGTAAACATCAAACGCGCCAAAGAAGGCAAATTGAAAGCCAACGTCGTTTTAACACGTGACGCTGGGCATTTGCTTCCTAAATTCTTCAACATCAACCAACACTACAAAGTGGACTTCGCCTGTTTAGCCGACATGCAAGCTGAAAGCGGCATAGCCACGCTCGCAGGCATGGACGCCACGCTTCTTCCGCCGCCTAGCGGCAACCTGCAACACGACTGCGAACTCCGCGTAAAAGCACTTCTTGAAGCGCTGCCAAAACACGACTGCTTCTACATCCACCTAAAAGGCCCCGACGAACCCGGACACGACGGCAACTGCAAACTAAAAACCGAAATCATCGCAGCCATAGACAAATACTTTTTTGGGCCACTGCTAAAACAGACCTCCGTGAGAGACGCCGTGTTCTGCGTTACTGCTGACCACGCTACCCCCTGCAACCTTAAAGGGCACAGTGACACGCCAGTGCCAGTTTTGATTTCAACCATCGGATTGGGCAAAGGCAAACTCGTGAAATTCGGCGAAAAAGAATGCGCAAATGGAAGTTTAGGAACCTTGCAGCATGGCTTTGAGTTAATGCCCAAACTCATGGAGCTAATCAAAAAATAGCTTGGGTTAACCTCGTTTTCGAGAAAACTATAAACCAAATAAACGCCTCAAGGCGGTAGTAGAGTGCGTCATGAAACTACCGACGCTGCAAGTAATCTCCGGGCCCAGTTTGGGATTATCGATAAAAGAATAAAGACAGATAAGTTAAAGGGATTAAGATACAAAACAAAAATTTTTGGCTTATGCTAGTTAAGCGTCTGAGCTCGCTTGGAAGCCTGTGAGTTTAATATTGCTTCCGCATTTGCCGCAGCTGATATCTAGCTCTGCAAGTTCATCGTTGACGACTTTGGTGTCGAGGATTTCGTAGTTATCCTCCGATTCGTCGTCAGGCGAAATCTTCATGCCGCAACAGGGGCATTGGAACGAGCCGTCGCCGTCTACGCTGCCTAAGTCAATTTTGTATTCAGCGTCTTTCTTCTCTATATTTTTCATCATCATTCTTCCTTCACTTCTTCTTTCATTTTCAATTAGAGGTTTTTTTTATTAACGGTTATGAATCCTTAGTCTGTACACAAGATTCTTTTATAGTTTCACCCAAATTAGGGGAAAAGAGGCGTTGACCTCTGGGGGTTTTATTCGTCTGCTTCTTTTTCGAATTTTTCAGGTGAGATATAGTCGCCGTATTTTGCTTGGGCGTCCAGTAAGCGTTGGCGTTGCATGTAGAGTTGGCCAAACATTTCTAGTGGGGTGTCAGAGACGTTTTCTTGGTAGAACTTAGAGACGCGGTCGATTTTTGCTATGTTTTCTGGTACGCGTATGGTGAATTGTTTGATGTAGTCTTCTTTTTGGTAGTCTTTCTTAAGCACCTGCTTGAAGAGTTTTTTGAGGTCTTCGTATTTGGGTATGTAGCCTGTTGGTGTTTTCATTGCGCCTGCTTCGCCGTGTACGCGAAGTTCCATCCATTTCACCCAGACATGTTTGTCTTGTGGGCTGTTGAGGTATTTGCCGTTGCTAACTTCTTTGAGGAAGTAATTGACGCCGAAGACTATGGGTTGTTTTTTGAGTTTGTGACCGAAGTCTAAGTTGTTTTGGACGTTTTTGCCCAAGGGGATGCTGATGAAGTCCTGTATGCTCATCATGTTGATTTCGGGNACGCCTTCTTTGCCNATAGTAGCGAAGGTGGTTTCGGTTTCCAGTGATGCGCCGTAGGCGATGATGCCGTGTTCCCAACTGAAACCTTGTTGAACAGGCACATATGCTCTTGCGTCACGTCCACCGTACATGATGCCGCCGAGTTCAACGCCGTCTGGGTTGTCAAGTTCAGGGTCAACATTCTCCACTGCTTTTAATGCTACTGCATAGCGTGCGTTTTTGTTTGCGACAGGAACATCGTTGCCGTTTTCGTCTTTTTTGCCTTCATACCATGTTCCAGTATAGTTACAGCCATCTTTGGGCAGTTCTTCGCCCATGCCTAGCCAGTAAGGTCTGCCGTCTTTGACTAGAATGTTGCTGAAGATGATTTCACCAGGGTTGGTTAGTACTTTCCAGATTAATGCGTCATCTTTGGCTTTGACGTCTTGGATGATGCCAAAGATGCCTGANTCAACGTTTACCGCTCGTGCAGCTGAGTTTATGTCGCGTATGTANGCGATGTCGTCGCCGAGGATTGTTTCGCCAGGTAACATAGCNGTTGAGGTTTTGCCGCATGCNGATGGGAATGCGCCTGCAAAGTANGTTTTGCGTCCTCCGGGGCCAAATACGCCCATGAGCAGCATATGTTCAGCCAGCCAGCCTTCACTGCTTGCCTTGCGGATTGCCAGTCGGAAAGCTAATTTTTTAAAGCCAACTGAGTTGCCAGCGTACTGTGTATTAACGCTGTAGATGGTGTTGTCCATCTGATCGATGTAGATGCGTTTCTTGGCATAATCCATGCTGACCATGTCACTGGTCAATTTACCAGCTGAGTGGATGACTCGCATGAAGTCACTTTTATTCCCAGCTTTTACGAATTGCTCGAATCCAGATCTATAAAGGAGTGATTCTGAATGAGCCACATACCAGGAATCTGTACATTGAACACCCAGAATTGTGAAGACAGAATTTGCGGGGCCTAGCGAAATGAATCGAACAACCATGGTTTTACCAACCATTGAATTACGCAGTAAGCCCATAACTTCCAGCAGACCGTCTTGGCGGTCCATTTGATTGAGGGCTTTGCTGAGGCTAAGACCTTTGGGCACGAGGTATTTGGTTGCTGCGCGGTCTCGTCCTTGGTCTTGTTCGCCGTCAAAGTGCACGGTGTGGCCGTGGATGTTCAGTATCGCTTGTTCTTCGCCAGTCGCGACTGCTTGTTTGCGAACATGTTCTAGGTCTTCTGTTGAGTCTGTGCATATGAAGATTTTTTCTGGGTGGCAAAGATCGCTTTCCTTTGCGATGAATTCGTGTATGTTCGGGTTGTCTATTCGGCTTAGCTTCTTGAAGTCTTCAGGGGTAAGTTTTGGTTGGAGCGCTTCTAAATATGGGTTCATAACCATTAAATTTTCACCATTTCAATCTCATTTTGGGGGTTTAGTGCTACTTTTTTCAACAGCTTTCGTTTCTTTGAGTTGCAAAAGTAAATGATATACTTTGTGCAAGGAAAAGAAAAGTTGAAGATTGTAGCGTTCCATAGCTTGTTTCTTTACACATACTTACAGTTCGTTTACGTTTCCTGGGACTCTTGGGAAAGGTTGACATTCCGCAATGTGTTTAACGCCTGCAATCCAACCTACTAAGCGTTCCATGCCTATGCCTGCTCCGGCGGTAGGTTTCAGGCGTCCCTCTTTAGCCATTTTAATGATCAACGCGTAGTTTTCTTTTCGGACTTGATCGCGTTCAATCTTCTTTACAATTTTCTTGTATTCGTATTCGCGTTTGGCGCCGCTTAGAACTTCTCCGAATTGGGGCATAAAGAGGTCATAGTTGTCCCATTTGCCTGTCTTGAAATCTTCGTAGTCGTAGAATTCGCGGGGAATGTTGGTTATCCAGACTGGTTCTTTGATTTCTTGTGTGATGCCTGCTTCCCAGCCGTCTTTTCCATATTTCGCTTCCAAGTCTTCGCGATCGTAGATTTTGAATGGAGCTTTAGGTGCTTTGAGAGTGTCACAGCGGCACAACGTTGTTAATTCGCCTTTCATGTCTTTCTTTAAGTCACTCACTAAGGTACAGATAGCTTCCTCTACGAGAGCAAAAACATCTTTGGAGCAAGCATCCACCATTTCGAAGTCGAGTTGGGTGAATTCGTAGATGTGTTTGCCTGTCTTTGACCGTTCGCCCTTCTCGATGCGGATGTTTGGCGAGAGGATAAACAGTTTTGGATAGGCTGTAGAGGATGCGACGAGTTTGTGGATGATCATGCTCGACATCGTTCGGACAGGTTTGCCGTAGATGTCTACTTCGATGCGTTTCTCAATTGAGGCACCAGGGTCAGGCCAGAGTGGGTCAGTGCTTTGGCTCAACGCAACTGGGAGGAGCCATTGAAAACCTTTATTGATATAGGTGTTTGTGAGACTTCTTAGTGTGTAAGTCATGACTTTGCCTATGCAGGCTTTACGTTCAAGTTCAGTTGCCGTTAGTTGATCTAGCGGCTTTGGTATTTCTAATATTTCTTGTTTTGGCAATCTTCATCACTGCGCGTTGTTTGCACCTATACTGTAGGAGGAGGGTAATAAATTTTTTATATAAAAATATGAATAAATTACAATTAATACAAGTTTTTATACCCGAAAGTTGTAATATTTACATATGAGCACTCCTAAGCTTGACGAAAAAGACCTCGCCATACTCAAACTCATACAAGAAAATAGCAAATTAACCGCCAACCAAATCGCCAAAAAAATCGGCGCCCCCATAACCACCGTCTTTGCAAAAACCAAACGCATGGAAGAAATGGGCATTATAAAGGAGTATCGCGCTGTCCTTGACCCAGAAAAACTCAACCTCGGCACCTCCGCATTCATCCTAGCCCAAGTAAGTTACAGGGCAATGAAAAACGACGACGAAACCCCAATCACGCAACGAGACGTTGCCGAAGAAATCGCACGTTTCCCTGAAGTACAAGAAGTTCAAATAATCACCGGCGACTGGGACTTGTTGGTGAAACTGCGGGCGGAAAACGTGGATGCTGTAGGCAAATTCGTTGTAGATAACTTGCGGCGCATCAAAGGTTTAGAAAAAACTTTGACATGCATGGTTTTCGCAACCGTCAAAGAAACCACCAGTCTGCCACAGATTAAGCGCCCGCAACCTAAAGTCTAAGCCGGCGCTGAACTTGTATAGTAGAGCAGCGGCAAAGCCAACAGTACCGTGTCTTTTCCCTTAAATGTCAGGGCGTACTCAACACGTAATGGCGGACCATCGGTAACTTTGCGGGTTATGTAGCCATGGGTTTGGAGCATTTTAAGTTTGTCTGAAAGGGTTCGGCTGTTGACAGTTAAGATTTTTTTAAGTTCGCCAAAACCTATAGCGTNTTTGAGCATAACAGTGTAGAGGATTTCGAGGCTCCATTTCTGGAAAAGCAAGTTGAAGCTTTCTTGCAAGCTCTCGATTTCGTTTTTGAGTTCGGTGGGGGTAATTTTTTGTTTCTCTATGATTTGATTGAAAACTTCTTCGACTCCGCGCAGAACTTGCTTCATGCGGGCTTCCACTATTTTGCGGAACTCTGCGCTTAGCGTTAGCGGAGCACTCATGCGTCGCACACTCGGTTGGGTTTAGCTCACTTCACAGTTTATTAAGCTTTACATATACAACAAGGTATACAAAGTAAAGTAACCTTAGAGGCAAAGTTTCATGGAAAAATATGATGCCATTATTGTTGGCGCAGGAACAGCAGGATGCCTAGCAGCAAAAACCGTAGCTGAAAAAGGCCTAAAAGTATGTTTAATCGAGAAGAAACCCCAATCAGAAATCGGCGAAAAAATATGCGGCGACGCTCTCGGCGAACACCACCTCAAATTCCTTGGACTCGAGAAGCCGACGGGCGGTGAGTTGGAAGCTAAAATTGACGGCATCAAAATTTTTAGCCCCGACGAAAACACCGTGTTCACAATAGCTGACAAAGACTTCATCGGCTACCTTCTTAATCGACGCCTATTCGGCCAGTGGGTTCTCAAAAAAGCCACCGATGCAGGCGCATCACTTCAGGACAACATGAACTTCCGCAGCCCAATTATCGAGAAAGGCGGAGTAGTGGGTGTTACCGCTAAAAACATGAAAACCGGCAAAGTCACCGAATTGCATAGCAAAGTCGTAGTCGATGCCACAGGCTACTTTGGCATGGTCCGTAAACAACTCCCAGCCGAGATGGGTATAGAGCGCGACCTCGACCACCTCGATGTTGAAGCTTGCTACCGTGAAATCCGCCAACTCAAACAAGAAACCGAAAACACGCGGTATTGTGAAATCTACCTCAACCAAAAAGCTAGCCCAGGTGGCTACATCTGGGTTTTCCCTAAAGGCGGCGCACGCGTTAACGTAGGCATCGGCGCTATCATGCGACCCAATTACCCTAACCCCAAAGAACAACTCTATAAAACAACTCTCGGCAAACCAATGTATGAAAATTCGCTGGTTCTCAGCGCGGGTTCATGGTTTGACCCGGTACGCAGACCACTGGACAACATGGTCGGCAACGGCATCATGCTCGTTGGCGACGCTGCTTCGCTGGTTAACCCGATTCACGGCGGCGGCATCGGACCTTCAATGCTGTCCGGCTACTTCGCTGGCCAACAAATCGCAGAAGTGCTCAGTAAAGGCGAACCAACAAAAGAAGCACTTTGGGGCTATAACAAACGCTATATCGACACATACGGCAAAAAACAAGGCACCCTCGACATCTTCAAAATGTTTTTGTTATCCTGCAGCGACGAAGACCTCAACTATGGTATGAATGAGAAACTCATGACCGAAGACGACGTACTTAAAGCAGGCATGGGCGACGACTTCCACCTAAACATCACCGAAACAGCGAAACGTGTCTTCAGAGGCTTGCGAAAAGTCGGATTCCTAAACAAACTGCACTCTACAGTAGTCATGATGAGAGGACTAAGCGCACACTACAACACTTACCCCACGTCACCAACAGGTTTCGAACCATGGCGTGCACAGACAATAAAATTAATCGAAGACGCACGCAAAAAACTCGTAACAACATAGGCGGTTTATTCCGCCCCTCAATTTTCTTGTGTTTCTATATTGTAAAGGCTTAAATTGACAGCGCTAAGCCTATTCTATAGGTGTAGAAAAATGGTCTATTGTTCACATTGTGGCACAAAAATCGATGATGACACCTTCTTCTGTCCTAAATGCGGCACCAAAACCTTGGCGGGCAAAACGGCTAAGGCAACTTACCCTTCAGACGAGTTGCGAGACGTATTTTATCAGGTTGGAACGGAACTTGAAAAAGCCTTCACAATAGCAGCACAAGAGACCCATGAAGCTTTCAATAAGATTAGTCAAAACTTCCAGCAAAAACCCACCTCACAACAAGCCACATACTCAACAGCTATGGTCACCTGTCCCAAATGCGGCGTACAGAACCCTGTTGGCTCAGTTTTCTGCAGCAACTGCGGAACAAGTTTAACGTCTCAAACGCAAGGAAGCGAATAGTATGGTATCGGGCAAGACGCTTATCGCATATGAAACAAAAGGCGGCGCCACGGCTGAATCGGCGCATAAAATAGCCGAAGTGCTACGCTCAAAATACCAACTTAACGTTGACTTGGTGGATTTAAAAGTGCAAAATGTTTCTGACTGTGCACAATACCAAAACATAGTCGTCGGCGGCGGAGTACACGCCGGCAAAGTCTACGGCAAAGCGCTCAAATGTTTAGGAAACGATTTCACGGGCAAGAGGGTGGCGTTTTTTGTTTCCGCGGGCGCAGGAGGCGGCGACGAAGCAGCCCACCAGAAAGCCAAAACCCAATATGCTGAAGATACGTTAGCGAAGTACCCCAAAATTAACCCTGTAAGTGTTGAAGCCTTCGGCGGACGCATGACGATTTTAGGCAAAAAAGTTATAGACAACCTTGATTTAGCAAAGGTTGAAGCGTGGGCAGAAGAGTTAGGCAAGAAATTTATCCAATAGTCCAGAAATTTTATTATCCTTAGCACTACTTGGTTGGCGGAGACTGCGACTANATGCCTGAAAACAAAACTTTGATTGCCTACCAAACAAAACAGGGAGCNTCAAGGGAAGCCGCGGAAAAAATAGCGGACACATTACGCGTTAAATACAATTTGGAAGTCGATGTCTTTGACCTTAAAGAACAAAACACCACCAGTTTAGGAAAGTACGACAACATAGTTGTGGGTGCTGGAGTTAGGGGAGGCAGAATTTATGGCAAAGCCTTAAAGTTCCTCAAAAATGACTTCGCCACCAAAAAAGTAGCCGTTTTTGTTTCGTCCTCTTGGGCAGGAACCCCGGGAAGCCACGACAACGCAAAATCCACACTCGTAGACAAACCATTGAAGAAGTATCCTCAACTTAACGTGGTGAGTACTGAAGCTTTCGGCGGACGAATAAGATACTTCCGAAGAACAATGTTGGACAGTACTGATTTAGCGAAAGTTGAAGCTTGGGCTGATACGCTTGGACAAAAATTCACTCAGTAAAGACGGCGGTATTAAAGCTAACGCGCTTCTTTGCCCGTCCTGCTGTGTTGAATATGTTGAGGTAGAGTTCGATTTCGAAGTAGACGACACCGTGCTGCATAACGTGAAGGCGCTTAGGTGCCCGGAGTGCGAGGAAGAAGTGTTCACCCCCGAACAAGTTGAAGAAATAAGAAAAAGGATTTGCGAGACGGCTGAACCTTAAGCAGAAAACTTTATGCTCTCAAACCGTTAAATAACCTGTCATAAACAAGAAAATTTTTTCCGTAACTCAGGAGTCTAACGGTTGCAAAACGACAAAGCGATCCAAACAATCAATTTGACTAAAACATTCAACGCAAAACCCGCACTTTCCCCNCACGGGTTACTCAGCNGAAAAAAGGTACCTGACTTCATCGCTGTAGACAACCTNAACCTCACCATTGAGAAAGGCGAACTCTTCGGGTTGCTGGGACCTAACGGCGCAGGNAAAACCACCTTGGTCAAAATGCTCTGCACACTTTTGCCTCCGGACAAAGGCACNGCAATCATAAACGGCTACGACATCGTTAAGCAGCAAATGGCAGTGAAAGAGTCACTTGGCACACTTTTCAGCGTGGGCGAACGCGGATTTTTTTGGCGGCTAAACGGTTACCGAAACCTCGAATTTTTTGCATCCATTTACAACGTGCCCCGGCAAAAGCGGCAACACCGAATTATGGAAGTACTGAAGCTTGTGGGGCTTGAAAACAGCGCCTTTACACTTTACCAGAAGTATTCGGGCGGCATGAAACGCAAACTCTCCCTCGCAAGGACTCTCCTGTCTGACCCACCAATTATGCTTCTCGATGAACCCACAACTGGGTTAGACGCCATTTCGTCCCGCAACATCCGAGACTTCGTGCGAAATATCGTCTGCAAAGAAAGCGGCAAAACAGTCCTCTACACGACGCATTACATTGAGGAGGCAGCGCAAATCTGTGACAGAATTGGCATCCTAAGTCACGGCAGCCTAATCGCTTTGGATACGCCTGACAACTTGGTGGGCAAGATCAAGAAGGAAGAGCGTATATTTCTGGCAGTTGAAAATATCATGCAGCCGCAAATTGAAGCAATGCGTGCCCTTCAGGGTGTTATCAAAATAGCGGAAAACAACCAAGAATTACAGCCTAACCAGACAGGTCTTTATGTTGAGCTACGAAATGTTGACCAGATGCCGCTCATTTTTGACTTCCTCTTTGAACAGAAAATTAAGCTTGTCAATTTCAAGCGGGAAGAGCCAACGCTCGAAGACGCCTTCATAGAGTTAACCAAGGGGGCGCAGCCATGACGTTCGCCAACGAAATCGAGAAGATTTACTACTTCATGAAACGAGACATCATCAGTTTTTCAACATATAAAACCAACATCCTCATTTTGGTCTTGACGGCTCTCTTTGGCGCGTTATCCTTCGCTTATTTGGGCAGCAGTGCAACCAGCCAAAGCGTCCTTCAAATGTACAACATGAACCTAACTACCTACTTAGTCATAGGCTTAGCGTTTAGCACTTATCTAAACCAGGCATTAACGCTGGTGCAGAAAACGATTAACCCGTGGGCGCTTGAGGAAGTGCTGGTTTCCCCAACAAAGCTCTCAACGTTTATTGTCGGTAGTTCGCTTTGGGGTTTTATCTGGAGCACCGCCGTGGTGGCGGTTTACCTTGGTGTCGGTGTCGCTTTCTTCGGCGTTAACCTTAGCAT
>JGI20214J51650_10003075_pt1 | contig 10465 bp, 6 predicted proteins | sample WetSurMetagenome_FD_51650 | JGI IMG/M metagenome (IMG submission 51650)
CTTGTCGNCGTTGGCTGTATGGTTGATTCCTGCAGAACCTGCGATAATTGCAAAGAAGATTTGGAGCAGTATTGTTTAAATGGCGGCACTATGACTTACAACGGATATGAGCGTGATAAAAAAACTCCCACATACGGAGGATATTCAAATACTGTTGTAGTGAATGAAGATTTTGTACTCCGCGTTTCTGAAAAGCTTCACCTTCCTGCGGTAGCTCCGCTGCTTTGTGCAGGTATAACCACATATTCTCCTTTAAGATACTGGAAAGTCGGCAAGGGTCATAAGCTGGCGGTTGTAGGCTTGGGAGGTCTTGGACATATGGCGGTTAAATTCGGCGTTGCTTTTGGCGCAGAAGTGACCGTATTGAGTTCTTCACCTTCAAAGAAAGAAGACGCATTTAAATTAGGTGCTCATAAATTTGTTGTTACATCAGATGAAGAGCAGATTAAAAGTATTAACGGATATTTTGATTTTATCCTCGATACAGTTTCCGCCAAACATGATTATTCTAAATTCATAACTTTTCTTAAAACAAACGGAATACACATTTGCGTTGGCGCCCCACCGGCACCTATGGATATTTACGCTTTCAGTCTTATATTAGGAAGAAAAAGCATTGCCGGTTCGGTAATCGGAGGCATCGCAGAGACACAGGAAATGCTTGATTTTTGTGCCGGGCATAATATTGTATCCGATATCGAATTGATAGATATTAAAGATATAAATACTGCTTATGAGCGAATGCTGAAAAGCGATGTTCGCTATCGTTTTGTAATTGACATAGCAACGTTGTAAATCAGAAGTAGTGAGTATCAATAGGTGAGACGTAAAGCGTGAGATGTAAGAAGAAAGATGTGAGATGTAAGACGTGAGAGGTCAAACGTGAAATACAAGATATAAAACGGAATAAGTTTTAAGTTACCGGGGGTTTTATTCCTGAAAAGCTATCTTTAGCAAATCTTTATAAAATTTTTATACTTTCCTTGTAACATTTTATACCATACTTATACAATTGTATGTAATTTTGTATTAAAAAAAGATGCAGACAGATTATATAATTGGTTTATAAAATTTTTATGCTTTCCATTCAACATTTTATGAAATACTTATATAATAGTTGTTAATTTTGTATTAAAAAAAGATGCAGACAGATTATATAATTGGTTTAGTAATATCATTTTTGATTCTGGTTTACCTTTGCTTTGTAATATTCAAACCGGAAAAATTTTAATTACAACGGATGAAAACATCAGACGTGATACAAATAGTATTTTTTCTTCTTGTAATTATTGCTTTAACGCCGGTACTNGGGAAGTATATGTATAATGTTTTTTCCGGTAAGAAGAATTTATTAACAAAGATATTCGGAAAATTTGAAAATTTAATATNCAAATTTCTAAAGGTAAATNCCGGAGAAGAAATGAACTGGAAGAAATATCTTTGGGCAGTTCTTATATTTAATTTTCTGGGATTTATTTTACTTTTAATTCTGCAAATAATACAGCAGTGGTTACCGTTAAATCCGCAAGGTCTTCCGAATGTCCCGTTCGATCTTGCATTTAATACCGCAATTAGTTTTATGACGAATACAAACTGGCAGGCGTATGGAGGTGAAAACACAATGAGTTATGCTGTACAGATGCTGGGTTTAACAGTTCANAATTTTATGAGTGCGGCTACGGGAATTGCAATCCTCCTTGCACTAATCAGGGGAATTGTAAATAANCTCAATGACAAACTCGGCAATTTTTGGGTTGATATGGTAAGGTCAACTTTATATGTCCTTATTCCATTATCAATTCTTGTTTCGATTTTACTCTTAAGCCAGGGAGTAGTTCAGTCCTATTCGTCTTATCACGCAGTTAAAACAATTGAGGGGGCAGAACAATTAATTCCATTAGGTCCGGCGGCTTCACAAATTGCAATTAAGCAGCTTGGAACAAATGGCGGAGGATTTTTCAATGCAAACAGTGCTCATCCGTTTGAGAACCCTACACCGTTTTCAAATTTTATTGAGATGATATCAATTCTTTTAATTGCCGCAGCCCTGACTTATACTTATGGTTTAATGGCGGGTTCAAAAAAAGAAGGGTGGATATTGTTTTCCGTAATGATGATTCTATTTTTAATCGGATTAGTCACATCGTACATTTCAGAAAATTCTTTTAACCCGGTTTTAAATACGTCAGCAAACCTTGAAGGAAAAGAATTAAGATTCGGAATTGCAAATAGTACTATCTGGTCAACGGCTACAACCAGTGCCTCTAATGGCTCTGTAAATGCAATGCATAGCAGTCTTACACCTCTTGCAGGAATGGTTGCCATGATAAATATTATGCTGGGGGAAATTATTTTCGGCGGAGTTGGTTCTGGTATGTACGGAATGCTTATATTTGTTTTTATAACAGTATTTATCGCAGGCTTGATGGTTGGCAGAACTCCCGAATATCTCGGAAAAAAAATAGAATCATTCGATATTAAAATGGCGATGATAGCTGTATTAATTCCTAACGTTATCATTCTTGTTTTCACGGCATTTGCGATTGTAACTTTTGGAGGGCTTTCATGTATCTCAAATCCCGGTCCGCACGGACTTTCCGAAATTCTTTATGCCTTCACTTCCGCCGCGGGTAATAACGGCAGTGCATTTGCCGGTTTAAATGCAAATACCGTATTTTATAATATAACCATAGGAATAGGTATGCTGCTTGGAAGATTTGGTGTAATTATTCCGGTTATGGCAATCGCAGGTAATCTTNTCAGNAAGAATAAGACACCTGNTAGTTCCGGTACTTTTACTACCGATAATTATGTTTTTGCAATTTTATTAATAGGGGTAATTATAATAGTTGGAGCATTAACACATTTTCCCGCACTAAGTCTCGGACCAATTGTAGAACATTTATTAATGAATAACGGAGTTGCATTCTAAAATATGAAAAAGCAAAAAAATAAATTATTCGAGCCGGATATAATGAAAACTGCAATTTATAATTCGTTCATAAAATTAAATCCGGCAATATTAATGAAGAACCCCGTAATGTTTATAGTCGAGATTGGCGCAGTGATGACTACAGTAATTTTTTTCCTTGCTTTAACCAAAGGTGAATATTCTTCATTCAATCTTCAGATAGGAATCTGGTTATGGTTTACTGTTATATTCGCGAATTTCGCAGAAGCGGTGGCTGAAGGCAGGGGCAAAGCACAAGCGGAAACATTAAAAAAAGCGCGTAAAGAAACAATGGCAAGAAAACTTTACGGCAAAAAAGAAACAGTTGTTGGTGCAAGTGATTTAAAAAAAGGTGACCTTGTTATATGCGAAGCAGGTGATATAATACCTGCTGACGGTGAGGTCGTAGAAGGAGTGGCAAGTGTTGACGAATCTGCAATCACCGGAGAATCGGCTCCCGTAATCCGAGAGAGCGGTGGCGACAGAAGTGCAGTTACGGGAGGAACAAAAGTTTTAAGCGACAGAATAATAATCAGAATTACCTCTGAGCCCGGAAGTACTTTCATGGATAAAATTATCTCCCTGATTGAAGGGGCATCCCGCCAAAAGACCCCGAATGAAATAGCATTAACAATTATGCTTGCCGGTTTGACAATTATTTTTTTACTTACTGTCGTGACTCTTCCTTCCTTTTATTCATATAGTCTTAATGCATCCGGTTTACAGGATTTAAGCAATATTACTGTACCGGTTCTTGTTTCTCTTCTCGTTTGTCTTATTCCTACAACCATAGGAGGGTTGTTAAGTGCAATCGGTATCAGCGGAATGGACAGACTAATAAAACGAAACGTTATTGCAACAAGCGGAAGAGCTATAGAAGCCGCGGGCGACCTCGATGTTCTCCTGCTCGATAAAACCGGAACAATAACACTTGGTAACAGAATGGCAACGGATTTTATTCCTGCCCCAAATGTGAATGTAAAACAGCTTGCCGAAGCCTCGACACTTTCTTCTATATCGGATGAAACCCCCGAAGGACGCTCGATAATAAAGCTTTCAAAAGAAAAATATTCGGTACATTCAAAAGAAATGATACCAGCCGATGTTTCCTACATACCCTTTTCTGCAGAGACGCGAATGAGCGGAATTGATATTAAAGATGAAAACAGCAATATAAGAAAAATCAGAAAAGGTGCTGCGGATGCTATTGAAAAATATATTGAATTGAGCAATGGAATTTATCCTGAAGAGGTAAATATAATAGTAAGAAAAATATCATCAGAAGGGGCGACACCATTAGTTGTAACAGAAAACAAAACTGTACTCGGAGTTATCCGCTTAAAAGACATTGTTAAAGGAGGAATCAAGGAACGCTTTGCGCAACTAAGAAAGATGGGAATAAAAACAGTAATGATAACAGGTGATAATCCGCTTACGGCAGCTTCCATAGCGGCTGAAGCCGGTGTGGATGATTTCATAGCCGGGGCAAAACCGGAAGACAAACTGAAAAGAATCAGAAAAGAGCAGGAAGGCGGACACCTTGTCGGAATGATAGGAGACGGAACAAATGATGCTCCCGCACTGGCACAGGCAGATGTCGGAATTGCAATGAACAACGGAACACAGGCGGCAAGAGAAGCCGGTAACATGGTTGACCTCGACAGCAACCCGACAAAATTAATAGAAGTAGTAGAAGTAGGGAAGCAACTTCTGATGACACGCGGCTCTCTTACTACATTCAGTATAGCTAACGACGTAGCAAAATATTTTGCAATACTTCCTGCACTCTTCGCTGTTCTGTATGCTACCGGCGGGAAATCAGGACCGTTAAATGTTTTAAACATTATGCATCTTGCAACTCCGCAAAGTGCAATACTTAGCGCAGTAATTTTTAATGCAATAATTATTGTTTTATTAATTCCTCTATCACTCAGAGGAGTTAAATATCGTCCGCTTGGCGCGGCAACAATTCTTAAGATTAATCTGCTTGTTTATGGAATAGGAGGGATTATAGTTCCGTTCATAGGTATTAAATTAATAGATTTATTAATCAATTCGCTAAATCTGGTCTAAGATGAAAAAAATAATGATAACATCAATAAAATTTCTTTTGTTAATGACCATAGTTACAGGAATTATTTATCCTTTTTTTATTTTCGGTATAGCTAAGATTTTTTTTCCGGTAAAATCCAACGGAAGTTTAATAGAAGTCAATCAGATAATTATAGGTTCCGAACTCATTGCACAGAAGTTTGACAGTTCGATATACTTTCAATCGAGACCCTCTGCAATCGACTATCAGCCGATGCCTTCGGGCGCAAGTAATTTCGGACCAACAAGCCGGAAGTTAAAAGATATTTCAGATTCACTCAGAAAGGCATATCTCAAAAAAAATATGCTCTCTGAAAATACAAAAATTCCATCAGACGCAATATTTTCATCCGGAAGCGGAATAGACCCGCATATCAGTCCGGAGAATGCTATGCTGCAAATTGATAGAATATCAAAAAATCGAGGGTTTGATGATAAAAGGAAAAATGAACTAAAAAATTTAATTGATAGATTGACCGAAAAACCGCAGTTTGGGTTTCTTGGTGAATCCAGATTAAATGTTTTATTCTTGAATTTAGAGTTAGATAAATTAAATTAATGAAGTTTTTTAAAAAAATAAAAACAGACAAAAAGTCCTTAAGCATATCATTAATAATATTATTAGTATATTTATTAACTCTAATTTTTGTAAAATTTTTATTAAACGAAGAATATTTGAAAAAATATTTAATTTCTTTTGACCATAATGTCATAGGTTCAAGGTGGGTTTATTATAAAATTAAATAAATGTGTTTAATATTTCTTATCGTATTGATAAATTATAATTATGAAAGAACCATCAAGACCGAATCCGGATGAACTCCTTGCTCAGATACAAAAAAATGAGCAAAAGGAAAAAAAAGGTAAACTCAAAATTTACCTTGGAATGTGCGCAGGTGTCGGGAAAACTTTTGCAATGCTTCAGGATGCAAGCAAAGCAAAAGGACGAGGAAAAGATGTATTAATAGGCTATGTNGAAACGCACGGCAGAGCCGAAACCGAATTTTTACTTTTTTATCTTCCTCAACTTCCCAGAAAGAAAATTCATTACAAAGGTTTTGAACTGGAAGAAATGGACACCGATACCATTCTTCAAAAAAAACCTAATCTTGTTGTCGTTGATGAACTCGCACACACAAACGTTCCTGAGAGCAGACACAATAAAAGATACCTTGATGTTCTCGAATTACTTGATAAAGGAATAGATGTATATACCGCAATAAATGTTCAGCATATAGAGAGCCTTGCGGATACGGTTGGTCAAATTACAGGTATTATTATTAAAGAAACAGTTCCCGATTCAATTCTCGATGTTGCGGATGAAATTGAGTTAGTAGATATTTCTCCCGATGAATTACTGCAAAGACTTAATGATGGTAAGGTATATACTGCAGATAAAACCAAAGATGCAGCAGATAACTTCTTTAGAAAAGGTAACCTGAGTGCTTTACGTGAATTAGCTTTAAGATTAACTGCAGACAGAGTTGACAAACAGGTCAGGGATTATATGCAGGAAAACCGCATACCGGGTCCCTGGAAATCNACACAAAGGATTTTAATTGGTATCAGCTCAAGTCCGAATTCAGCAGAACTTGTACGCTGGGCTCGAAGAATTGCATATACTATGGAGGCAAGCTGGATTGCAGTAAATGTTGAAACACCTCATTCTTTGGATAACGAACAGAAACTTTCTTTAAATAAAAACTTAGAGCTTGCAAAAGAACTCGGCGCCGAAATAATTACAACTTCCGATACCGATATAGTTAAAGGAATCATAAGGGTTGCAAACAGGCAGAATGCAACACATATTGTAATCGGGAAATCTCACAATCAAAGCTTTATATCAAGAGTTATTAAAAGAGACATTGTAGATAGAATATTAAATGAGTGTGGTAAAATAGATGTGTTCGTTGTTTCAAGTGAAGATATTGAACCGAAAAGCAGAAAGGTTTTTCAATTACCAAAACTTCAATCCGGAATTCAAAAATATATACTTTCTGCATTAATTGTATTCATCATTACGGCAATATGTTATCCTTTTGGTTCTATAATAGGTTACCAGACAGTAGCATTAATATTATTACTGGTTGTTACTTTGCTTTCGCTCATCTTTGGTCCCGGTCCTGTCCTTCTGGCGGCACTATTGAGTCCGTTAATATGGAATTACTTCTTTGTTCCTCCGAAATTCACAATTTTAATCAGCAGGAGTGAAGATGTTTTAATGTTTATAATGTTTTTAATTGTTGCTTTTGTAACGGGTATTCTAACAACAAAGATCCGACAGAGAGAAAAAACACTAATGCAAAGGGAAGAAAGGGCGATTGCACTTTATAATCTCGCAGATGACCTTTCTAAAGCAAAAAATCTCGATGGAGTAATCCGGGAAGCGGCTAAAAATTTAATAGAAGTTTTTAAATCTGAAATTGTTTTTTTATTTTTTGATGAATCCCTCAACAAACTAACAGAGAAATATAATTCTTTGCCGTCAAAAATCTCGGAAAAGGAATTAAGTGTTGCCCAGTGGGTATATACTAACAGTAAAAGGGCGGGACATTTTACAGATTCGCTTCCTTTTGCAAAATATATCTATTATCCTATTTTAGGTCCACGCGGAACGTACGGGGTTATTGGTTTAATAATTCGAGTTGAAGTATTACTAAGGGAGCAAGAGACACTTATTGATAACTTTGTAAACCAGATTGGTGCGGCGACTGAGCGGGAATTACTAAATCAAACCGCAAATAAAACTCTTCTTCTGGAAGAATCGGAAAAATTATATAAAACTCTGTTTGATAGTATTTCACACGAACTAAAAACACCACTTGCCGCTATAATGGGGGCTTCAAGTTATCTTCTTCATACTAAGTCCGGTGAAAATTTCAAAACACAAAATCAGTTATTAGAAGAAATCAACACAGCGACTATAAGGCTCAACAGACTCGTCGAAAACCTTCTCGATATGGCAAGACTCGAAAGCGGCAGATTGATTCCGGATATTAAAACTTGTGACATCACTGATTTATTCAATAGTATATTAAACGAATTCGAAAAAGAACTAAAATCTCACAATATTATTGTAGAAGTTCAGGATGATTTTCCATTAATAAATATTGATTTTGTTTTAATGGAGCAGGCATTAAAAAATATTTTACAAAATGCTTTATTATATACATCAGATAATTCTAAAATCGAGATGCAGGCAAACTTTGATGATAAGGACTTTTATATAGTAATTGCAGATAATGGAAAAGGAATTTCCGAACAAAATCTTGAACATATATTCGATAAATTTTTCAGAATAGAAAGCAACATATCCGGGGGAACCGGTCTTGGACTTTCTATAGCCAAAGGCATTGTGGAGGTACACAAAGGGACTATTAACGCTGCAATTAAAATTTCGGGCGGGTTAAAATTTACAATTAAATTACCAAAGGAAATTCAAAACAATTAAAATGGGAATTACAGAAAATATTTTAGTAATTGACGATGAAGTTCAAATAAGAAGATTACTGAAAATAAGCCTCGAAAATTCAGGATTCAAAGTTTTTGAAGCTGAAAATGCGAAAACAGGTTTGCAGGAATTAGTTAACAGCAGACCATCTTTGATATTGCTCGATTTAGGATTACCCGATGAAGATGGTTTAAATTTGCTCAAAAAAGTCAGGGAATTTTCCGATGTTCCTGTAATTATTTTATCTGTACGAAATTCAGAAAGAGATATTATTTCAGCGTTAGACTCAGGTGCAGACGATTATATAACAAAACCTTTTAATACAGGAGAATTACTTGCAAGAATCAGAACAAGTCTGAGACATTCCCAGCCGGAACAAAAGTCTCCAGTTTTTAAAAACGGAAATATTTCAGTAGATTTTTCAACAAGAGAAGTACGAAAAAAAGGAGAAATTGTAAAACTAACCTCAACAGAATTTTCATTACTTGCTTTATTTATAAGAAATTCGGGAAAGGTTTTAACACATAATTACTTTTTAAAGGAAATCTGGGGAAAATTGTTTTCCGATGAAACACAATACTTGCGGGTTTACGTAGCCCAATTGCGCAAAAAACTTGAAGATAATCCATCCCGTCCGAAAATATTTATAACCGAATCAGGGGTGGGTTACAGGATGATTACTAATGAGTGAAAAAGTTTAAAGGTAACAAGAGACAATGGGTCTTGTCGAAGATCCCGACTTGTCGGGGACCCATTGATAAAAAGCATAATCTAAACGGATGATTTTATTAAAGTAATTTTGAGGATAATAAAACGAAGGAAAAAATATTTTATTAATAGACTTTAATTTTTTCCTAAAATTAAATATTTTTAAATAATAAGTTTATAGCAGTAAAGGATAATCCACATCTTATTATCCCAACACAGATGTAATTATAACCTCTTACACATCCTTTACTGCTTTTTTTTATCATTTTATTAATAATATCATCTCACTATTTTATTGTAAATTAATAATCCTTTTCCGGCAAAAGTATTATTACGTTCTTTAGGTTTAGCTTTGATTTAGAAATTGATGCTTATAAAAAATTGTTTGTTTACATGTTAATAAATATATTTCGTCGTTTTAAAAAAATGTTTTAATAATTTAATTTTTAATATTATGAAGAACTTATTTTGCTTTTTAATTTTAGCATTATTTTCATTTTCTACTTCATATTCTCAGATTATCTGGAATCAGCAAACCAGCGGAACTTATGAGAATTTAAATGGCGTATATCTCGTTGACGCAAATACTGGATATGCGGTTGGAAATAACGGAATTGTTTTAAAAACAACAAACGCAGGGCAGGCCTGGACTACAAAGACATTTCCGGTCAGCACCAATAATCTTTGTGTTCATTTTCAAAATGCTTCAACAGGGTTTGTCGGTAACCAGAATTCATTTGTATATAAAACTATAGACGGAGGCAATAACTGGGAAGCAGACGGCTCGGCTTCGAATTATGCAATTACATCGGTACAAATGACTTCAGCAAACACAGGATACCTGGGAGACCATTATTCCAATATACAGAAAACAACTGATAATGGTTTAACATGGTGGACACTAACAACCACCCCGGGCTATGATGCTAAAATATTCTTTATGAACGATAACAGAGGATGGAACGTTGATAGTTATGGTTACATATATACCACGCAAAACGCAGGCATTAACTGGACAAGTTCCAGAATTTCCACCGATACTTTGTCATCAGTTTATTTTATTTCATCTACAATCGGATATGTTGCAGGTGACAGCGGCAGGGTTTTTAAAACGATAAACGGCGGAACGAACTGGACTTTACTTAATACTGGAACAACCGTTAAACTTAACAGTATATATGTTCAGAACCTCAATTATGTTTTCGCATGCGGGGATGCAGGAACGATAATAACCTCAACAAACGGGGGAACTAACTGGACGATTG
>JGI20214J51650_10003077_pt1 | contig 10464 bp, 4 predicted proteins | sample WetSurMetagenome_FD_51650 | JGI IMG/M metagenome (IMG submission 51650)
AAAGGGACCGTTTCCCCCTGATCCGGTCCCAATACCGGGCGAACCGGGAACGAACCGCGGGCGCCCGTACCGGGGGAGAAGCCCCGCAATTCGCTGCAGTCTGCGATTGTGGGACCATCCTGCGGACCGCGAACGGAGGAGATGACCATGAGTGACCAACGGCCCACCAGTGCAAGGATCATGGTGGTTGACGATACCCCGCAGAACCTGACGCTTTTGCAGGACATGCTGCGGAAGCATGGCTATCAGGTGTTCGTTTTGCCCGATGGTGACATGGCACTGAAGGCTGCGGCCAGGAACCCGCCCGATTTGTTCCTCCTCGACATCAGGATGCCCGGACTCGATGGTTACGCAGTTTGTGCAAGACTCAAGGAGGATCGATCGACCGCGGAAATTCCCATCATTTTCCTGAGCGCCCTGAACGAAACGGAGGACAAGGTCAGAGCCTTCCGGGCAGGCGGTGTGGATTACATTACCAAGCCCTTCCAGTCCGAAGAAGTTGAGGCGCGAGTCAGCACCCATCTGAAGCTGCGGGAGCTCCAGCGGGAACTCAACGAGCGCAACCTGAATCTGGAAAGCCTGGTATCCCGGCGCACCCGTGAACTGGAGGAAGCCTATGAGCGGCTGAGCCGCCTTGACCGGATCAAGAGCGACTTTCTGACCATCATCTCTCACGAAATGCGCACCCCGCTCAACGGTCTCCTCGGCGTCGGGGAACTCGCCTTCGACTTGGCGCAGGAATCCTCCGAGCTCAGTGAGTTGTGGGACCTCTATCAAGGCACTCGCCATCGGATGGAATGCCTGCTGGACGACGCCGGCACGCTCAACACCCTGGAATCGTCATCCGAACGGCAGGAACTGACTTCCGTCCCCATTATCGAAATCTTGCGGGAGGCCGCCCGGGAAACGGCCGGCATGACCTTCCCGGAGGATCTTCCGGCCCACCTCGCTACGGTTTGTGTGTTGGGAGAACCGACTCTTTTGAGGCGGGCCCTGGAGACGCTGCTGCGACTGGCGGCATGTTTCACTCTCGCCTCAAACCCCCTGAACTGGTCCGGGGCGCTTGAGCATCGCCGGGTTCTGCTCGATTTCGAACTGGACAGCCTCTCGATTTCGGAGGAGCAGGCGGCCGACTTTTTCGCGATCGCCTCCCCGGCCCGATCTTGCTCACTGGCGGAGCCCCTCGGTTTGGCCCCCGTGGTGGCGCACCGGATCGTGACCCTGTTCGGCGGCGATGTCCGCCTGCTCAAACGAGACGCATCGCGAGACGTGCTGCGCATCGAGTTGGCACTGTCGGAATGAATGGTTTGAGGAAGCTCCGGCATGAAACTTTCATGATCCGGAGGGATCAGCGAACGGCGGAAGTCCCCATCGTTTTTTTGAGCGCTCTGAATGGGACGGACGACAAAGTCGAAGCCTTCCGGGCGGGTGGGGCGGATTATATCACCAAGCCCTTCCGGCGTGGCCTTGTCCCGGGGGGGCCGACAAGGAACCGAAAGCGTGAAATCATAGGGTGACAGAGGATACGAAGGGATTGCCTCATGATCTACCAACTTGACTACCTGCTTCTCGTTTACGGGTTCGCTTTCTCGCTGCTGGCGGCGATGGTGTGGGCCCGCTTACGGCCGGGGGAGGCCCGCCCGCCCGGGAAATGGCGGGGCTTTTTCGACGCTTTCAAACCGATTCCAGCCACCTCCCGGCTGGGCCGCTGGCTGACTCCGGTCACCGTGGTGGTGATACTCGGCATCGGTTTCCTCCTCACCAACTGGCGCGGACAGATTGCCGACGACGACCAGCGCGCCCAGTTGCTACAGAGCGCTTCCGACGTCGCCCGGCAGATCAACGTGGAGAGCGTCAAGGCCTTGTCCTTCACCGCCGCCGACCAGACCAATATCAATTTTCAGCGGCTCCATCGTCAGATGATGGACTACGCCCGAGCGGCCGGGCTGCGATCCCTTTACAGCATGGCTCTCCGGGAGGGGCGTATCTTGTTTGGACCGGGAAGCCTGGCTGTCGATGACCGTGAGCCTCTTCCCCCGGGGACCGCTTATGAGAAGCCCCCTCCCGGACTGGGTGAGGTCTTCCGTTCCGGCCTTGGAATAGTGGTCGGCCCTTACACGGATGAATTCGATTCCTTCGTCTCGGCTTTTGTTCCTGTTCTCGACCCACTGACCGGCGAAACCGTGCTGGTTGTCGGGATGGACATCGAGGCGCGAGACTGGCAGGCCGGCATCGCCCGCACCCGGTTGACCCTCATCCTGTTCACCCTGATGCTGATTCTGATGGTCTCAACGGGCAGCGCCCTGCTGACATGGCGCAGCACGATTCCGGGAGAAAGGCAGGGTCGGCTGCGCCACGCGGAAGCATGGCTGACCGCTGCCCTGGGACTGGCCGTCACCATAGGTGCGGTGTTTGTGGTGCATGATAATGAGGGCCGATCGCAACGGATTGCCTTCTCTCAGCTGGCGGAAGCGCAGGCATGGAATCTCGTGAGCGCCATGCTCAACTTGCGAGATTTCCAACTCGCTGGCCTGGGCCTGGCCATCACCGATGACCGGGACATCACCCGGAAGGAATTCAGAGCCTATACCGCCCCCCTGGTCAGGTCGGGTATCGCCCAGGCATGGGAGTGGGCCCCGGCCGTGTCCGCCGGAAACAGACGGGACATGGAGCAGGCGGTACGTGGCGAAGGTCTGGCGGACTTTGCCATATATGAGAAGAACCGGATGGGGAGAATCATGCCTGTTGAGGATCGGGACGTCTATTACCCGGTCTATTATGTCGAACCTCCGGCGGGCAACGAGCGCGCCCTCGGCTACGACCTGGGTTCCGAGTCGCTGCGCCGTGCCGCCCTCGAGGAGGCCGCACGGACCGGACAAACCACCGCCACCGACCCCATAACTCTCGTCCAGGAAACCGGGAGCCAACAGGGCACCATCATCTATCGCCCGGTCTATGTCGGAGAGGACCGGACGACGCCCCTTCGCGGCTTCGTCCTGGTCGTCCTGCGGTATGGGACCATGCTCGATCGCATCCTCCCCCACTCTGCAGCCAACAGGACTACGGTCGTCGTGGATCTTTTTCAGGTGGATGCACGGAAACCACCCCGTTTTTTGGCTTCATCAGACGCTGGCGGCGCGCCGGGGAGAAGTTTCGCGGCCAATAAGTTTGAATTCAGCATCGGCGCGGATTTCCCCATCTCCTCCCCGCTCTTTGCCTTCGGCAAGACCTACGCACTTCTGCTACGCCCGGGGGAGCCGTTTGCGACCGCACACCCGAGATGGACCGGATGGGTTATCGGTCCGGCCGGCCTCCTGATGACTGTGCTAGTGACACTTTTCGTCAGTCTCCTGGTCGGCCGCCGAACCGCCCTCCAGGCCCAGGTGCACGCCCGCACGGCGGAGCTGAGGCAAAAAAAGGCCCAGTTGACCGGACTTCTCGATTCCATTCAGGACATCGTTTTCTTCAAAGACGACCAGGGGGTTTATCTCGGCTGCAATCCCGAGTTTGAACGTCTTGTCGGCCGCATACGCGAGGAGATTATCGGGTGCACCGACTACGATCTGTTCCCGGAGGCAGTTGCGGATTTCTTCCGGGAGAACGACCGGGCTGTGATGGAAGCCCGGGCCCCCCGTTGCAATGAGGAATGGATCGACTATCCCGACGGCAGCCGGGTCCTGGTCGACACCTTGAAATGTCCACTTCGCAGTGGCGAAGGCCGCATCATCGGCGTCCTTGGCGTCGCCCGGGACATCACCGAGCGTAAGGCCACGGAAGCCGCTTTGAAGGAATCGGAAGAGCGCTATCGTGTGCTCTTCGAGAGCAGCCCGGATGCGCTGGTCATTGTAGACGAGGAGACGGCACGCATGCTGTACCGAAACCCGGCGGCCGGAGACCTGTTCGGTTATGACGCGGAGGAAATCGGCCTGTTGACCGCGTCTTCCTTTCATCCCGAGGAGGTGTGGCACAACCAGCTTCAGGCCGACTACGCGGCGGCGGTGAACGGCTCCCAATCACGTTTTGTGGAAAGGATGTGTGTGCGGAAGGACGGTTCCCGGTTCTTTGCCGATATCACTACGGCTCCTCTCCGCATCGCCGGCAGGAGGGCCGCCATGGCGATCTTCCGGGATGTCTCGGCACGTCGGAAGGCGGCCGAGGAACTGCGCCTGGTCAAGGAAGCGGCCGAAACGGCCAACCACGCCAAAAGCGCGTTTCTGGCCAACATGAGCCATGAAATCCGCACACCGTTAAACGCCATCCTCGGCTTTTCTCAGCTTCTGCAGCGGGACCCTGGGCTCATCCACGAACAGAAAAATTACCTCGACATAATCAGCCGCAGCGGCGAGCACCTGCTGGCTCTCATCAACGATATTCTGGAGATGTCCAAGATCGAGGCGGGTCGAACGCAGTTGAATCAGGCGGATTGCGACCTTTATGCGCTGCTGGCCGAGGTCGAATCCATGCTTCGGGTACAGGCGGAAGAGAAAGGGTTGTACTTCGAGGTGAAGCGCATCGAACCGATGCCTCGTTTTCTCTGCGCAGACAGTGGTAAGATCAGTCAGGCGCTCATGAACATGGTCGGCAATGCCGTTAAATTCACGGAAAGAGGAGGGCTCACGGTCCGCGTGATGAGTGAACTTCTCCCGGAGGCCCCTGCAGAGGCAGGGACGGGGGGACGGGGAGACATGGGGACGCGGGGACGCGGAGATGCGGAGACACGGAGAGGGGGAGATAGGGAGATACGGGGACGCGGGGATTCGTCACAAGAGCTCTCCCCGAGTTTACCCGAAGAATCGTCGCCTCTCCCGGTCCCCCCGTCTTCCCCTCTCCGTGTCCCCCCTTCCTCCGGCGGCGCGCCGATCCGGGTAATCATCGAAGTGGCCGACACCGGCCCCGGCATTGCGCCCGAGGAGATCGACTCGGTGTTCGAACCCTTCGAACAGACCCGGAGCGGCCGGTATAAGGGGCGCGGCACCGGGCTGGGGATGGCGATCAGCCGGCGGTTTGCCCGGATGATGGGAGGGGACCTCACGGTGACCAGTGCGATAGGCAAGGGGAGCACTTTCCGCTTCACCTTCCTGGCGGCGGTAGTGGACCACGCGAGGTTCGAGGGGAAGGTTTCCCGGCAGCCCGGCCGCGTGATCGGGCTGAAACCCGGCCGCCCGGCCCCCAGAGTGCTCGTGGTGGACGACAACGACGCCAATCGCGAAGTGCTTCGGCGACTGCTTGAAACCATCGGGTTCCAGGTGCGGGAAGCCTCCGGGGGGCGGGAAGCAGTGGCCGTTTCCGAGGAATGGCGCCCGGCAATAGTGCTCATGGACCGCCGCATGCCGGAGATGGACGGCCTCGAAGCCGCCCGCGCCATCAAGAGGAGTCCCGACGGAGAGGACCTGCGGGTGGTGATCGTCACGGCCGGCGTCCTTGAGGAAAATGAACGGGAATGCTTTCAGGCCGGCGCCGACGGTTTCATCCGCAAACCGTTCAAGGAGGAAGAGGTCATGGCGGAGATGGGCCGTTTGCTCGATCTGGAATTCGTGTATGAAGAGCGGGCGCCGGCTGGGGAAGCCTCGGCGGGGGCGCTCCGCCACGCCGTGGCCCGACTCCCGGCGGAACTTCGCAGGGCCATGATCGAAGCTACGGAAGCGGGCGACATGCTTCACCTGCAAGAAGTGACCGAGAAGCGAGTTGCGCCCCTGGAGCCCGCCCTGGGGGAGAAGCTTCGGGAGCTCATTAGGACCTACGCCCACGGGACCATCTTGCAGGTCCTGAACCAAGGAGACGTCCATGAATGACCGCGCGTCCAATGCGGCACGGATCATGGTGGTGGACGACACCCCGGAGAACCTGACGCTTTTGCAGGACATGCTGCGCAACCATGGCTATCAGGTGTTCGCCCTGCCCAATGGTCAGATGGCCCTGAAGGCGGTGGCCAAAAACCCGCCCGACTTGATCCTCCTCGACATCAGGATGCCGGGCCTGAACGGCTATGAGGTCTGCGAGAGACTCAAGGCGGATAAGCAAACAGCGGGCATCCCCATCATTTTTCTGAGCGCTTTGCATGAAGCGGGTGACAAGATTAAAGCCTTCCAGGCAGGCGGCGTGGACTATATCACCAAACCCTTCCATTCCGAGGAAGTCGAAGCGCGCGTCAGGACCCACCTGCAGCTCCAGGAAAGCTACCGGCAGCTGAAAGAACTCGAGGACCTGCGCGACAATCTCGTCCACATGGTCGTGCACGACATGCGGGCGCCGCTCTCCAATATCATGGTATACCTCGACCTGCTGGCAACCTTCGAAAGGGCTACTCTGAGCCCTAAGGGACAACAATACCTTTCCGCGGCAGGGGAGGCCAACTCCGTCCTGATCGAAATGGTCAGCGCCATGCTCGACATCAGCAGAATGGAGGCAGGACAGTTGCCTCTTGAGCTGACGGAGTGCGACCTGGCCGGGATCATCCCGGAGGCCCTCGCGAGACTGGGCACACTTAAGGACAACCGGCAGATCATGGTCGATCTTGACCGGACATGCCAGCCGATCAAGGCGGACAGCGAACTGATCCTGCGCGTGATTCAGAACCTGGTCGACAATGCCCTTCGCTTCACCACCAGGGACGGGCTGATTCACATCATCACGCAGGAGGCGGGGGATCATATCAGGGTGCTGGTTGAAGACGACGGGCAGGGAATCCCGGCGGCCTATCGGCAGAAAATTTTTGAGAAGTTTGGTCAAGTTGAGGCCCGAAAGGTGGGCAGGAAGTACTCCACCGGTCTTGGGCTCGCCTTCTGCAAGCTCGCCGTGGAAGCCCATGGCGGCCGCATCGGCGTCGACAGCGAGGAAGAACAAGGCAGCACCTTCTGGTTCGAGCTGCCCCGGACGAGGCAGCTCTCATCCGGAAACGGTCTCCTCGTGTGAGGGCGAGCTTCAGCAGGCTGTCGACAATCACATTCCAACGCCGCTCCGGCGGAGGCTGTGGCCCAACATGCCTTCCAAACGGCGCCTTCCGCCTCAGGGAGTGTAGGGAAACGTGGCAGGTTTCTTGCGAAACCAAATGGTCGGCGGGTCTGCAGATGTCCGCGGGAGGCTGGAACGATCCGGCTCGTTGGTGAGAATTGGGCTGTTGTTTCTGTCGCTGGCGTTTGCCGGTACAGGCTTTGCTGCCCCTGGCCCCACCTTCGACATGGGTTCTCCGGTGCTGACCGAGGTTTGGGTGGATCCGGTTTACGGCAACGACGCGGCTACGGGTGCGTCCCGAAGCGAGGCGCTGCATTCGATCACGGCCGCCTGGCAGCGGGTGGCGGCATCGCCCGGCACGAACGGGACCCGGATTCAGTTGGTTGCCGGAGATTATCCCGAAAGCCTTTTCCCCGCGTACTGGCAGGGGAAGCACGGGACCCTGGCGGCCCCCATCATCATCCAGTCTGCGGACGGGGCCGGAACGGCCCGTCTCCACGGATACTTAAACTTCTTCGACGTCGGCTATCTCTATCTCATCGGCCTCGACATCTATAACGGCGGCGATGTGCTGCACTGCGAACGCTGCGACCACTTTCTCATCCGGCAAAGCACTCTCACCGGGGGGGTCCGGCAGGCGCACGAGACGATCAAGATGAACCAGTCGCAGTACATCTATATCGAGGACAGCGACATTGGCCAGGCATACGAGAATGCCATCGATTTCGTCGCGGTGCAGTACGGTCACATCGTCCGCAACCGGATTCACCACGGCGATGACTGGTGCATCTACCTGAAGGGCGGCTCGGCCTATTTCACGATTGAGGGCAACCGCATCCATCACTGCGGTACGGGCGGGTTCACTGCCGGGCAGGGCACCGGGTTCGAGTACATGGTCCCGCCCTGGCTTCATTACGAAGTCTATGCGCTGCGGGTTGTGAACAACCTCATCTACGAGACCGAGGGCGCCGGTCTCGGGGTCAATGGCGGATACGATATTCTGATGGCCTATAACACGCTGTATCGCGTCGGCCGGCGCAGTCACGTGCTGGAGTTCGTGTTCGGATCCCGCAGTTGCGACGGGGATACCAGTCTGCCGTCTTACTGCGCCGATCACCTGGCGCTGGGTGGGTGGGGAACGACCAGGACAAGGCAGGAAGGCGAGCCGATCCCGAACCGCAATGTTTTTATTTTCAACAACGTCGTCTACAATCCGTCCGGTTATCAGAGTCGGTGGCAACACTTCGCCATTTACGGCCCACGGTCGCCCTCGCCCGACTCACACATACCCTCTCCGGCCCTAACCGACGACAATCTCCACATCCGAGGCAATCTCATTTGGAACGGTCCGGCGGATCACCCTTTGGGACTGGGCGAGGAAAGCGGGTGCCGGCCCGCCAACCCGACGTGCAATGCCTCGCAGCTGATGGCGGACAACCGCATCAATACCGCGATGCCGTTATTGGTCGATCCGGAAGGCGGCGATTTTCGCCCCGCACCGGACAGCACCCTGTTCGACGAGCCCCCGACAGCCATCCCGGATTTTCCAGGCTGGGATGTCTTCACCCCCGGTGTTCCCTCGAACCTGCCCGCTGCGGCCGTCAACACGGACTTTGACGGCGCGCCCCGCACCTCCGCGAGCGGCATTGGCGCGTACGCCGGCGCTGACGTCCCTGCTGGTCTCCCGCTGCTGGATCAGTCTGCGCTGATCTATGAGGGCTCCTTCCTGGTTCCGACCCGGGACGGGAACGATCGTCCCCTCACCTGGGGCGGCCACGCCCTTGGCTACGACCGGGCAAGGCATGGTCTTTTCTTCGGCTGCCACGACCATGTTCAACTGCTGGCCGAGATCGGCATCCCGGAACTTACCAACCCTCCGCAGACCGCTTCCATTTTGCAGGACTGTGCCGATGTGACGGAAGGCCGGCTCCCCCTGGTCGACGACTATTTGCCCAAGTTGGGTGGAACGCTTCTCTACAACGGTCGCTTGATTGTTTCGGCCTACGGCTATTACGACGCCGATTACAACCAGACGCTCTCCCACTTTTCTTCCAGCCCGGTGCTCTCGCGGGCGGGGGATGTGGCCGGACCATTCAAGGTGGGTGCTCAAGCGGGCACGGTTGCCGGCTTTATGACGACCATCCCGGAGGAGTGGCGTTCTTCTTTTGGCGGGCCGGCGCTCACCGGACAGTGTTGTCTCAGCATCATCGGTCGTTCCTCAGCCGGGCCGGCGGTATCGGTCTTCAACCCTGACCATGTCGGTACCGTCGCTCCTGTCCCGGCGGTCACGGCCCTGGATTATCCGCTCGATCATCCCCTTGCGGAGGTCAACACACAGAACGGCTCCTTCAACCTGACCACGCAAATCACAGGAATCGCATTTCCGCCGGGGACGAGGAGTGTTCTCTTTTTCGGAAGGCATGGTGCGGGACCCTTTTGCTACGACACCGCCGAGGCCTGCGGGGACCCCGCCGACCCCTACAAAGGCCCACACGCCTACCCTTATTTCCATCAGGTTTGGGCTTACGACGCCCTTGACCTGCTTGCCGTCGTCAAGGGGGAAAAACTATCCTGGGAGGTCCAGCCTTACGGTGTATGGCGGTTGTTGGGCATGAATTCCACAAACAGCGCCTCCATCTCGGGTGCCGTGTTCGATCCCGCAAGCGGCCGGGTTTACATCACCGAGGCCTACGGCGAGGAACCGGTGGTGCATGTCTTTACCCTGCAGCAGGAAAGCGGAGCGACCTTGCTCACGGCCTTGCCCGCCCAGCCGAAATACGGAGAGAACGTAACGCTCACGGCGACGGTAACGGGCGCCGGCGCCAACGGAACCGTAACCTTCAAGGACGGGCTTAACGATCTGGGCACGGGTGAACTCTCCGGCGGCAAAGCCACCTTCGTCACCAGCAGCCTGGCGGTGGGTTCCCACCGTCTCAGCGCCGTTCATGCCGGCAGCACCGGCAACCTGGTCTCCTTGGAAGTGATCCGGGCCGACCAGACGACCCTGAGCGTGACGGCCAGGCCATCGAGCCTGTTCAGCGGCGGCAGCGGCAGCACTCTCAGCACCAGCGGCGGCAGCGGGGATGGAACCGTGACTTTTGCGGCAACCGCGAGCACGGGCCTCACCTGCACCAGCACGGGCAGTGTGCTGACCGCCGCGGGGGGCAGCGGCACGTGCCGGGTCACGGCGATCAAAGCGGGAGACGTCAACTACAATGCGACGACGTCGGCACCCCTCACGGTCGGAGTCTCCAAGAGCGCCACAAGCACCGCCCTCGCCTCCAGCCTCAATCCCTCGGGAAAGGGCCAGACCGTGACCTTTACCGCCACGGTGACCGGCAGCGCGCCCTCGGGGATCGTCACTTTCAAGAATGGCCAAAGCACCCTGGGTTCCCGGGCGTTGACCGGCGGCCAGGCCACCTTCTCGACCTCCGGCTTGGGCATCGGGACCCACAGCATTACAGCGAGCTACGGGGGAGATGCCAATAACAGGACCAGCACCAGCGCTTCTCT
>JGI20214J51650_10003078_pt1 | contig 10461 bp, 12 predicted proteins | sample WetSurMetagenome_FD_51650 | JGI IMG/M metagenome (IMG submission 51650)
CCCCCCCACTTGCCTGATTGTCCAGTCGCCCAGTCACCACATTAAAACGTGGGCGGGAAGCACTTCACCACCTGAAGCGCCGAGCCTGCCGCGGCCTCGTAGGCCGCGTGTTCCGAGGCGGCGGGAACGAAGAAGGTGCTTCCCGTCTGCAGCGGGAGGTCGCAACCGGGGCCGGTCAGCCGCCCCGCCCCGTCGACCACGATCCCCACGTAGCAGCGGCCGCGATCCCGATCCGGGATCCGCTTTTGGAGGACGAGACGGGCCATCCCAAAACAGGGGGTGTGCTCTGAGCCGATCAACAGCTCCTCGCGACCGGTCTCATCTTCCTGAAGCAGCCGCGGGGGAAGCCTGTGCCGAGCCACGTACCCCATCCCGGACCCCTGGTAGTTGAAGCAACGCATCGCCAGATCGAACCCCAGCCCCATGAAGCACTGAGTCTCCGTGCGTTTCATCCCGCAGAACTCGTACTCGGTGTTGACGACCAGGTCGGTCGGCTCCTGGATCTCGATCATGAAGACGCCCGGCCCGAGGGCGTGCGGGGTGCCGGCGCTGACCAGGTACACGTCGCCCGGCTTGACCTCTACCCTGTTGAGCGCGGCGATCTGAGCCGGGATATCCTGGGACCGCACGATGCGCCGGAAATCCTCCTCGGTGACGCCGTCGCGGAACCCGAAGAGGGTGTACGGGGCGACCCCGTCGATGGCCCGCGTGGCGAGGACCAGCGACGCCTCGGTCTTCCCGAAGTTGGACCCGAGATGCTGCCGGGCGAACGCAGCGTCCGGATGGCATTGGACCGGCAGGCGCATGGCCGAGTCCAGAAGCTTGCAGAGGACGCCCAGTTCCGACCCCAGATGCGCGACATGCGTCGCACCCAACATGGCCTCCGGGAACGCCTCGATCAGATCCTTAAGGACGAGTTCAGAACCGTCGGGAAGGCGGACGCGGCTCAAGCCTTCGTCTGGCGGCCTTCCGGGAAGCCGGGAGACCGTGGTGGAGCCCACCCACTCTTCCGGAACGTTCCTGTCCGCCGGATCCGGCTGTCCCTGCATGCGATCCAGAAGNGCTCCCCCGCGCCACAGACGATACACACGATTCCGGAGGAGCGGCAGCGGTCGCCTGGTGACGGGCGCCAGGTCGGCGAGGTGTGCGAGCGCCATGAGGGCCTCCTATGAGTCATGGGTGAAGGATCGTTTTTGCGCAACCGGGCGCTGGGCGTTGAAACCGGGCGCACGGCGAGGCAGCGCGAGTATCCCTTACGGGCCTTACGGTGTCAATCGCGCCGGCTGCCGTGAAGGGCACGCGGACGCCGTGTCGGCGGAGTGTGACAAGGCCGTTCGGCGCGTGCCGGACGCAGTCGGGGGGCCCATTTCGGTTGACATGGCCGGGCTCCTTGGATAGCCTCAACCACCACGATCTCTTTCAGCAGATCCGACGGCGACCGCGAAGTCGAGAGGCCTTGCGGAGTCGGCTGGAGGGATTCAACCAGGGCTTTTCCCTGCTCACTCCATGGGGAGCGCAGTGGGGAATGCGAGCCTGCGGGCAGGAGGCGGCGATGACCGAGGGCGCGGGTGTCCGACCCAAACTGCGGCGCATCAAGGGGAAGCACTGGCTCGGTGGGGTCTGCGCAGGGATGGGATACTGGCTTCGCGTGCCGACCTGGCTGCTGCGGCTTGCCTGGACGGTTCTGCTCCTGGTCTACGGTATCGGGGGGTTCGTGTATCTTCTCCTCTGGATCTTCATGCCGACGTGGGAGAGCGTCCCCGCCGACTACGAGGAACGCGCGGGCGGGTAAACGAAGGCCCCCCGCAGCACGGGGCGGCCCTGAAAAAGGAGTAAACATGCTGCTCAGTTGCGGGCTGATGGATGGCGTGATGTGGGATGCCATCCTTCAGCCTCCGATTGCCGGAGATCTCGCCAGTCAGGTGACTGTGGTGCTCAGCAACGAGGAAGTCCTCTCCCCCGCGGACGCCGAATTCGGAGAGTTCGCGATCGTGGAGGCCACCGCAGAAGAGCGGGAGACGCTGAAGCAGGCCGGTTACGCATTGCCGGATTGGTCGCCGATCCAGGGACTCGGGTGCAGCGGATGCCACCCGGAGGATCCTGAGGGCGCAGGCCAATCGGACGGCCCGACCAAGCAGGCCGGATAGCTCCTCCTGAAAACCATGGCCGACGAGCACCGGGTCGTCATACTGGGTGGAGGGTTCGGAGGACTTCACGCCGTCCGGGCCCTGAAGAAGGCGCCCGTCAAGGTGACCCTGCTGGACCGCCGCAACTTTCATCTGTTCCAGCCGCTGCTGTACCAGGTCGCCACGGGCGGCCTATCGCCGGCGAATATCGCCACGCCGCTCCGGAGCATCCTCAAGCGCCAACCGAATACACGCGTTCTGTTGGGCGAAGCCGTCGGCCTGGATCCCCAGGGGCGACGGGTGATCCTGTCGGACGGTGAAATCCCTTACGACACGCTCATCGTGGCGTTGGGCGCCGGCCATCACTACTTCGGCAAGGACGCGTGGAGCGACTTGGCGCCGGGGCTGAAGACCATCGAGGACGCGATCGAGATGCGGCGCCGCATCCTGGTGGCGTTCGAGAAGGCGGAGCGGGCAACGGACCCGGCGATCGTCGGGGCCCTCCTCACGTTCGTCGTGGTGGGGGCGGGTCCCACAGGGGTGGAACTGGCGGGGGCTCTGGCAGAGATCGCGCGCGACACCCTCACTCACGAATTCCGGTCCATCGATCCCGCGCATGCCCGGGTGCTATTGCTGGAGGGGTCGCCCCGGGTGCTCCAGCCGTATCCCCCCGATCTGTCCGAGAAGGCCGCCCGATCCTTGCGAGCCCTGGGGGTGGAGGTGCGGACGGGCACCATCGTCACGGACATCCAGCCGGATGCTGTCCTGGTACGAGCCGGAGAAACGGTCGAGCGGATTTCGACGCACACCGTGCTCTGGGCGGCGGGCGTTCAGGCCTCGCCGTTCGGTCGGGTTCTCGCCGGGACCACAGGCGCCGCGCTGGACCGATCGGGCCGCGTGATCGTGGGACCGGATCTGGCGGTTCCGGGGCACCCCGAGATCCTGGTGATTGGAGACCTGGCCCACTTCGCCCACGACACGGACGCGCCGTTGCCGGGCGTCGCCCAGGTGGCGATGCAGCAGGGGGCGTACGCCGCGCGACTCATCCAGGACCGGCTGCGCGGACAAACTCCACCCCCGTTCCGGTATCGGGATTACGGCACCATGGCCACGATCGGGCGGAACTCCGCGGTCGCCGAGATTTTTGGTTTTCGTTTCGCCGGTTACCTGGCCTGGCTGGCCTGGCTCTGCATTCACCTGGTGCAACTGGTGCAGTTCGAGAACCGGTTGCTGGTGTTCTCGCAATGGGCCTGGAGCTACGTCACGTTCAATCGCGCCGCCCGCCTCATCACCAACCTGCCTGCGAAAGAAACGACGACAGGATAGGCAATTAGGCAACCAGGCGATTTGGCGACTTGGCAAACCGGAGCCTTCCCGATTGCCCAATTGCCTGATTGCCCGGTCGCCTCACCGCATTGCCCAGTTGCCCCACCACCGCGCTGTTACGGTGGTGGGCGCGTCACTCCGATGGCGGGGGGCCGGGAGGGAACGGGCGGTCGGGGCGGAAAGGGTCCAAGGGCATCGTCGTCGTCCCCTGGAGGATCAATTCCGAGATGAGCTTGCCCGTGATCGGTGCCAGGAGGATGCCGTTCCGGAAGTGGCCGGTGGCCACGATCAGCCCGGACCGGCTCGGAACGCGCCCGAGGAGGGGCAGGCCGTCGGTCGAGGCCGGCCGCAGGCAGCCGTAGCTCGTGACCATCTCGGCCTCGCGCAGCGCGGGGACGATTCGCGTGGCATCCGCCAGGAGTGCAGCGATTCCCTCCACCGTCACGCCCTTATCGAAGCCCACGTACTCGACGGTGCTCCCGATGATATGCTCCCCCGTGGCCCGGGGGATCACGTACATTTGCTCGTACACCACGTGCCGAAGCGCCGGTTTGGGAAGGCGAGCCACGACGATCTGCCCCTTGGCGGGCAGGACGGGGATCGGGATGCCCGCGGACTGCTGAAATTCTCCGGACCAGGCCCCCGCCGCGAGCACGACGACACCGGCGGCGATCGGGCCCTCGGCGGTCCGGACGCCGGTCACCCGCTCGCCGTCCAGAAGAAGCTCCGAGACCGGACACTCCACGCGTACCTGCCCTCCGAGCCGGGTGACGGCGCCGGCCAGCCCCTGGGTCACGGCCGTGGGGTTTACGTGGTGATCGTCGGGGAACCAACCGGCGCCCTGGAGCGCCTCGGGGAGGCCGGGCTCGAGGTCCTGTGCTTCCGTCGGTGAGAGCCAACGTGCGGTGAGGCCCCGCGACGACTGCCAGGCGACCCGGCGCCGGATGACGGTTGCGTCCTCCGGGCTGAAGGCAGGCGCGACGTGTCCCAGCGGACGAAGCTCGATATCGGTGTCCGTCCGCTCGCGAAGCTCCGCGGCCAGGTCGGGATACAGGGCACGACTGGCCAGCTTGAGGTCGAACAGGGGTCCGCCTTCGTCCGTGTGCACCTGCGCGGAAAGCAGCCCGGCCCCGCCGCTCGAGGCCTCGGCGGCGATGGCGGTTTTCTCCACGATCAGCGGCCGCACGCCGGCCTTGGCGAGGGAAAAGGCGATCGAGCACCCGATGATTCCTCCGCCCACGATGACTACGTCGGGTCTGGCGATAACACACCTCCTGCGGCGCGACCGACTTTTTGGCCGTCTCACTCCGCGAAGTCAGAATACTCAGGTAAGGCGTGCCGGGTCAAGCGGCGGTGGCCTGGGGCAGGAAACGGGAGAGATGGCGCGAGCNGCGATCGGATGGCAGGGGTGGGGCCCGCTCCGGCTCAGGCGGCCTTGTGGAGGTCTTCCCGCACCCGAGCGTCCCGGCTTCTGGACCTGCGAGCGCGCCGGACAAGCCAGCCGACGAGCGGGACCGCGACGAGGACCCAGGGGAACAGGATGATGCCCGTGACGATCGCAGTAAACATCGTAGTCCGAGTATCGGCAGGATGGGGCGGGGAGTTGAGCGGCACGGAGATTCTTGGTGCACAGAGACGGTTCGGTCGTCCAAGAAGGCCGGGGGCGCTCGGACAGATCCCCGCCCTCTCGGCCAATCCTATTGAGCCAGGAGCTTCTCGATCCGGCGTGAGAACTCCGTCTCCAGGTCGCCTTCGGGGGCGCCGTTCAAGCGCTCCACCAACGTTCCCGTCTTGTCGATGAAGAAACTGGCGGGTGTTGCATCCACGCGATAGAGGCTGCCAATGGCGCCGCTGGAATCTCGTCCCACCGGAAATGGCAGGCGATGCTCCTCGGCGAACCTGCGCGATGCGGAGTCATTGTCCCAGGTCGCATTCACGCTCAGCAACTCGAAGCCCTTGTCGCGATATCGTGCATAGAGCTTGGCCAGAACGGGAGCCTCCCGTTGACAGTGGGGTCAGGTGGAGTGCCAGAAATTCACCAGGACCGGGCGGCCCCGGAGACTCGCCAGCGTGACGCTATCGCCATTCAGGAGCCGCAGGGTGAAATCAGGCGCAAGCTTTCCGGTCCGAGCCGTCTCTCCAGTCCCCTGCAACATCAGATAGGTTACCAGCCCACCGATGACGAGTGCGAGTCCCCCGACGACGGCCCAGGTGATCCAGCGGGAACCGGCCTTCCGTTTGCTCTTTGCCGCGCCTTCCCGTTTCAACTGACGCTTTCCCATACCCTCCCCTTTGCCGGTGAATCGTTGGAACGAGTGGTAATCCGCCCAACATCTCTACAAAAATAACGAAGCGCGCGCAAGTGTTTCGTTGTGCCGGCGCTCGACTTCAGCTTTCGTGCGGGGCGGGGTATCGTTTTCAATGCCGGCAACATTGCCCTTGACCCTCCGTCTTGCATTGTTTACCGTGTGACCCGGTTCGGTAGGCCGCGNCCTTCCGATGTCGGCGATCAGGGCGCACGAAACCGCCCCGTTACTGGCTCCAGCGGGTCTTTGTGCGCGGCGTCGGTTTTGGATCGTGCGAAGGTCAGGGGGGCGTCGGCGCCGGGGCGCCGTTCAGGGTCATGGACGAGACCGTCAAGACGGAGGAGACCATTCGAAACGTACCCTCAACCCGCGGGATCGTTCGCTGGTCACGGCGGTGCCCGTCATGATCCTGGTCACGGCGGGCATCCTGGCAGACGGCGAGCGCGTCCTCGTGTGTCAGCGGAAGGCCGGGGATCGGTTCGGCCTGAAATGGGAATTTCCGGGCGGCAAGGTGGAGCCGGATGAGGGGCCGGAGGCCTGCTTGCGTCGGGAACTGGCCGAGGAGTTGGGGATCGAGGCGGAGATCGGGCCGGAGGTCCACCGGACCGACCATCGGTATGCGAATGGTTTCAGCGTGCGCCTTCTGTTCTTCCAGGTCCTCCGATACGCGGGGGTACCGGCGAATCGAGAGTTCGAGCGGATCGCCTGGGCGCGGCCGGGCGAACTTTCCGGCTTCGACTTCCTGGACGCTGATCGCGCCGTGGTAGATCGGCTCGCCCGCGGGGAGATCGCCATCGCGTGAGGACCTCCCGTCTGTACCGGCCACAGGTCGATCCCGTCCGACTTCGCACGTTCCAGGCCCGGCTGCTCCGCTGGTTCCGGAGGCATGGTCGCGACCTGCCGTGGCGGCGCACGCGCGATCCGTACANGATCCTGGTGTCCGAGGTGATGCTGCAGCAGACCCAGGTGGACCGCGTGCGGGACTACTACCAACCGTTCCTACGCGAGTATCCGACGGTTCGCGACCTGGCGAATGCGCATCCGGCACGCGTGCGGGATTCCTGGCAAGGACTCGGGTACTACGCCAGGGCTCGGAACCTTCAGGCGGCGGCCCGGGCGGTGGCGGAGCAGCATCGGGGGAGGTTTCCGCGGCGACTGGAAGAGGTCATGGCCCTGCCCGGGGTGGGGCGGTACACGGCGGGGGCCGTGGTGAGTTTTGCCTACGAGGAGGCGGCGCCCATCCTCGACACCAACGTCCGGCGGGTCCTGACCCGCCTATTCGTCCGGCGGCGGCCGGCCAGCCAGGCGAAGCTGGATCGGCGACTGTGGGCCCTGGCGGAGGTGATCATCCCGCCCGGCAGGGTCTGGGAGTTCAACCAGGGCCTCATGGACTTCGGCGCGATGGTCTGCACGGCGCGGAACCCGAAATGCTCAACCTGTCCGATGCGCCTGGAATGCGCTTTCGGCAGCCGGTCCGGCAATCACAACCCAATTCTTTCGGAGGAGACACCATGATCTACGTGATCGCGACCATCGAAGTGAAAGCAGGGAAGCGCGAGGCGTTCCTGGCGGAGTTCCACAAGAACATGCCGAACGTTCTTGCGGAGAAGGGCTGCATCGAGTACGGCCCGACCGTGGATGCGACCACGGACATCAAGGCACAGATCCCGTTGCGGCAGAACGTCGTCACCATCGTGGAGAAATGGGAGAGCCTCCCGGCGTTGCACGCGCACCTTGCGGCGCCGCACATGGCCGTGTACCGCGAGCGGGTGAAGGACATCGTCGCGGGCGTGACGCTGCAGATTCTTGATCCCAAGTAGACCAAATGTGTTACAGTCCAATCGTGGCGTGCCTGCGCGCGGCGCGTTCCGGGACGCGCGTGGCGTCGAAAATGAAATATGTCGCAGCGTAGCGAAAGCGGTGCGGACCCGAGTCAAAGGAGGAGTCTGATGCGGTTTTCTTCGAGGCTTCAAATGCTGTTCGCGGTGGCGGTCCTGGGCGGGTCGCTGGTCCTCGCGGGTTGCCCCAAGAGTCCCGTGGTGACGCAACCGCGACCGGACCCGGTCGGCCCTACCGCTACCACCCCCTCCGGAACCGCTGGGGGCGCCGGCGCGGGTGCCGCCGCCGGCTCCTCGTCCTCGACCGGAGAGATTGCGGTGACCCGTCCGACGCCGCCGACCGAGACGGCCATCCCGGGTCGGCCTGGTGCTGGCGCTGCGGGAACGGCGGCGGCTGCCGCCGGAGCGTCCCCGCTGAAGGACGTGTTTTTCGATTATGACAAGGCGGTCATCGGCGCCGACCAGAAGACGGCGCTGAGCGACAACGTCAATTGGCTGAAGGCGAACGGCAGGGTGAAGGTCGTCATCGAGGGGCATTGCGACGAGCGGGGCACCGCCGAATACAACCTCGGTCTCGGCGACCGCCGCACCAAGGCATTGAAAGACTATCTGATCATCTCCGGCATCGCCGCCGACCGGATCAGCACGATCAGCTATGGCAAGGAGCGCCCCTTCGTGGTCGGCCACGACGAGAACGCTTGGAAGATGAACCGCCGCGGGCATTTCGCGCTTCAGGGGCAGTAGGCCGTTGTCAAAGAATAACTTGACCGGAGAAATTCCGGAAACGGCATAAGGAGCCGTAACGAAANTNCAAAAAATGGACAAGCTATTTCGTAACGGCTCCTGAGCCGTTGAATGAGTCGCGCCCATCCGACGCGGTGGGCGCGACTTTCGTCCTTCGGGAACCTCTTGACAAGCCAAAACCTACCGGGCTAGCATCCCGACATTAATACCGAATCCCCCTTCCTTATTCTTATCATCTTCGTACCTTCTGCAATCCTGGTGATCAACGGCTGATCGCCGTCGGTGCGTCGGCGGCGCGCTCGATGCTGTTTTTCGCGCGGCCAAACAACGGGCTCAGCGGCAGCGGTGGGTTCCGGCGTTCCGGCGCGATGGACAGGCTATTTCGTGACGGCTCCTAACGTCAAAGCAGCAGCGGGGACGAAAGGCTTCCCATGGATCGTGCGCGGCTTATCCGTGAGATGGCCCGGGTGGTCGGGGCGGAGTATGTGGTATCCGACCCGGCGGAGCTCAAGGTCTACGAGACGGACGGCCTGACGATCTTCAAGGCCACGCCGGACGTGGTCGTACTGCCAGATAGCGCCGCAGCGGTCGCCGAGATCGTCCGCCTGTGCGTGCGGGAGCGCGTGCCGTTCGTGCCGAGGGGGGCAGGGACGGGCCTCTCCGGTGGGGCGCTCGCCCTTGAGGGCGGCGTCGTGATCGGCCTGAATCGGATGAACCGCGTCCTGGAGGTGGACTACGCTAACCAGCGGGCGGTCATCGAGCCCGGTCTGGTGAACATCTGGCTCTCCAATCAGGTGATCCCAGACGGCTACTACTACGCGCCGGACCCTGCCAGCCAGACCGCCTGCAGCGTGGGCGGCAACGTGGCCGAGAATTCGGGCGGGCCGCATTGTCTAAAATACGGGGTCACCACCAATCACGTTCTCGGCCTGGAGCTTGTCCTCGCCTCGGGGGAGATCGTAGAAGTCGGGGACTGGACCCCGGACTCGCCCGGGTACGATCTCACCGGGGTCTTCGTGGGGTCCGAGGGAACCTTCGGGATTGTGACCAAGATCGTGGTGCGCCTCCTGAAGCGGCCCGAGGCCGTGAAGACCATGTTGCTGGTTTTCGAGACCATTGCGGATGCCAGCGCCACCGTCTCCGGGATCATCGGCCAGGGGATCATTCCGGCGGCCATCGAGATGATGGATCGGTTGAGTATCGAGGCCGTGGAGAAGGGAACCCATGCCGGCTACCCGACGGACGCGGGCTCGGTGCTCCTCGTGGAGCTGGATGGGCCGCGCGCCGAGGTGGAAGCGCTCACCGAGCCGGTCATCGCCGTGGGGCGCGAGAACCGAATGCGCGAGGTGCGGGTGGCGAAGGACGACGCCGAGCGGGCGCTCCTCTGGAAGGGCAGGAAGGCGGCCTTCGCGGCCATGGGCCAGATCAGTCCCGCCTACTATGTCCAGGACGGCGTGATCCCGCGGACGCAACTTCTGGCGATTCTGGGGGAGATCGAGGCGCTGAGCCGCAAGTATGGCCTGCGCGTGGCGAACGTCTTTCATGCCGGGGACGGGAACCTGCATCCGCTGATCCTGTACGACGACCGGACCGAGGGCGAAATGCAAAAGGCCGAGGCCATGGGCGCCGAGATCATGCAGCGATGCATCGCCGTGGGCGGCAGCATCACAGGCGAGCACGGGGTGGGGTTCGAGAAGCGGGACTTCATGCCTCTCATGTACTCGCCGGTCGACCTGGAGGCCATGGCGAAGGTAAAGCGGGTATGGAATCCCGACGGCCTGCTCAATCCCGGTAAGATCTTCCCAACGTCCAAATCGTGCGTCGAGGTGGGAAATGCCGGGAAGCCGCGGGACATCGGATACAAGCCGCATCGGATCGAGCAGGAGGGGAAGGCGCAACGCTTCTAGCCGGCTGCTGAAAAAGGCCCATCTGCGGCGTTGGTCCGCTTGGACACTCGCTGCGGCGTACCCGATGTACGCCTCACTCGGTCCTTCGCGGGCCGCCTTGCATCTGGACCTTTTTGAGCAGCCTGGGGGGGGAAGCGAATATATCAGCAATCAGCGGTCAGCTTGTGGATCCGACCGGAGCGCTGAATGCTGAAAGCTGATCGCTGATTGCTGA
>JGI20214J51650_10003079_pt1 | contig 10461 bp, 7 predicted proteins | sample WetSurMetagenome_FD_51650 | JGI IMG/M metagenome (IMG submission 51650)
TGAAAAATTATTAAATGATCTGCCAAAACCTCTTGGTGTTGAAGCAAACTTTGGGGTTATTGATGCAAACGGCGGAGCCGCTTATTACGAAGTTGATAATTTTAATTTTATAAAATATGATGCCAATGATCCTGCTGTAGCACCAAACGGATATCTGATAAGAACTAATTATTCTTTTGCCGGTGAAGAAAATAAAGGTTATGGTTATATAAGATATGAAACAGCAAAAGGACTTTTTCAGCAGCATACTAAAGATGGAAAAATTTCTTTTGAATTTCTGATTAATGATGTCCCTCGTTGTCTTGTTCACTCATTCACTAATACTGATCTTTCAAAAAATCTCCCTGAAGAAAAAGATAGCAATTACGTTTACTTTAGAGATTACATCCCAAGACATTCTACTTCAGCAGCTATTGTTGTACAGGGAGTAAAAGAAAATGAATCCGCATTACTAACAACAATGTGGTCTATACTTGGTTTTCCGCTAACATCTGTCATAATACCCGTTTGGCTTCTTGAAGATGGAACAATGCCAAAAGTTCTGCAAGCTGATGAAACAGGTAATGCTCCATTGTGTAATGTTGCTCTCCAATTAAAAGATAAAGTTTTTTCATCACAAAATGATGCAAGTGAAAATTATCTCAATCTTTCAGCACTTATGAATAAAGAAAATTCAGGTGTGCGTCAAAAACTCATTCCAATTGAAGAACAAGTGATTGCAAAAGCTAAAAATATTTTAACTGATTTTAGAAAAAATGGAATCAAATATTCTGAAGTAAAAGGATTTTATAATTGGATTGACAGTGATGTTTATAATGAAATCAAATCAAAATTTAATATGAATTGATGATCATATATAGTGAAATTAATATTCAAAATAATTCTCCCTTTCTTTCTCACTCTTAATTTTTCTCTCAATGCTCAAGGTTATATTTGTGCAGTTGGCGGCGGAAGTGAAGATTACAATGATTGGAGCGATGCACCTTATAGCTGGGTTGTTCAGAAATCTGACAGCGAAAAAATTATTATTCTTGGTGTAAGCAGTGCAACAGATTGGCTTTCAACATATTTTATGTCATTCGGCGCTGATACAGCTTACAATAAAACTATATCTTCAATTGCTTCTGCAAATCTTCAGGAAACCTATGATGAACTTATAACAGCAAAAGCAATTTTTCTTCGCGGTGGTGATCAGTGGGATTATATCCGTTTATGGAAGGGGACAAAAGTTGATTCTGCAATAAACTTTGTTTTTCAAAATGGCGGAGTAATTGCGGGTACAAGTGCAGGAGCCGCGGTTCTTGGTGATATTGATTTTAGTGCTCAAAGCGGTTCTGCTTATCCTGATGAAGCGTTGAAAAATCCTTTTTATAACAGGATGAAGTTTGAATATAATTTTATAAATCTAATTCCAAATGTTTTATTTGATACACACTTTACTGAACGCGCAAGACACGGCAGATTGATCGCTATGATTTACAATCAACATTTTAACGCAAGCAGAGATTTAATTGGAGTGGGAATAGACGATAGAACGGCAATCTGTATTTCTCCAGATGGAATTGGTGAGGTTATGGGAAGCGGGGCAGTTTCAATTTTTTATAAAGATGTACTTACAAAATATTCTTCGATCAATTCTGGTAAGTACACAATTGAAAATCTTAAATCGCATTTTCTAACCAAAGGCTGGCAGTATGATTTTATAAATAATGAAATTTCATTTATCCCTACATCAGCTAAAGATGTTGACCTAAACAGGGAATGGTTTTATCCACAGACTGATTTTTATTTAACAGGCAGTAATAATCTTTCTGAACATTTAAATAATCTGACCACATTTCTTACAGAAAATAATAGTTCAAAAGTTTTAGTTATTTCACACCCTGGTTACTCTAGCTCAATTACAACAATTACAGATTTTTTAAGTTCATTAAATATAACTTTTGATCTGTTGAATATTACGACAGCGAATCTTAATAAACCTGAAGATGCTGGTAAAATAAATCAGGCAACATGTTTTATCTTCGCTGGCGATTCATTAAATGTACTTGGTTATTTAAATCAACCGGTTGGTTTAGTTAATGCTGCATTTTATAATCAGCTTGCACAGCATATTCCGGTTTTCTTTTTTGGTAACACTGGAAAAATCGCGGGTCATAAATATATTGGAAACGCAGACACAGATTTTTATGCTGGATATCGCGGTAAGATGACCATCAATGAAGGATTATTCATTTTCCCAGAGCTAATATTTCAACCATTGATATTTGATGACTCTGATTATTATGAAAATAGAATGAGTGCAGTTTTGTGGGGAATGATGAAAGGCAGAAAACGAATTGGAATTTATCTTAATGGAAATGATTTAATAAAAGTTAGTTCATTAGAAAACTCTATTAGTGGAAGTGTTCAAACTCCATATATAATTGTTGATTCAAGAGAAACTTCAAAAGTCGACTCATCAACTTACCGTGCTAGTGGAAGTATTGGACCAAGACAAATTGTTGCAATGAATGATGTTAGGTTTTCTGTTACAAATTATCCTCAGATAAATTACTTAATTGATCAAGGTAAATTTGATAATCTGACTTCAATCGAATTGGAAAAAGGAGATTTATTAAATCAAGCTGATTTTCAATTATATCAAAATTATCCAAATCCTTTCAATCCAAGTACTAAAATAAGTTTTTCAATACCAACCTCACCTTTTAATCCCTCTTCTTACCAAGGAGAGGGAAATAGGGAGAGGTTAACTTCTCTTATCGTGTATGATATACTTGGGAAAAAAATTGCAACACTTTTAAATGAAGAAATGAATCCGGGCTTATATCAAGTTGATTTTGATGGTTCAACACTTTCAAGCGGGACTTACTTTTATAAATTATCTACCCCAAACTATTCAGAAACAAAATCAATGGTACTATTAAAATGACAAAAATAATTTTCTATGTTTTAATTCTTGCGGCTATGAATATATTCTCACAAAGCATTCTTGCACCTTTACAAAAATCAGATTACAAAAAAATCACTTCGTATGCTGAACTTTCCCAATTCATAAAAGGAGTTGATGAAACATATGATTTGATTACAAGTGAAGTGATTGCTAAATCTGTTGAAGGCAGAGAATTATTTGCTGTTTATTTTTCTAAAGAAGGATTTGGTAAAGATGTTTCAAAAATAAAAGTATTAATTTTTGCACAGCAGCATGGTAATGAACAATCGGGAAAAGAAGGGGCCTTACTTTTAATCAATGAACTTCTGAAACCTGAAAACCAATATTTGTTTGATAAAATTGATTTTGCATTAGTTCCACAAATGAATCCTGATGGTTCGGAAAAAAATCAGAGACGCAATGGAAATAGTATGGACCTCAATCGTAATCATCTAATTTTAACTGAACCTGAAACGATTGGACTACACAATCTATTCAACAAACATCTTTTTGAAGTAACTATGGATGTTCACGAATATGCACCTTATGGAGATACATATAAAGAGTATGGTTACAGACATAACGATGATGAAGAAGTTGGTGTAAATACAAATTTTAATATTGATGAAGGTATCCGAACTTTATCAAAAAAAGATTATCTGCCATTTATAAAAAAATATTTTAACGATAGAAACTTTTCATTTTTTGAATACAGTCCTGGTGGACCTCCGGAAATTGATTACATAAGACACAGTACCTTTGATATAAATGATGGAAGACAGAGTTTAGGAATTCAAAATACTTTTTCATTTATCCAGGAAGGATTAAATGGTAAAGATGTTTTTGTTGATAACATTAAACATCGTGCTGAAGGACAAATGACAGGAATGCTTGGCTTACTTGAGTTTGCATATAATCATAAAGATGAAATTAAAAAACTTGTAAGTGAAGGAAGAAAGAACCTTATTGAAAATAAAGTCTCCGATAAAGTTGCAATTCAATTAGATCATTTTTCTGATGGAAGTAAACTTGAACTTCCTTTGCTTTCTTATTATTCGGGTACAGATACAGTAATCACTGTTAATGATTACCGTCCAATTGTAAAATCAATTTATGATGTTGAAAGACCTAAAGGATATTTAGTTCCAAAAAATTTAAAAGAAATTGTTGATTGGGCTGACAGACACGAATTGATTTATTCTGATTATAAAAAATCTGATGATGACAGAATAGAACAGTACTATATAAGTGGAATTGACTCAATGGATTTTGAAAGAGACATAATTGTCAATCCAACAGTTGAAGCAAAAATAATTAAGAATGATTTATGTGAGAGTGATTTTATTTTTATCCCTGTAAATCAATTGCGAAATAATATGATAGTGATTGCACTTGAACCTAAATCAGAACTTGCATTAGTTACTTATCAACAGTTTGAACATCTTCTTAAGAAAGGTGAAATATTTCCTATACTTAGAGTAATGAATTAATTAAATGTCATTGCTAATGAGTCTTTGAGTGAAGCAATCTATAAATAAAATGAGATTATCAAAGCAAAATATCAGTAATCATTCAGTCAATTTTATGAATCGCTTTAGTGGTTTATAAAATTTCTTCATCTATTTAAATAACTACAACTAATAAGTGTTGTAAATCAAAACAATAAATACTTGGAGAAGAAAATGAATGTACTTGTTTTAGGTTCTGGACTCGTTGGTCGCCCAATGGCTATCGATTTAGCAAATGATAAATCATTTAAAGTAACTGTTGCTGACATAAGTAAAAAAAATCTTGATAGAATACCATCCAGTCTTCCTATAAAGAAAATTGAAAAGGACATATCTAACCCAGATCAATTAAAATCCTTGCTTAAAGATTATGACATTGTTGTGAATGCTGTCCCTGGATTTATGGGATACAATACTCTTAAAGAAATTATCAAAGCAAAAAAAAATGTAGTTGATATAGCTTTCTTTCCTGAAAACCCATTTGAGCTTGATGAACTTGCAAAGCAAAATAATGTTATTGCCGTTGTAGATTGCGGAGTTGCACCGGGAATGAGCAATCTGCTTTCTGGCTATGTTGATTCAATTTTGGATAAGACAGAAACGGTTTTGATATATGTTGGTGGTTTGCCTTTAATTAGAGAATGGCCGTATGAATACAAAGCAGGATTTTCACCAATAGATGTCATCCAGGAATACACACGTCCTGCAAGATATATTGAAAACGGAAAACTGGTAATTCGCCCTGCTCTTTCTGATTCTGAATTTATAAACTTTCCAGAAGTGGGCACACTTGAAGCATTTAACAGTGATGGACTGAGAACACTCGCTGATACTTTGACTGCACCTAATATGAAAGAAAAGACTTTACGATATCCAGGTCACATTGAAAAAATGCTTGTGCTTCGTGAATCTGGATTTTTCAGCGAGAAGGAAGTTGAAGTAAATAGGGTTAAAATTAAACCGATCGACTTCACATCAAAACTTTTATTCCCGATGTGGGAATTAAAAGAAGGTGATGAAGAATTTACTGTTATGCGGGTTATCATTGAAGGAGAAAAAGATAAAAAGAAAATTCGTTACACTTATAATTTGTTAGATCGGCACAACGAAGAAACAAATGTCCATTCAATGGCAAGAACAACAGGTTATACGGCTACTACAGTTGTAAGATTGATAGCCAAGGGTTTGTTTGATAGAAAGGGTATTTGTCCGCCGGAATACATTGGTCAAAATTCCAATTGCGTTGATTTTGTTTTAGGTGGTTTGAAAGAGAGGGGAATTATTTATCATCAACTTATAGAAACATTGGATTAGTCACATTGAATAATTCACTTGATAAAATACCATTGATCAAATTAGCAAATCTTCCAACTCCTTTGGAAGAAGCGCTACGATTAGCAGATAAAATAGGTTTATCAAAATTATTTTTTAAGCGTGATGATCTAACCGGATTTGCTGGTGGTGGAAACAAAGCAAGAAAACTTGAATATGATTTTGCAGAAATTCTTAATGGTGGATATGATGTTGTAATTACTGCTGGTGGAATTCAGTCTAATCATGCAAGAATGACAGCAGCCGCAGCCCGTAAACTCAGGCTTGATATTAAACTTGTTCTTGGCGGACCAGATTTTGAAATAGCTAAAGGAAATTTATTACTTGATGTTTTATTCAATGCTGAAATAAGATATCTTGTTGATGAGGATGCGAATGTTAGTTTGGAAAATGAAATGCAAAAATGGTCTGAAGAACTCAAAAGTAAAGGACACAAACCGTTTGTAATTCCTATTGGAGGAAGTACGGGCTTAGGTGCTCTTGGATATGTTAAAGCAATGAAGGAGTTATCAGAACAATTTGGAAAAGAAAAAGTTCAAATAGTTTTAGGTGTTGGTTCTTGCGGGACTTTTGCTGGTGCAATTCTCGGTGCAAAAATATATATGCCTGATGCTAGAGTAATTGGGATTAGTGTTTCAAGAACTGTTGAGGCGATTAAACAAAGAACAATAGAATTAATAAAAGAAAGTTCAAATTTAATTAATTGTAAAATCAATGTTGATGATCTTTCAATTGAATGTTATGATGATTACCACTTTGAATATGGAATGATCACTGAAGAAGGAAAGAAAGCAATTGATGATTGTGCTAATCTTGAAGGAATATTACTCGATCCAATTTACACAGGAAAAGTTATGGCTGGGTTGATTGACTTAGTTGACAAAAAAAATATTGACAAAAATGTTCCCGTGATATTTATTCATACAGGCGGATTGCCAATTATATTTTCTTTTGAATCTGAACTTGGACGAAAAATTAATTGCATAAAAATATTTAGAAGTTCAATTTAGTTGTTACTTATTATTTGTGAAAAATTGCCACGACTTTTAAGTCGTGGTTAAAATGCGATATAGGCTATTGGCTTTAGCCCAAATAAGGTAAATAATTTGGCTAAAGCCTTTTAAACTTTTTTATTGTTCCACGACCTAAAGGTCGTGGCTATATAACGTGAATTCAATCAAAAAATTAAAAATGATAAAATTCTACATTCAAATTCTTTTTTATCTAGTACTTATATCTTACAATTTATTCTCACAAGAGATAACTTTATCAGAGGAAAAAAGAATTCAATCACTTATAGAAAAATTCAGTGACAAAGATCAATTTGTAAATGGAGTGGCAATAAATGAATTAGTAAGTATTGGTGACCCTGTTGTTGAGTACTTAATAAAATCATTACAAGTTGAAGATGAAAATGTTAGATGGTGTTCTGCAATTGCATTAGAAAAAATTTCTCCACTTGGAAAACTATCAATCCCGTTTTTAATTAAAGCACTTCAGGATAAAAACTCAAATGTAAGATGGTGTTCTGCACTCGCCCTTGGTAACTATCAAACCGAAGCTAATTCAGCGATTACTGAATTACAAAAACTTTTGTATGATGAAGATTATGATGTTCGTTGGGCAGTTTATATTTCATTGAATAAGATTGATAAAAAATCACTAAACATTTCACCTGATTATTCAAGTACGATAAAAAATATAGAAACTCTAACTCCACAATTGATGAGCGAGTTAAAAGTTCCAGGAGTTTCAATTTGCTTAATTCAAAGTAAAGAAATTGCCTGGTCTAAATGCTTTGGAGTTGCTGATGCAGAGTCTAAAATCCCTGTAAATGAGCAAACAATGTTCGAAGCCTGCTCAATGAGTAAGCCAGTGTTTGCTTATATTGTATTAAAATTAGTTGAACAAGGTAAGTTGGAATTGGACAAACCTCTTTATAATTACCTTCCTGAAAAATTTATTTGTGAAGATGAAGATTACCCAAAACAAATTACTGCAAGAATGATTCTCACTCACACAAGCGGATTACCAAATTGGCGAAAGGGAAGTGAGGAGAATGAAAGTCCACTTCCAATTTATTTTAAACCCGGCACAAAGTTTAGTTACTCTGGTGAAGGAATTTATTATCTGCAAAGGGTTGTTGAACATATAACAAAAGAATCGCTTGAATCATTTGCGAAACGAACTTTGTTTGATAAGCTTGGATTAGAATCTACATGTTTTATTTGGAATGAAAAATATGATCCACAAATTGCAACCGGACACAATACTGATGGAAAATGTAATGAGCGAAAAAAATATTTACTTGGCAATGCAGCATACACACTTTATACAACTTCTAACGAATATGCTAAGCTAATCATTGAAATTATGAAGCCTGGAAATCAAAATGAATATTCACTTTCTGATTCAATGATAAAAGAAATGTTAACTCATCAGATTCGTGTTGATGCTCGTGATGTGATTGATAGACCGGGAAGAAATTTAGGTTTGCAGGGATTCAGAGGACTTGGCTGGGCTATCGATTCAACCATTACTGGTGATGTTGTTTATCATAGCGGATCAAATCAAACAGGATTCAGATGTTATTCACAATTCAGTCCAAAGGATGGATCAGGAATTGTGATAATGACAAATGGAGAAAATGGAAGTGAACTCTGGCAAAGACTAATTAAAGTTATCGGTGATTTATAAAGCTTGTGCTTATCTGAACGAAATAGAATTATTCAATTCAGAATAGCTAATCATGAAACTTAGTGTCTTGGTGCCTTAGTGGCAAAATATTTTCTCCGCCACAAAGACTCAAAGGCACGAAGATTAATACAAAGCATTTTAATAATTACACAATAAAAATTTAAGAAAGCATTCTAATGAAAATCGAAAAAATTGAACTCCGCCACATTAAAATGGAATTAGTTTCTCCATTCACAACATCAATGGGCACTGAATACGACGAGGAACATATTATTGTTCGTGTTGATGGTGAAGGCTTTACTGGCTGGGGAGAAAGCGTTGCAGAAGGTACTCCATTTTACTCTTACGAAACTGTTACAACAGCGTGGCACATCTTACAGGATTTTTTAATTCCATCAATACTCGGCAAAGATATTTCAAGCATAGATAGCGCGATTGCATCTTATGAAAAAGTGCGCGGACATATGATGGCAAAAGCCGGACTTGAAGCAGCGCTGTGGGATTTGTTTGCCAAATCAAAAAATATTTCGCTTTCAAAAATGATGGGCGGAACAAGAAATAAAATTGATGTTGGTGTCAGTATTGGTATTCAATCTTCTATTTCTGATCTGATAAAAAAAATTGAAGGTTATCTTGCTGAAGGTTATAAAAGAATCAAAATAAAAATTGCTCCCGGTAATGATATACAATTTGTTAAAGCAGTAAGAAGTGAGTATCCGCAAATTCTATTTCAGGTTGATGCTAACTCAGCTTATGAATTGAAGCATATAGATTTGTTTAAGCAGATGGATGATTTAAATTTGTTATTGATTGAACAACCGCTTGGTTATGAGGATATTTATGATCATTCAAAACTTCAGAAAGATCTTAAAACACCAATTTGCCTTGATGAAAGCATTCACTCGCTTGATGATACCCGTGCCGCAATTGAGTTAGATAGCTGCAGAGTTATAAATATAAAACCTGGCCGTGTTGGTGGATTTACAGAATCAAAACTTATACACGATTACTGTGCGTCTAAAAATATTCCTGTTTGGTGCGGCGGAATGTTAGAAAGCGGAATTGGGCGTGCAGGAAATGTGGCGCTTGCATCATTACCAAACTTTACTTTGCCCGGAGATATTTCTGCAAGCAAGCGTTATTACAAAGAAGATATTGTTGAACCCGAATTTCTTGTTAATAAGGATGGCACAATGGATGTTCCCACCAAACCTGGAATTGGAGTTGAAGTGAATATGAAAATGTTGGAGAAGGTTACAGTTAAGAAAGCTGAATTTAGAATGTAGGGATAGGGCTTGCCCTGTCCGTAACAATAATAATTTTAGAGTAACCAATAAAATTTCAAAAAACATAATCGGGAAGGGCAAGCCCTTCCCCTACAATAATGGGTAATGAGAAAAATAAATATCCTGTTAGAAAACGAACGAGATTAAAAGAATACGACTACTCAAATAATGCTTACTACTTTATAACGATCTGTGTAAATGATAAAAGTGAAGTCTTTGGTAAAGTTGAAAATAATTCTGTGTCTCTGAATGACTATGGAATAATAGTAGAAAAGAATTTACTTGATCTGAGCGAGAGATTTAAATCTGTTGAAATAGATTACTACGTTATTATGCCAAATCATTTTCATTGTATATTAATTCTAGAAAATCAAAGTGACAAAAGTAAAGAGAGTATTTCAAATATAATTGGAGCATTCAAATCCATAACTATTATTGGATTGCATAAGATGGGTTTAAGTGATTTTAAATGGCAAAGAAGTTTTTACGATAGAATAATTCGTAATGAAAAAGAATTGTTTAATATAAGGCGGTATATTGAACAAAATCCGTTAAAATGGGAGTTGGAAAAAGAGAATTCGCAGAATATTGAATTGTAGGGACAGGGCTTGCCCTGTCCGTTTTAAGTAGAAGTTTTTATATGATAAAATTAAAAATTGTGAAACAAGTCATCGGTAAGGGCAAGCCCTTACCCTACGAAATTTAT
>JGI20214J51650_10003080_pt1 | contig 10457 bp, 9 predicted proteins | sample WetSurMetagenome_FD_51650 | JGI IMG/M metagenome (IMG submission 51650)
CCGCCATAGCCGGGGCCGAAGGCCTCCAGACCCACGGCGGTGACCTTGCCTCCCCTCTTGGCCGGAAAAACGGTGACCGGGCCCCCGTCGGTCTCGAACTTCCGGCGATCGGCAATGGGATCGTTCTCCGCTGTGGCGAAAACGCTCTTGATAGCGGGTCCCTGCACGTAAAAAAGCACCTGCTCCTCGATGGGCTTGGCCGTCACATCCTTGAGCAGGGCCAGGGAGAGGCCCGAGGCTCCGCTGATGAGCGAGAGCACCGCGATCATACTGATGATTTCACGCATGGCTTACCTCACACCGAAGGGTTTGGGCTTAATGAGGTCGAACATGGGCGTGAACAGGTTGGCCAGGAGAATGGCGAACGGAACGCCGTCCATGTAGATACCATAGACACGGATGATCACGGTCATGATCCCGCAGGTGAGCCCGAAGAGGACCATGGCCGCCTTGTTCACCGGCGACGAGTTGGGGTCAACGGCCAGAAAAAAGGCCCCCAGGACGGTGCTCCCGGCGAACACATGAAAGATGGGGGAGGGGTGGACGTACACGTCCTTGGCCATGAAGAATTCGGCGGCCAGGAAGACCCCGATCAGGAAGGAGAACGGAATGGTGAGCTTGAGGTGGCCGCGGGCGGCCAGATAGGCCCCTCCGGCAAAGAGCGCCGCCACCTGCACCCCGCCGAGGGGTCCGAGTTGCCGGCCCACGAACATGTCGGCGAAGTTCACCTTCTGAGCTGCGAGTAGGCCCATGTACTTTAGCTGGGACAGAGGGTTCACCAGGTCGGTATTCAAAACCGAGGCGTCCGGGTCCATGAGGGTTTTCCAGGAAATGGCAAGAATGGTCCACCCCACGATGGGGGGGCAGAGGGGGTTGCCGCCCAGACCGCCGAAAAGCATCTTGCCGACGACGATGGACGCGGTCGCCCCCACCATCACCAACCACCACGGCGCCGTGGCCGGCAGCAGGAAAGAAAAGAGCAGGCCCACGAGGACGGCATGGAAGTCATCGATGCTCGACTCGCGGCCCATGGCTTTGCAGCAGAGGGCTTCAGCGGCCACGGCCGTGGCACAGGAGAGGGCCATGACCCGGAGCGCGGGGAAGCCGTAGTAGTAGACGGCCATAGCCGCGGCCGGCAGCAGGGCCAGGATGGTCTCGACCATGACCAGGGTGACGGTGCGGCCGTTGTGCCAGTGGGGCGGCGCGGCCACGGTGAAAAGGGTGTTGGCGGTTGCCTCGTTTGCCATCAGAGCATCCTCTCTTGTCGGTTACCCGCCCTGCAGGCGGCAGGACGCGAGGGTCGAGGACTTGATTTCCAGGACCTCCTTGCCCAGCCGGATGAGTTGCAGCATGGGCCGCCGGACCGTGCACACATAGCCGCACAGGCCGCAGTCCATGCAGGTGTCGATGCGGAACTCCCCGGCCTTGCCGTACATCTTGAATTCGACGTAGCGGGCCACGAATCCGGGCATGATCCGCGAAGGGCACACCAGGGTGCACTCCCCGCAGTTGATGCAGGCCCTGTCGGTTACCATCGGGAAGGCCCCATGGGGCACGACCAGGAGCGAGTAGTCGTCTTTGCTCACTCCCGCTTCCAGTGAAGGCACGGCCCTGCCGCGCATGGGGCCGCCCACCACGACGCGGTCGAGGGGTGCGGCAGTCACGCCGGCGTGCTCCAGGACCGCCGCCAGCGGTGTGCCCACCTTGACCCGAAAGGCGGCCTCGCCCAGCGTCAGGACCGTTTCCGTGAGGGGCATGCCGGTCTCGGCCACCCGGCCGACGGCGAAAAGCTCCATGACGCTGACGACCGTCACGTCCCGGGCCGACTCCTTGCCGGTGAGGGCCTTGATGACCAGGGGATTGAGGCTGTTGGGGTAAGTCGCGGGTACGGTTTTTACGGCGCCGCCTTCGAGGCTCACGAAGCTGCCCTCCGCCACGGCCAGAAAAGTCTCGGAAGGTTCGACCAGCTCCTCGAAAACCGAGAAGCCCTTCTCGATGGTCTGCCGAAAGTCACTGAGGAGGAGTTCGGCGATGCCGGTGGCGGGTTCGGGGTTGAGGCCGTTGACAATGAGCGTAGAGGCCTTGCCAAAGGGCCTGGTCGATATTCCCAGGGTCTTGAGGGCATCTTTCAGGTCTTCGCCTGCAAGTGAGGCGATGTCCACCGGGGCTACCGGAGCAGCCCTCGGCGGCTCTTCCCCTTCCTTGGCCGGCGGGGCGGAACCGGCAGTGATGGTCACCGCGGTTTCGGTGACGTCGGTCACCACCCCCCAAATGGGCGAGTGAACGTCGCCCACGGCCGGGTCCGGGTGTTCGGCCACCAGGGTCCCCGGGGCTACCGGCACCCGCTTCTTGATGGTTTTTGTGGAATGGCCGCGCAACGGCACCTGCACCACCGCAGGTTCAGGACCGTCCTGCACGGCACCGCTGATGTTGCTCAAAAGGTCGAAGGTCGGTTTGGTCATAGTCACCGCGATCATCGGAAATGGCACTTGTTGCAGTCTTCGGGAGTGTAAGGCCCGGCGCCCTTCTTCTTGTGGCACTGCATGCACGCCGCATGGTAGGCCTCCATTTTGCCCGGGATCGGAAGCTTTTTGGAATCGAAATGGCAGGAGAAACAACCCGGGTATTGGGTCCCGTTTTCGGTCATGGCGTGGCAGGAAGTGCAGCCCTTGACCTTTTTGGCGAAGAATTCGTCGTGGCAGTCGGCGCACCGCTTGTGGGTGGCGTCGCGCAGCGACGGCATGTTTTCCTTGCCTTGGGCCTGGTGGCATTTACCGCAGGAGGTGGGCTCGGGCTCGACGGAGCGGTCGTGGTGGCAGTCCAGGCAGCCCGAAGTCAAGCCCTTGTGGCCCTCATGGTCGAACTTGCTACGGCCCAGTTCGGAGTGGTGGCAGCGGACGCAATATTCCTCGCCAATGTTCTTCTGGTGCTCAGCCAGAAAGCCCTCCTCGAAAGACGCTGCATGGCAGGCCGCGCAGGCAACCGGTCTTTGGGACGGCTTGTCGCTTTCGTGGTGGCACTCCTGGCAGGGGATCCGGTACCCCTCGGTGTGTGCTTTGTGGTTGAAGATGACCTTGCCCCCGGCGTTTTCGAACAGAAAACGGGTGGGCACTTGCTCGGTAGACGCGGGGGTCAGGTATCCGACCACGCCCAGCACCCCCAGCAGGACGGCAACGATGGCGATCGGCTTATAGCGCACTTGCACGGGGAATTTCCTCTCTGCTCCGACAAGTTACGAGTTGCGAGTTACCCCGGTCCTTTTCATGGTTCAGCGTGTCCCAAAGGGACATGAGTTACGACTTCAAAAAGTGTCTTCGGGTGTATCGACCCGGCAACCAGGACGTTATCCCCACCTGGCCACGCAGTGGTGACACGGAGAGGGGGACAGGGGGAGACGCGGAGCGATAGTGAGGTCAGATGTGCACATTCTCCGCTTCAGATTCCCCGTCTCCCCATCACCGTGTCTCCGTGTCTCCGTGTCTCCGTGTCTCCGCGTCTCCGTGTCTCCGCGTCTCCGCGTCTTCAAGGCAACCCCGGGAGGGGGGAGGCCGAGGGGGTTGATAAAGCGTCGCCAAGCGGGATCACCTTTCACCCCCGTCAAACCTCCCCGTTCGTTAATTCTGAACGCTCGAAACCACTTCATCAAAAGCCTCGCCGATGTCCTGCTTGAGAATCGGCCAGACCTGTTCGCGGACCTTTTGCATCGTTCTCGCAAACTCGGCGTCATTCAGGGTGATGATCTTCGTCCCCTGATCGCTCAAGCGCTTGACGCTGGCCTGTTCCTCGGCTTCAGCAACGTCCCAGCGACGCTTTTCCATGTCGTTCACCGCGTTCTGAACGGCGGTTTTCTCCTCGCTGGAAAGCCCCATCCACAGATCGAGGTTCATGTAGATGAACCAGTACTCGAAATGGTCTTTCACCGCGATATAGTACTTTGCCAGCTCCTTGAGGCCCAGGTACCCTTCGGCGCCGCCTCCGAGCAGGCCATCAACCATTCCGGTCTTGAGGCCCGTTCGGGCGTATGCCCAGGTGAGGGGATAGGGGGTGTAGCCCATCGCCCGCGCCGTCAATTCGAAGGATCGAATGGGCGGCACCCGGAGGATCATGCCCTTGGCAAAATCGGGGTTCCCCGGGCTCAGCGGCTCTTTCTTCAGAACCATCCCACCGAAGTACACGGGCCAGCCGCCGAGAATTTTGATGTTCTGCTTCTCCAGCAATCCCCCCATCGTTTTCATGAGCGGGCGGCCCGGTGCGAACACTTTTTTGGCTTCCGCCCAGGTGGTCGCCAGGTAGGGAGTGAAGGGAAGGGCCGTTCTCTTGTCGACCGTGGCCCCGAAGGGCCCGATGAACATCTGCACATCCCCCACCGAGACCATCTCCGAGACGATCGAGTAATCACCCAGTTTGCTTTCAGGAATGACATCAAAGGTGATCTTGCCTTTGGTGTCTTTGGTGATCGTCTCGGCAAGCTTGTTGGTGTCTTTGTCGATGGCGGTTCCCTTGGGGCGAACGTGCCCGATTTTCCAACGATTCTTCTGGTCTGCATGAGTCTCGACACTCAGGAAAAGCAGTCCCAGGAGTGACGCTAATACAACACCAAGCACTCTTTTCATGACAGTAACCCTCAGAAATAGTGAGCAGTGGTCAGTGACCGGTGATCAGAAAAGGCGAAAAGCCACTGCGAAATTGAGAAGGGATGCCAGGTGGGGCTGAAGAAGTACCCCACCTGTCATCCCCTGCCACCGAATCGCTACTTGGCAATCTTGTCCAGAATCTTCTGGCCCCAGTCCTTGCCGACATCGTCCAGCACCTTGGGCCAGACGGTTTCCCGCGCCTTTTTGGCGTTGGCCTGGATGTCCTGATCAGTAATGGGAACGAGCTTGGCCCCTGCTGCAACCAACTTCTGTTCATTCTCTTTCTGGTCGGCGACCACGGTCTCCCAGCGCTTCTGCTGGAAGCGTTCGGCCGCCTCATCGAGAACCTTCTTCTGGTCGGCGGGCAGACCCTTGTAGAGTTCCTCTGTCATGATCAGGTACCACACCTCAAAATGGGTGTTGAGCGGGATGTAATACTTGGTCACATCGCGGAACGAGCTGTAATAGCCTTCGGCGCCGGAACCCATGACCCCGTCCACAACTCCCGTCTGAACCGCGGTGAAGGCTTCGGAGAAGGGCATCGGGGTGCCGATGTAGCCGGTGTTGTCGGCGAGGAGCTGAAAGGTTTTCATGGCGGGCACGCGCAGCTTGATGCCTTTTGCGACATTGGGATCACCCGGTGATTTAGGTTCCGTGTTCAAAGCGATACCGCCAAAATAGACCGGCCATGCGGCAAGCATCCGGATGCCCTGCTTGGCGTAGAGTTCGGCCGAGGCGTCAAACATGACCCCCCCTTTGCCAAACTGTTTTTTGGCATCATCGTAGTTGGTCACCAGGTAGGGGAAGCTAATGAGCTGGAAGCGCTTGTCGGCTGCGGTAGCCGGTGGCTGGCAGGCCATATCGATGGCCCCCAGGCCAATGCGCTCCTGCACCACGGTGTAGTCGCCGAGGGAGCTGGATGGGTAGAGTTTGATTTCCATCTTCCCACCGCTGGTTTCTTTCAGGTTCTTGGCAAACTCGTTGAGATCCTTGTCGATGGCCGTGTCCTGGGGGCGCACATGGGAGAGTTTCCAGGTCCGCGCCTCCGCCTGCCCGGCGGCAAACACGAGAACGGCCGTCAAGATTGCCAATGTGGTCCAAATACGCTTGTTCATGGTAGAGCTCCTTTCATGAGTTGAGGTGAGGGTTAACAGTCAATCAGGGTGCATAACCAAAATACCTGGGGATCCAAAGCGCCAGGTCCGGCCAGAAGGAGGTGAGGAACACGATCGGGACATAGGCGACAATGAGAAGCTTCATGGCCGGCCCGACGATTTCCGAGAATTCCACCTTCCCGACGCGCATTCCCAGATAGAGGATGCTGGCGTAGGGGGGCGTTACCCCGCCCATGGCCGTATTCACCCCCATGATGGCGGCAAAGTGGACGGGGGTGACCCCGATGGCCGCCATCAGGGGCAGGAGCATGGGGCCGATCAAAATGACGGCGGTGATGTCGTTGACGATCATCCCGACGACGAAGAGGAGCAGGTTGATGAGGATGAGCAGGAGTATCTTGTTGGTGGTGATTTTGAAGATCACCTCCACCAGTTGCTGGGGAATGTCCTCCATGACGAAGATCTGGCTGAGCATCAGGCTGAAGACGATCATGACCATGATGGAGCCCACGGCGGTGGCCGAACCGGAGGCGGCTCTCAGGAAGCTTTCCCTGGTCAGTCCCTTGTAGACGATGAAGCCGATGGGGATCGAGTAGATGGCCGCGACGGCCGCGGCTTCCGTGGGGGTCATGATGCCGCCGTAGATGCCGCCGAGGATGATCACGGGCATGATCAACGCCGGGAGAGCACTCCAGAAAGCGGAGCCGGCTTCCTTGACCTTTTCGCTGATGTGCTGGGGAGGGTCGAGGACCAAGGGCATCTTGCGGACCATGAAGAGGTTCATGATGCAGAACGTAACGGTGATGACCAGGCCCGGCCCCAGGGTGGAGAGGAAGCAGGCGAGGATGGAGGTGTCGGTGACCCAGCCGTAAACGATCATGGTCACGCTGGGGGGAATGAGGAGACCCAGAACGGAGGAGTTGGCGATGAGGGCCGCGGCGTATCCGCGGTTGTAGCCCTTGGCTGCCATCTCTGGGATGAGGATGGGGCCGGTGGCGGCGACGCCGGTCAGACCGCTGCCGGAGATGGCCCCGATAATGGCGCAGGTGATCGTCGCCACACAACCGAGACCGCCGCGAATCCGCCCGACGAAAACGTTGACGAAGCGGAGCAGGGCGCCGGCGATGCCGCTTTCGGCCATGAGCGACCCGGCGAAGACGAAGAGCGGAATACAGAGCAGTACGGGGTTCGAGAGTTGATTGAAGCCCCAGAGCATGGTCCCGTTCATGGTCGCCCCGCCGAAGATGCTCATGATCAGCAGCCCGCCGCCGAAGCAATAGGGCAGAGGCACCCCGAAGGTCAACAGGATGCACAGGACCAAGAGTGCGAGAAGAGATATGGTCATCATGTCAGGCTCCTTGCTAATTCTGGGTTGTGGGCAACAGCTTGATGTTTTTCACCAGGTAGATCACCCCGTAGATGGTCATGGCCGCTACTCCCAGAAACACGAAAGATTCGGCATAGAACATGGGGACATAGAGTGTCGGGCTGTCCTTCCAGACCCTCAGGGCGTAGAGAAAGTACAGCCAGGCCCACCAGGCAAGCCAGAGCGACACCAGGACGCTCAGGACATCGGCAATGATCCTGATGATGAGGATCGAGCGCTTGCTCTTCAAGAAGACGTCCAGAACATTGGCCTTGATCTGGGTGTCTTCGCGGGAGGCGTTGGCGCTGCCGATGAAATAGAGCCAGATGGCGGGATAGACNAGGAGCTCTTCGAGGCCCATGATCGGGACTTTGAAAATGTAGCGGGACACGACCTGAACGAGCTCCATCAGAGCCACCAGGGTCATCAGGACGGTCAAGGTGTAATTGAAAAAGACTGCCATGGGAGTTCTCCCTTACTGAAGAGAGTTTTCGGTTTGATTAAAGCACCTTAGCCCTGACCTCATCCGGGGTCAGGCCCGCGAGGCCCAGCTTTTCCAGAGAGCGGCCTTCGACCCAGAAGTTGCGTTCGAGCAGGATATTTCCAAGTTGCACGACGGCGTTCATGGTCGGTGTGGGCACCCCCACGGCCGCGCCGAGGGCTGACAGGGGTACGAGCCCGGTGGGGAGATCCTCGAAGATGTAGCGGGTGTTGAGGCTCGTCGGCCCCTTGATGCCGATATACGCTTTAACATTTTGAAGCTGCTCGTGGAGATTTTTCCCGAAGGCGGCGTAGGAGGTCCGGTAGAAGTCGTGAATGGAGGGCACTTCGACGCCCATGGCCTTGCCGATGGCCAACCGTTCCGCGTCCAGGGTCTCCACCACGCGGGCGAGGGCGGGAGTCACGCCCTGAAAATAGTAGTCGAACGAGTCTTTGCACTCGATGCGCCCGGAATTCAGGATGGTTGGGGCCGGATGCATCATGGCGTTGGCATTGTTGAGACTGGTGATGAGGACGCTGGAAACCGCTTTGAACTGGGGGAAAGCCTGGTTGAGGCGCTCAACGACCTGCGGGGTGTCTTTTGCCGGCAGGGCGGCGATGGAAAGGCCGTCTTTGATGCCGCCGATAATGGCCTCGCCCGGTTTCGGGCTGCGGCACGCGTAGAGGAGGGTGTCCGTTTCGGCGACCAGGACCTTCGCGGGGCAGCCTTCCTCTACGAGGGTGGCCCGCGCTTCGAGGGCGCCGCCGGTCGCCCCGGGATTCAGCACCAGGGCCTGGCCGTCCTTGAGATAGGGCGCCATGGCCTTGACCGTGGACCGCTGGAAGACAGTGGGGATGATCATCATGATGATGTCGGCCCCCTCGACCGCCTCCCCGATGTTGCCGGTCACGAGGGGGATCTCACACTCTCCGCTCACCGCCCCGGAGACGACCATCCGGTTGGTCTTGCGAAGGTCCTCGACCCTTTGCGGGTCCACGTCCCAGAGGTTCACGGGAAACCCGAGCAGACCCAGGTGCCCGGTGAAGCTCTGTCCCCCGTTGCCGGCGCCGATGATGGCAAATCGCAGTTTGTCCATAAAAAATCCTCCCTTTGGCTGTTTGCTGCTGGTGCAAGGCCGTTTGAAGGCGGCGGCCCTGTAGTGCTTGAAGCTTGTTAAACGATGGCGGTGGTGCCGGCCACCCAAAGGACGATGGCGCTGCAGGCGACCGGGAGTGAGGTGTACTCCTGACGCTGCCGAACCGATGTTCCTTCAGTCGATGGCCGTGAATGCGATAGTAATGATTTTTGGCCAAGCAACTTGTGCCCGCATGGGAAATGAGCAAGAGGCATGCCAAAGCCGACGAAGGCGCCGGAAGCGGTCAAATTTGCGCCCTGTGGCGAGGGGTTCCCAGGAGGGTTACACGGCATCTTGCGGCGGGTGAGTTCAAGCCTTCGTTGATTCGCAAAGCTGGTGATTCACTGATTTCCTGCGGATCGATGGAACCTCAAATCCCCCCCGACCCCCTTTTCTAAAGGGGGGAGCAGCGTTTGCCCCCTCTTTCCAGTGGTGGCAGGGCGTGGAAGTCCCCCTTCTTCAAAGGGGGATTCAGGGGAATTTTTCGCATCTGATTGCCATGCCGTGGGCGCCGCCTCAAACGATTAAATGCCTGGTTTGCTGCTTTTTTTACTTTTCTGATCACTCGCCACTGATCACTGTTTTCCAGATGATCACCATCGAGGGGAATGCGGCGGGAGGCTCGGCAGGGGCTTGCGAGGATTTATCCCGGAAGAGTCCCGGATATTGATTTCGGTCGATTGCCGGCTGGGGAGTACTGTGTCATTTCAATACAGTTAAGGAGGCGGCAGGGGAGAACTGAAGCAGCAGCAAGGAAGGCAGAGACGGTGTCGCATTGTGAAACATGCATCAAAACAAAACAAGAGGCTCTGATGCCGCCACACCCCCCCTAACCTCCATGACCCAGGGGGGGCACAATGTTTTGGACCCCGGGGTGACCTGCTGTCGCTGACTTAGGTAATTGAGCATTGCACGCCAAGCGGCAGGCGCGAGAGCAACGGCATTGCGCGTGGAGAAGTCGGCAATGGCTCGCCATTGGGAAAAGGCCCTGGCGCGACTTCAATCGGTCGCGAAGATGTCGACCGGGGTTATCACCGAGGCCGCCCGCTGGACTATGGACCAATTCAGTTTTTTCACGATGTTTTCCAGTTGTGCGCGTTTTTCCGCGCTCAAGGCGGCTATCGCGCACGCCTGCGTGTGGAAAAGGCCTTTGTGGTGGGTTTCCGCAATCGTCTCAATCGAGACCCTGCCGGTTGTCTCATCCAATGAGGCATCATGCCTGAAACGTACATTGTCAAATTTGTCCGCCGCTATTTCCACGGTTGCTTCTTTGGCCGAGGCGTCGAGAAACTGTTTCAAAGCCTTCATGCGCCGCAGTTGCTCCGTCGCGCGTCTCTGAACGGAGCTGATTCGGTCGATACTGATTATGCTGACGGAAATGCCCAGCGTGCTGACTTGACTGGAAACTTCCCCCTTGGCGGTTATTGTGCTGTAATTCACGGGGCTCATCGCATCACCTCACCTCAAGCTCATGGTGTAAAAAACTAAGGAAAGCGTTTCCCCGAACGTCGGGACCGCCCATGCCCGATTGAAGCAAATCTCGGGCCAATCCACCATAATGACACGTTTCCGCGGTCTGGAATCGGCAGCCTGTCGAAAAAGCATCAGAAAGATCTCATTCGCCATTCCGAAGAGAAGGTGATCACTCTCTGGCGCTGGCACGGAATCTGCTTATTAGCCATTGTCATCCATGTAACACCTCCACGGGTCGGAGGGGCAGGGGAAA
>JGI20214J51650_10003081_pt1 | contig 10457 bp, 15 predicted proteins | sample WetSurMetagenome_FD_51650 | JGI IMG/M metagenome (IMG submission 51650)
ATTTTATGTATATCAGTCGTTAATGCTGCAAATACTACATGCCCAGCGTGTCCTCAAACAACTCCATATATCGTTTATGTTACAGTAACAATACCTGTCCCTGCTACTATAACACCAACCCCAATACCAACCCCTACAATACCATTTATAGGGTATCCAACACCATCTCCAACACCAGCCCCAACTATACTAACACAATTATCAACAAATACAGAATATGTAATCTATGCAGGATTATTTTTAACACTCATTATAGGAATTGTTATGATGAGAAGAAAGCAAAAAAAGATTAAAACACCAAAAATAAAACCAGTAGAAGATAAATATGGTAGCTTATATGAGGAGGATGAAGAACCTAAAACGATAAAACCAATTAAAAAAGAAGAACCAAAACAAATTATTAAAAAACCAAAGAAACCTAAAAAACCAAAATCGTTGTTAGATCAGGATTTTGAATTTTAAAAATTAGATATTAATAGATGGAATCATTCCACCTTTTTTCTTACCTTTCTTTTTCTTTTTGCCAGACATTTGTTCAGAAGCATCTAACATAATTTTCCCAGCAGCTCCTACAGCAACAGCACCTGTAGCAAGAATTAATCCACCGCCAACAATTCCTCCCATATCAGCAGCAATATCTCCACCGCCCATATTACTTCCTCCCTTTCTTAGACTTTTTTCGTTTCTTTTTTGTTGTAGTTTGCTGTCCCGCTGCCATATTTTTCAACATGCCAAGAGGAACTGAAGCTCCCATAACAAGTAATCCGGTTGATGCCATTTCCATAGCTCCACCAACATTTTCTGCAATCGTCATCTCAAATCACCTAATTTATATAGAGTGGATGAGTATATAATACTATGGTAAAGGTTGTCAATCTACGAGGTTGTTTAAATTGGGGAAAACCGGGAGATATTCTTATAGACAGGAGAACCAAATGGGGAAATCCTTATAAAATGTATAACGAATCTCAACGTGATGAAGTTTGCGACAAATATGAATTATGGCTAAATAAACAATTGGAGTTGGGAGTACTTCACTTAGAAGAATTAAAATCTGCAAAAAGACTTGGTTGTTATTGCGCTCCAAAACGATGCCATGGAGATTATATTAAAAAATTACTTGAAAAACAAAATATCCAGCAATCACTAAATTTATAACATAATAACCCAAATATCATACTAATTATGATGAAACTAATTGAAGCACCAACTCTTGCTACAGCTCATGAGAGAATCATTAAATATATTTTAGAGAAAGGTTATCACCAGAGCACAGAAGATAAAGAATATACTGTAGAAACCGATTGCATTTCTGTTTATATAGATACACCATTCAGACCTGAACGCATTTCAAAATATGCACCACAACAGGAAATGGCAGCAAAAGAATATGCGCGCCAATTGATAGAAGGATCAACAAACGAATTTGATTATACATACCACGATCAATTATTTAAATGGAGTGAATATCATATACACGGTATAAAAAAAGTACATAATCAGATAAGATACGTTATTGATAAATTAAAAGAAGAACCTGAGAGCAGGAGAGCAGTTGCTATCGTATTTGATCCAGAAAAACACCAATATACAGATGAAAGTGTCCCATGCCTTCAATTATTACAAATGCTTTATCGTGGAGGAAGATTGCACATGAGAGTTATTTTCAGGAGTAATGATATGCTTACAGCAAGTGGATTAAATATGTATGCTTTAACCCACCTTCAAAAAGTTATTGCAGATGAATTAGATTATAATGTCGGAAGTTACACTCATATTGCATTAACTCCACATATTTATTATATACGTGATTCAAAAGATATGATGACAATGGTGGATGGAGTCAATAGGACTAAATATCCAGATGCTCCAGAAGATCATATAAAAGTCCAGCAATGGATTCTTGATAATATAGACAACTATGCAAAAAACGGGAGGATTTAAATGACAGAGCCAAAATATTTAGTTTACGGATTAAGTCCGGCAATGCAAAGCTGTATTAAAAATGCTAAAACAGATTTTGGAAAACGTAGCGTGCGCGATGTTCTTGATAGTGTTTCATCACAACCAGCATTTTCAGAAGAAGAAGTAAACCTCATGATATTCGAACTCGGAAGAGAGTACGAGAGGATTAAAAATGCTGGAAGATAAAATTTTTTTACAAAAGGAGATTACCCCACATGTATCACAATTAATATCAGAAGTAAAACTCATGATAGCCCAAAGAGTGCCANTTCCAAAAATCTATGAGTATATTCTTTTACATTCTAAAGATTACAGGGAACGTTATATTACATTATTTTTATTTGGAGTTGCATATCAGGGATATAAAGAAGATCTCAATTTAAAGTAAACATCTTTTTATATAGATAATAAAGAATAAATATCGGTGATTATATGAGAATGCCAACGTTAAAAGAAATTTGTATAGCGATTGCAGCAGGTGCATTTGCACTACTTATTATCGTATTAGCTATTCAATTTAAGATTTTCTAATCAATCACAACGCTTTTAAACTTATAAGTTCAATATTATTACGTCACAGCACGTTAAATCTAAATCCATTTNGCGTATGTGTCATAACTAAGGAGGTACACTGTCGTATGATTGATGTTACAGACGCGACAAATCGTATTTTGGATTTGTTTAAACAAAAAGATGTCAAATTGGGTAAGAAAAAAATCCATGATGAACTATCTGATCTTGTAAATAAGTATGGAATGGCACAAGCTGAAGCTGACCGCACCATTGTAGGTAAATATGCTAAAGAGCATAACGTGATTATATATAGCGCAGCATCCAGATCAAATGCACTTCGTGAAATTAACTCTCTTAAGAATCCCAACGAGTGGGTTTCAATAGAGGGTAAAGTTATTTCAGTAGCAAAACCTGAAACTAATAAAATCTTCATGAAAGCAGTCTTTGCAGATGATACAGGAGCTATTGCTGCAACATTGTGGTCACGAAAAGAAGGGGAACCAATGTTACCGGAGGTAAAAATTGGAAAATGGTATAGAGTTTCAAATGTAGTTGTTAACAGCTATAATAATTCCCCAGTATTAAGTACCGCAAAAAATACTACAATTGAGGAGATCCCATCAAAAGGTGATACAGAATCTGTTATTACCGAAGTCAAAGATTTAAGTACAGGGATTTTCAATATTCGCGGAAAGGTTATCCAGTTCTTCGATTCAAAGAATGACAAGATAGATCAGGTAGGTCTACTTGGAGATGAAACAGGTATAGTTAAATTTATTACTTGGAAATCATCAAATGCACCGAAATTAGAAAAAGATAAATCTTATGTATTCAATTATGCACAAAGCCAGAAGTATAATGAATTATATTCACTGGTAATATCTGCTGCAATTGAAATACCAGATGAAATACATGTACCATCAAAACAGACTGAAATTATTGGGAATCTTGTAAGCATAAAAGCAGGTTCCGGTCTTATCAGGAGATGTAAAGTTGATGGATGTGGAAGAGTAATTTCAAGACAAAATTATTGTACTATCCATGAAATTCAGAACGATTTCAAATGGGATATGAGAATTAAGGGTATCATCGATGATGGAACTACAGCATACAATGTTATTATGACATTACCAACTGTAGAGAAACTTACGGGAATTACACTTGACAAAGCAATTGAAATCTCACAAAATAACCCACTCGGAGCCGATGAAGTGTTTATGCGAATTCGAGCAAAAACCCTTGGAAGGTACTTTGTGATAATGGGAACAAAATATCCAGATCGGGTCTTTGTTCAGGATTGTAATGCGCTTGATTATGAGAAATATAAAGAGGTCACTGGATTAAAACCAGATCATGCTCAAACCTCTCTGGATGTGTAATCATGTCACGACTTCATGAGATGAAATCAAAAGGTCTCAGTAAAGTTATGGCAATTTATTCACGAAGTGAATTTTTCGGTCAAGGCAAAACGATGCAGGATGTTGTAGATGATATTAAAGAACGTGCAACAGAATCAGCACGTGAACACACATCCAAGTCGGAAGTAAAAACTTGGAAGGCAAATTTGAAGGTGTAACCATGGATACAAAACAGGATTTTAAAAGAGAAAGCGCAAAGAGGATTTTTGCGCGCGAATTTAATATGACAAAATTTGATATTAAATTCGATGAAAGTGATGACAAATCCCCGACATTCATTATCAGTCCAACCGGGGCGCTTGCTAATCGTATTCTTATAGCTGGCATTATGACAGCTAAAGAGAAGAAAACCGATAAAAATGTCCTTTATACTGGAAAAGTTAATGATAACACCGGAGATTTCAGGATTACAGCGAGTCATTTTAATCCAACTGCACAGCAGCAAATGGCAGCAATTAAAGATGTNCCGGTCTTTGTCACCGTAATCGGTAAACCAAGCATGTATAAACGAGAAGATGGGAANATTTTCACCACTGTACGTGTAGAAGATGTTGTGGTTACTGATAAGTTAACACGAGACCTGTGGACTCTTGATACGGCAAAGGCAACATATAACAGNATTGCCAGCCTCGAATCGAATGTTGATGATCCATTCATAAAAGATGTTAAAGAGAAATATAACACTGATTGTAATCTTTTTAAATCGATAGCAAAAAATGCTGTTGATTCAATCGTTGAATAATAATATTCAACGATTTTTGATAATGAATCGCCATTTTTAAATATCCCAATGGCATATAATTAAGTATGCCGAATCTAGTTACTATAAATATGAGACCATCTTCTATAGAGAAGATTTTTAAAGGTCATCAAATATGTCTCTTATCAAATACACAACAATGTTATGTTGGAGATGTATTTCCATTAGAATTAAATGGAACAACCAGATACTTCCGAGTGGTTGATATCTGGTCTGCTCCCAAAGAATTTGCTTTAAAATATCTTTGGAGATTGTGTGGATCAGAAAGTAGTGAAAAATTAGATAAACAATTTGATGAAATGGAAAAGTCTGGAACAAAAGTAAATATGATATTTGCCCACATTTATGCACAAATATCTGCATTTGATGGAATTCAGGATTTGGTGAGATAATGAAACGATTTATAAGTATTTTACTCTTATGTTTATGTATAGTCTCATTTGTATCAGCAGCAAATAATACAACCAATACTACGGGAAATATCACAAATATAACTACAAATACAACAATAAACGTGACACCAATTATAACTGAAAATACAACAATAAATGTGACACCAACTATAACTTCAAATATAACTAAAAATATAACCCCATCTGCAACGTATACCCATATATTACCAACTCCAGAAGAATTTTATGGAAATGTAACATACTCCGATGGATCCCCTCTCCCAATAGGATCCCAAATTAATGCTATGGACCAACATGGAAAAATCATTGGAACATTTAATATGACTGAAAGTGGAAGATATGGAGATCAATATAAATCATCTCCTAGATTACTTGTTCATGCAGAATATACCGATGATGAAATATCATTTTATGTTGGAACAATTAAATCATCAACACCATCACGTAAATTTGATAGTGCCGCAATTAAAAGATTAGATATCATAATCCCATCAAGTGCAAAACCAACACCAACTCAGACACCAACTCCGGAACCAACTACAATTGCTCCAACTCCGGAACCAACTCCAGTCCCAACCACAATTGCTACTACAATACCAACTCCAGTACCAACAAAAATTCCAACTCCGACACCAACTCCAGCCCCATTCCTAAATGATACAACTATAAAATTTGTTGGAGTTCTACTCATTGCTTTGGCAATTTGTGTTATCGGAGCATTATTAACGTATTTCATCCTTACAAAGAAAATGAAACGTGACGACGAGGAGGAAATTATACTGTGAAGATTTTATTAGTCTCATCACAGGATTATATTCATCATCCTGTGCCTTCAAGACACCATTATATTTTTGAAAGGCTTGCACAAAATAATGAAGTTCATGTTGCACATTTTCATTTGGGAGATAAACCAATAANCGCTCAAAGAACTACAAAATTACATGTGGAAGAGACCACAATGTATCCATTTAAAAATTTAATTCTACATTATACATTAAATTCTCCCTACCATTTCTATAAATTTGATAAAATTGTTAAAGAAAATAAAATCGATGTAATAGTAGCCGCGCATGTATTGGCAGGTACAGCAGCAATTTATGCGGGAAAACATAACAACGTCCCAGTATTGTTTGATTTAAAAGACTGGTTTCCAGATTCGGCAGCAGCATATTTCAAAGATAAAGATTTGAAAACACTTGTTCATGGAACAGTTTTAGCTGTAACAAAGTATAATTTGAAACACAGCACAAAAATTACAACTGTATCTCCAAACCTGATTAAAAAATTAAATTTACTTGGTTATAAATCAGAATTAATTACAAATGGTGTAGATACATCACTATTTAAACCATTTAATCCAGAGCCATTACGAGAAAACTTAGGGTTTTCAAAAGACGATTTTGTTATAGGATTTGCAGGAAGTATAGAACGATGGTATGATTTGAAAAATATGCTCATCCTCCCAAGTCTGTTACAAAACAAAAATATTAAATTTTTATTTGTAGGAGGATCCTTATTTACAGATTACCAGCAGGAAATTTTAAAAGAAATTGGAAAATTAAATCTTCTNGACAAAGTTGTATTTACAGGACTTTTGCCTTACAACGCATTACCNTATTATATAAATTGTATGGATGTCTGTACAATTCCATTGACCCCTCCCCAATGGAGAAATATCGCATTACCAAATAAATTCTTTGAATACTCAGCATGTGGAAAACCTATAATTACAACAAACATTCCAAACGTAGTAGAATTTAATTGCCCGAATGTTTATGTATATAACAATAATGATGAATTAGCTCATCATATTAAATACATCATCGAATCTAGACCGACATACAATTTAAATTTTACTAATCAGGACTGGAATCATAAAGCATCAGAAATGGAAACAATTTTAAAAACATTGGTGACATAATGTGTGGAATAACAGGACAATATTGTTTTCAAGGTCAACCTGATAAAGATCTTATAAACAATATGTCAAAAATCCTAACCCATAGAGGACCAGACGCAAATGGAACATATTTTAATAACATCGTTGGTCTTGCTCATAGAAGATTATCAATTATAGATTTATCAAAACAAGCCAATCAGCCAATGTATAATGAGAACCATTCTATTGCTATTATATATAATGGAGAATTATATAACTATTTAAAATTAAAATCGTTATTAGTACAAAATGGTCACGTATTCAGGACGAATTCTGATACAGAAGTAATCCTTCATGCATATGAAGAATGGGGAATAAATTGTTTAACTCAATTTAACGGTATGTGGGCATTTGCATTATGGGATGAACGAAAACAAGTTTTATTTTGTGCTCGCGATAGATTTGGTATAAAACCATTTTATTATACCTTTCTCGATCAATCTATAATATTCGCATCTGAAATAAAAGCCTTGCTTGCACATCCAAATATTGGAACATGCCCAAATGAACTTCAGGTTAATATNTTTCTTTCATCNGGAATAACAGATGATTCGAATACTACCATGTTCAAAGGGATTTACCAACTTCAACCAGCCCATGGATTTNTTATTAACAATAATAATATAAAAACTTTTAAATATTGTGACTTGGAAATAAACTCAAATATAAAATCAATTATACCAGATGATGTTATTGCAACAAATATCTCTCATTTGCTTAAAAAATCTGTTAATAACCATCTCATGAGTGATGTTCCTGTAGGCACATGTTTGTCTGGAGGGTTGGATTCAACTGCTCTGGTAAAAATAATTAATGAACACCATCATATGCAAAATACATTTTCTGCAATTTTTTCAGATGAACAATTCAGTGAAAAAAAATATATCGATATTGCTCTTACAAATACAACCATCAGTCCATTTTTTATTGAACCGAAGCCAGAAAATCTTTTGAAAGATTTGGATAATCTTATTTATCATCAGGATGAACCATTCGGATCGCTATCAATCTACGCTCAGTATTGTGTCATGAAATTGGCACAGGGTAAAGTAAAAGTTTTACTTGATGGTCAGGGAGCTGATGAATTGTTTGCTGGATATCTTGCATATCAGAAGAATTATATTTCTGAACTTATAAGAAGAAAACATTTTATNTTAGCNGCAAAAGAGTTAGGTGGAACATTGGGGAAACATCTTGACTTTTATAAATATGCTATCAAGCAAAATTCTGAACGTAAAAAAAGACGTAAATTGTTTACTAATTATATAAATATGAATAGATATAATGGTCATTTCCACAATCTACTTCACAAAGAATTATTCTCAACAAATCTCCCATCGCTACTCAGATATGAGGATAGAAACTCTATGGCTTTCTCTATAGAAGCGCGTGTTCCATACCTAGATACTGAATTTACTAACTATATTGCCTCATTGCCATACAATCAAAAAATTCGTGATGGGNTAACAAAAATATCGTTAAGAAATGCTTTAAAAGGTGTGATTCCAGAGAAAATTCGCATGAGAATGGATAAAATGGGGTTTGTAACACCAGAAGAGTCGTGGATGAAATACGAATTAAAAGATTATATTTCAGACATTCTTTATTCTACAAGCTTTAAAAATAGAGGATATTGGAATTCAGACAAGGTAATTGAAGATTATCAGAATTTTATTAATGGTAAATCTACTTACTCTCCTGAAATATGGAGGATCATATGCACAGAATTGTGGTTCAGAAAATTTTTTGATAACAGATCAACCCTGTTTTCAGGTATCTTATAATCTCAAAATCGAAAATAGTGTATAGCATCATACGGTTTATAAGCCCTAACTATGGTTCTTTTCAAAATTAGAGCAAAAATAACCATATCAATCACTATTCTTATATAGCATTATAAACAACTATATACTATTACTATGTGTTGGCAACAACACGTAACCAAACAAAGTATTTTAAAAGGAGGACACATTAAGTGACGAAAAAAATTTTAATTGTAGGAGATATGCACGTTGGAAGCAACGTCGCTCTCATGCCTGAAGAAGTATCAACAGATAAAACTGAAAAAGAAAATTGCCAACTTATTAAGGCAAGTTCAGTTCAACAAAAAATATTAAAGAAATGGTATGAAATGATTGATACCGAAGGTAAAGTAGATGCCCTCGTTGTAAATGGAGACAGTGTTGATGGTTACAACCGCAAAAACAATGGTATAGGTTGCTGGACAACCGATATGGATGTCCAGATGAAAACAGCACGTTCACTCATAAAAGAAGTCCATTATAAGAAGCTCTATGGGACTCAGGGATCCCTTTATCACACTAATAATAATATTTCTGTTGATAAGCTTATTATAGATAGCTTGGGTGGAAACTTCAGCAACGACTTGTCTTTAAGAGCAGACAGCATCAGAATGCATTTCTCTCATAAAGTCGGTGTAAGTGGAACCACATGGCAATATCGTACAACACCAATTGCCAAAGAAATGGTAATGAATGAACTTAACCAGATGGATTTTGAAAGATTCCAGATTATTGCAAGGAATCACGCGCATTATTATTGTGCAGTCCAGTTTGGTAAAAGCTTAGGTCTTATTTGCCCATGTTGGAAAGGAAGAGACGAATTTGTACGTCTTATTGGTCTTGCCTTTAATCCATCGATTGGATATGTTGTTGTTGAAGTCAATGGAAGTCATTATGAATGGAGACATAATCTCATGCACCTGAAAGGTGAAGATGCGATCCATACCTATGACATATCCATGGAGGAATTATAATGCCAAATGGATCCATTGATGATGATTCGGAACCTTTAGTTATTAAAACTCATGCACCTTTACAAATTGAGAATATAGATATGAGAATAAATGTTCTTAAAGAATATCTATTAACATCTCCAGATGCAACAATGAAAGATCTTAAAAAAGCATTAGTTGGTTACAGTAAATATACCGACGATGAATTTAAAGAACTTGTGAAATCTGTTAGTCAGGAAAAATATAATGAATTATATCCATCAATAATTCCTCAGATAAAACTTAAATCCAAATGTGGAGGACTTGTTGAAAAACGCACGCAAGAAGAGATAAATTTCTTAGAAGAACACAGAAATTACACTCGTAAAGATACGTGGGCAGCATTTAAATTGAAATATCCTGATACTAAAAGAAAGTTACAATTTGTATATGATTATTATCATCTTAATAAAAATCCTGTAACGCAAAATCAACCTGTTGTTAAAAAACATTATACAAAACGAAACACAACAACCGCAACCCACGTTATTTCTATTAAACCTGTATCTTCAGATACCACGCACATTTTAGCTCATGTAATCAATTCTTTATACAAATCTGGAAAATCTCCAAAGACATTTTCAGAAATTAAACCCGTCATTGAATTAATCAAAGATCCAAATGCAATAGACTTTGCAATCGAGTGTTTAACATC
>JGI20214J51650_10003083_pt1 | contig 10455 bp, 10 predicted proteins | sample WetSurMetagenome_FD_51650 | JGI IMG/M metagenome (IMG submission 51650)
TACCCTTTGCATCTTTGCCCCTTTGTCACTTTGTCCCTTTCTTCGGCTTTGTGCCTCTGTTACTCTATCCCTTTGTCCCTCAAGCTGTCGGCTTCAGACGAGAGCGGTTGACTTCCCCATGCAACACTTCTTGTACTTCCGGCCGCTGCCGCAGGGGCAGGGATCGTTACGGCCTATTCTGGGAGAAGCCTTTGGGCGCGGGGCGTGGTGACGAGGCGCTCGCCCTTGGAAAGTCTCCTGGTTCTGGAGGGCGGAGAGCTGTTCAAGAAAAGGTTTGCAGTGGGTAAAAAAGCGTTTGTATCCCGTGCACAAGTAGTTCAGCCCGGCTTCACCTTCGGGTGTCCGGAGAATTCGGTCCTTCGGGCACCCTCCGTTACAAAGAGAGAGGACATCGCATTCCATACAATAACGGGGTAAAGTATCCCATTTGGCTTGGCCGAATGCCCTCTGGGTGGGACTCTCGATGAGATCGGCCAATCGGCTCTCACGAATATTCCCCAAGTGGTGTTGCCTGTCGACGAAGTGATCGCAGGAAAAGAAATCTCCATTGTGCTCGATCACAGGAACGTCACCGCAGGTTTTCTTAAAGATGCACAGGGTGTGTTCTTGCCCCAAAGCCGCTCTTGCCGATTCCTCGAAGATTTGAATATTGACCTGCCCGATATCCTCACTCATCCACTCATCGAAGATGGCGCAGAGAAAAGCGCCAAAGGCCTCAGAGGGTACGCTCAAAGGGCTTACACTTCCATCGATATCCGCCCGGGACTCCACCAACGGTAAGAAACCGATTTGGGTTGCTCTGATCTGTTTGAAAAAACGGTAAACCTCAATGGGATGGTTGACATTGTTCGCGTGGACCACGCACAGAATGTCGCATGCGATTCGGTGCATGCGCAGGAGTTCGTACCCGCGCATGGCCTGGGTATGTGTAGGTTTCCCGCCCTTGGTAAGGCGATGACTGTCATGCATTTCCTGAGGACCGTCAAGGCTGAGACCGACGGCAAAGCGCTCTGAAGCCAGGAAGCGGCACCACGCCTCATCGATGAGGGTGCCGTTGGTTTGAATTCCATTGATGATCTGACGGTCAGGGGGCCTATGCTTGCGCTGCAACTGAACGATCTTTTGAAAGTAATCCAATCCAAGCAGGGTCGGTTCCCCGCCGTGCCAGGAAAAAGGGATTACCTGGTCGGGGCATGCTTCAATGTGCTGAACAATGAACTCTTCAAGGACATCGTCGGCCATGCGAAAAGAGTCTTCATCAGGATAGAGGCTTTGTTTCTTCAGGTAGTAACAGTAGTCACAACTGAGGTTGCAGAGGGAGCCAATGGGCTTGGCAAAAATCTGAAAGGGGCGCGAGGCCTTTGTCATAATGCAGTTCCTAACTCAAGAGCGTGAATTCCAAGGGAGCGGAATTACGAAGTCACCGCCTCACTCNATGGATTTTCTCCAGTCTCTTTCAAATTGCTCATAGGAGACATACAAAGCATTGTCGATCGCGGTGGTCGTGTCAGTACCCTTGGATAAGTCCTGGAGCAGGTTTCTCACCCTCAGCATCCCATAACGTTCAATCATGTATTCCACAGCGGACAAGCTTATGACGTAGGCCATCTTGGCTTGCTGCCCGCTGAGATTGCTGAAGGGGTTTTCGAGATTTGCCAGGATCGGGCCTTTGTGGGATTTATCGCTTCGAAGTTCGGATGATGTTCTGCGGCCTTCCAAATACTGCGCCAAACCCTCATGAAGCCAGGTCGGACAGCGGGGCGTTATATCTCGGATGACCGCATGGGTATACTCGTGAAAAAGGACCGCTCTCAAGGCCGGGGTCGAGGAAGTCACCCCGCCGATGCCCAGACGGATTTTGCCGTCATACACGGCTCCGGACCATCCCGGGATTCCCGGTATTTCGCGAAACTGTTCATTTGAATAGAGTATCGTCTGGACCTTGTCCAGGGGATAATGGCCCAGTTCGCGGCCAATGTCGCGGTAGGCGTCTTCGAGGATGTCAAGGACGATTGCCCCGGCTTCATACCTCTCCGCCCCTTCATACTTGACTGCGAAGTGCACGGAATCGTATTGGATGAACTTTTTGTCGACCTTTGTGTCATGATCGGCTTTTGCGAGTCTTTGATCGAGGCCTGGAAGTGAAGGGTCAATTTTATGTGCTTTCTCCCAGTATTCTTTCGCTTTCTGTGTGTCGTTTCTCAGATAGGCGATGTCGCCCAGGTAAACATAGGCCAGAGGGTGGCGAGTGGGTTGAAGTTGGATGGTTCTCAGCAATTCCTTCTCGGACAAGTCATATTCCTTGAGATGGAAGAGCGAGCGGCCCAGCAGATAATGGGCAATGTAGTCGGAATCATTCATTCTGACCGCCGTTTGGAATCGATCTCTGGCTGAGGCGTAGTCCCCCTTTTCCATCATCGAGATGCCTTCCTTAATGAGGCGGTCACTGCTCTGAGCGTACACTTCAAAAGCGGTGCAGTAGATTCCCAGGGTAAAGACAAGGAACACCGCACGCAGAAAGATGGTAAAGTTTTTCTTCTTCATGATCTCCTCAAATGCAATGAGACAGGTTAAAGGATAAGCGTTTTAATCTTCAGCCTGCTTTCAGGCGAGAAATCACTAAGGATCAACTCCGCACCGCTCAGGTCCAGCTTGCCGGAGTTGGCGTTGGCAAAGCCGACGCAGAGCATGCCGGCATTCCTCGCGCCCTTGACGCCGGGAGGCGAGTCCTCGATAACAAGGCATTTCTGCGGCTCAGTCCCCAGCGTCGCAGCGGCTTTCAGAAAAATATCCGGTGCCGGTTTTCCTTGTGACACGTCTTCACCGCTCACGGTTGCCCTGAAAAAATGGCGAACGGCTACCTTCGACAGAATGAGTTCAACGATCTCGCGAGAGGATGAAGAAGCGACCGCCATGGGTATTCCCATCTGCCTCAACTCCTCAAGAAGCGGCCGGACTCCAGGGATTTCCGGAATCTGCTTCATGCCTCTCAGATGCTGAACCTGGAGATCCTTTTCCAATCGAATCAGTTCGCTGAGGGGTTGCTGAAGCTCAAAGCGGGTTCGAAGCTCCGTCCACATCCGCTTTGCAGGTATGCCGACGTACGGCAAGAGCTGCTCGAAGGGCAGGGTGGTGACGCCCAACTCGGATAACAAGTCACGGTTGATCTCCATGTAGATGGGCTCCGTGTCGGCGAGCACACCGTCCATATCGAAGATCACGGCTCTTAATCTTGTCATTGGCGTTACTGCGATGAGCCCGGGGGTGGGCTTTGAAAAAGCTTTTCCTTCAACACCAGACACGCCGAGACGAAGACCACAAAGTCCACGGCGACTGTCAGGAAGGTGACCGCAAGTCCTCCTAAGGCTGACGAGGGAGGCAGTGTCGAGTCCGCACCGCTCTGGCCCATGGAAAAACTCAAGACAATGGAGAGGATCGAAAGAAAGACGAGGGGCGTACTGAACTGGAAATTCCCGACCAGACACTTAATTCCAAGCAGTATACAGGGAAATTTCTCTCTTGTCAGAAATACGAGAGGGATGACATAGATACTCGCAACATTGATCAATCCATACAAAAGGTAGGTCATAGCGCCGACCGCTACCCCGGAAGAATAACTGATCAAAAGCCAGAGGAACAGAGGGACATGCAGGATAAGGCTCACCAAAATGAAATTCCACCAGTGCAGACGCAAAAGCTGTCCCCAGGAGACCGGAACCTCTCTATTGACGATTTCGGTAAATCGCCCATACATCAAAGGGTATATGATCAGGGTTGCGAGAACAGATCCAAAAGCCAAGAGGCCGCCAAAGTTCTCCGGAAAAAGGAATGACAAATACGATACGCCGATGACGATAGAGGGGATAAGAATCAGATTGGCATGCGTTCTGACTATGCTGATGGCGCGAACAACGTGCAGCCGTGAGGACTGATCCATTGGCTATAACCTCTCAAACCCCAGTTCTTTCGGCGTGAGCGATGATGTCTCTGGCGATCTGATTCCAGGCTTCTCCGTGCGGCAGATCATGCCCCATGCCTTCTATGATTTTCAGCTCAGCCCCCGGCACAGCCTTGGCTGTATCCTTGCCTGCCTCCACAGAGACCAGCGGATCTGCATCACCGTGAATGACCAGGGTAGGGACCTTCACGCCTTGTAATGCGGCCTTCCTGCTGCTTTGGGTCAGAATCGCAGCCAGTTGTCTGGCGGTACCCTGAGGGCAGAAGGCACGGTCGAATTCATGGGCCATCAGTTTGCGGACCCATTCCTCATCAAACCCGAACCGGGGCCCCGTGAGCGCCCGGAAAAGATTGAGGTGGAACCGGATGAAGGGCTCACGTTCCTGCGGGGGAGGGGTGAGCAAGAGCCCCATGATCTCGGGCTTCGGCTGNGGGAGATGAGGGTTGCCCGTCGTGCTGTAGATGGAGGTCAAGCTCAATACCCGCAATGGATAATGGATTGCGAGGCTTTGGGCGATCATTCCTCCCATGGACATGCCGCAGATATGCGCTTTTTGAATTTTCAGAGCATCGAGCAGGCCGACCGCATCAGCGGCCATGTCCTCGATCGTGTAAGGAGGGGTGACCTTCTGACCGCTCATCATCTTGCTGACCATGCCCATAAGGTCAGGGACGCCTGCCTCATCGAACTTTGTTGAAAGCCCTGCGTCCCGGTTGTCGTAGCGGATCACATACAGGCCCGCTTCCGCAAGGTGCCTGCAAAATTCCTCGTCCCAATAAATCAACTGGCCGCCCAGCCCGATAATGAGGAGGATCGGAGGGGAGGACGGGTTCCCCATGGTTTCATATTCAATCAGAATATTGTTTGCGCTTGCTTTGGGCATTGGATCACCTCCCTGGCCGGAATAAGCCTCATGGTTCACGAAGCTGTACGAAGCCATGCCTGATTCTTACCACAGATCCCACCGGAAAAACCAGGATCTGTTTCATGAAAGGACTAGAAGGCAATAAATCCTCTTACGCTGGACGGCACCCCCTCACCTTTCCCCTCTCCCCCAGCTTGGGAGAGATAGGGGGTGAGGGGGCAGAATGGCAAACCACTGAATGGGATGGTGCTAAAAAAAGCGGAGACAAGGGGTAGATGACTTTTCCGTTGACAAGGGGGGAAGGGGTGTTCAATGAATAAGCCTGATCGGTAAAACGGCGCCTGATGAGGTTCTTCTCGTATCTGATCACCAGAACTCGGTTCGCCCTGAGGCCAAGGTGAAAGCGACCGTCGACCTGCCTGCAGAGATGCCCAAGGAATTTGCTCTGGAGGTGGACGGGCAACTGTTCGACGTGGAGATCTCGCCGAAGCGAGCAAAAACAGATTGAGGCGGCTGGCGGAATGAAAAGCTGGAAAACGATCGTCGCAAGACCGTCTAAGAAGCCGGCTTGATATTTTGGTTCAGGCGGAACAGGTTCTCAGGATCGTACTTGCTCTTCAACTGAACCAGTCGGTCGTAGTTGGCTCCGTAAGCCGCTTTGATCCGGTCGGCCTCATCCTGGGTTAGAAAATTGACATACACGCCGCCCGTGGCGTAGGGGGCAGTTTTGTTGAAGAACTCACGGGCCCAAGCGATGCACCGTTTATCATCTTCAGGCTTCTCCCAGCGGCTGTGCACGTTGAGGACGAACTTTGCGTCTCGTTGGACATAGGCGGTAGCCTCCTTTGACACTCGGTTCGCCTGCCCGCTGACAAGCCCGATGAAGATCTCACCTTGGGGGCTAGGGATCTTGGCGGTGTACTCGACGATGGAGTCGATGGCGCCTTCCCTGAGCTCTGAGAGGTTGTGCGACTTCCAGTAATTTCGCACACCGGCTGTGAGTAAGGGGTCGAATGTTTTTTGCCATGATGTGTATGGCTGCAGGCCGACGTGTTCACCGTGCGGCTGACCGAAACCACGGAGCGGGGCGATCGCCCTCTTTCCGGCCTCCATGTCACCCGCATAGACAAAGGGAAAGAGGACGACCAACTTTCCGTGTACTTCTGAAGGAAGGAAGGGCAGCGGCGGTGCCTGGCGCAGTACCGACCAAACATTTAGGTCTTCTGAGGCCTGGTCCACGAACTCCCGGTATTTCAGGAGCAGGGCCTTGGCTTGTGTGAACGGAAAAACGATCACCCCGCAAAACACCTCAGGTCCTACCGGATGCAGCTGGAATTCGAACAGGGTGACGACGCCGAAATTTCCGCCGCCGCCGCGAATCGCCCAGAACAAGTCCGGATTTTCTTGCGCATTGGCCCTCACTCTTTTGCCTTCAGCAGTGATCACATCTACAGACACCAGGTTGTCGACAGACATCCCGTATTTGCGGGTCAGCCATCCGAAACCGCCTCCCAGGGTAAGTCCGGCCACACCTGTCGTCGAGTTGATCCCCAACGGCGTAGCCAGTCCGAAGGCTTGGGCCTCGTGGTCAAAGTCCGCGAGGGTGGCGCCGGATTCGACATACGCTCTGCGTGTTTCCGGATTCACGTGGACGGATTTCATGGCGGAGAGATCGATCATCAAGCCGTCGTCGCACACGGCGTTCCCGGCGATGTTGTGACCGGCGCCACGGACGGAAACGAGCAGGCCCTGATCGCGCGCTAGACGGACAGAGCGCATCACGTCTGCCACACCTGCACAACGCACGATAAGGCCGGGTTTGCGGTCGATCATAGCGTTCCAAATCTTGCGTGCGGCGTCGTATCCCTCATCGCCCGGCAGCAGAACCTCACCCCTCACCTTCGACCTGAACTCTGTGATCACTTCATTCTGTAAGCGCCCCATATCGATTCTCCTTTCCTTTATGATGCCCAACACCGCTCTTGATGAGGGCGAGTTTACAGGCATTGGTTCAGAAGGGCCGTCGGGCCTCCGAGGGATTTGACGGCCCAGTCTGCATACCCGTAAATCGAGCTGCAGCTCATTGCGAGTCAGGAGGGAAATCTGTTCGCCTCGTCTTATGCAGCCATTATTGTGCCAAGTCACAGGAGAGGGAAATAGGGCGGACTGTGCATTTTCAGAGCAGGGAGGCTGTATTTCGGGCATCCAAAAGCAGTAGTTTCCGAGACGTTGGCGGTTTATATGACCGGAGAGGTGAGAGTTCTTCATTCGCCTTCGCCAGGCTTGCCCGCCTCGGGCGGGATACTCTGCAGCTTGCTGCAGAGAGGAATGGCGAGGCGACCGCGCCGTAGCTCGTGAGAGCGAAGGCGGGTGGGGCTTCGGCGCAATTCCGCTCCAGAGATACCCCGCAGCTTGCTGCGGGGAGCTTCATTCTGTATTCTGTCTGCTGTCTTCTGTATTCTTTCATCAAGTACGGACAGCGATGAACGGAGAACCGTGAACGGTCAACGGTAAACCAAACGGAGGCTAGGGAAATGTCCAAGCTGAGACTGAGATCAAGACAATGGGTCGTGGACGACAAAGGGGACATTATCATCGGCGAGGGCCGCGCAGAGATCCTGAAAACTATTCAAAGCACGGGGTCGATCAACCAGACGGCCAAGATTATGAGAATGTCGTACAAGGGGGTTTGGAGCAAGATCAAGGTCACAGAGGATTATCTCAAGGTAAAGCTCGTCGCGACGGACAAGAAACGCGGCTCCGAGCTCACCGCGGAGGGAAAGGAACTCCTGGAGAAATACAACCGGCTCAAAGAGCGATGCTTGGAGGCGGACGATAGGATATTTAGAGAGATTTTTGGTTAGAAACACGCTTCTGAAAACGACCTGCCGACTGCGGGCGCACGCAAAGTGCGCCCCTGCTTTTTGGGAGACAGGCACGGGCGAAGGGTAACAGTTTAGCTCTTTGAAATGGATGGCTCAGGCCATGGGAGTCCCTCTAAAAACAGAAAACGAAGAGTATGCGGGAAAGACTCTGCAGATAAGGGGCAGCGAAGGCGGGCGGCGTGGTGTCACCGGCACCTGCCAGCTGGGTATTACGTGGCGAGTTTCCCGGTAGCCCTCCGCCCGCCTCACCCATGGCCTAGAGCTTGCCATGGAGGTGTGGCGTCTTCGTTGTTCTGTTTTTAGAGGGATTCCCATGGCCTCTTTCTGTGTTTATTTCAAAGAGCTAAACTGTTACGGTAAAGGGTATTGCACTGGAACTTTTTCAAACTATTTTTGTCAAAGCTTCTGGGGTGTTAAGGGAAAATAATGCTTGCCAATCTAGATCTTGTAGTTATAGAAAGAAGAAAGACAACATCTTGTGAGGACAATGAGTGATGATATCTTTTGACGGGGCGTTTGGTAGTGACATCGTTCAGATGATTATTCACGCCGGTATGGTGGTCAAGGGCGTGCTTTTTCTGCTGCTGGTGTTTTCCGTTGTATCATGGGCGATTATTTTTATGAAATGGCGCCTGTTCCGGCGAGCCAGAGAAGAGAGCGGCTATTTTCTTGAAATGTTCTGGGACAACCCTGCCTTTCACCGTCTGTACAACGATTCGAGCGACCTGGGCGCCAGTCCCGTGGCGCAGTTGTTCAGGGCGGCCTACGCGGAGATCCANAGGATCGGAAAAATTCAAAATCCCAGCACAACCAAGAACGGCGCGCCTATGCTGTCCATGATGGATGTGGTGGACAGGACGCTCAAGAAAACCATGATCGACCAGGGCAACAGGCTGGAGAGGGCCATCTCCTTTCTTGCGACTACGGGCAACACCACACCGTTCATCGGGCTCTTCGGGACCGTCTGGGGAATCATGGAGGCCTTCCGAGGCATTGGAATGAAAGGGGCGGCTAACTTGGCCGTGGTTGCGCCGGGAATTTCAGAAGCCCTCATTGCCACAGCAGCCGGGCTCGCAGCAGCCATCCCTGCCGTGGTGGCTTTCAACTACTTCAGCAGCAAGCTGACGAATTTCCGGGCTGAGATGGACCTTTTTTCCGCTGATTTCCTGAGCCTCGTGGAAAGGCAGATCGTCAAAAGAAGTGTGGCCTCAGCGAAAGAGGAATAGGAAGAAAGTGCCTAAAATGCCTAAAGTGTCCCTCCGGGCCGTAGGCCCTACAGGCCGGAGGCTAAAGTGCCTAAAGTCGGAAAACCAAAACCGAAAACATAAAGAGACAGAAGTGCCTAAAGTGGGAAAACCAAAAGCAGTGACAAGTGACAAGTGACAACAAAGGGCATTACTCGTTACTCGTCACTCGTGACTTGTCACTTGAGGAACAACGGACTGCCTGGAACAAGCAGCCTAAACAGAAATACCTCAAGCTGGAAATTGCAGGAAGGTGTAAGATAAGAGTAAAGATCGATGGGGATGAGTTCTGATAAAGGAAAGCGTTTGATGTCCGACATCAACGTCACACCGCTCGTGGACGTGATGCTGGTGTTGCTTGTGATCTTCATGGTGACCGCTCCGATGATGATGCAGGGGGTCGAGGTCAACCTGCCTGCAACGAAAACCGCACCGATCAAGAGCCAGGAAGACCCGTTGATTCTCACGGTGGACAAGAAAGGGGACATCTACCTGGAGAATCACCTCATCAAGATCGAGGACCTCGGCAGCAAGGTCGAGACCATCTTCAAGTACAGAAGGGAAAAAGAAGTCCTTCTCAGGGCGGACAAGGATATTCCCTATGGAGTGGTCATCAAAGTCATGGCCGAGGTGAAGAAGGCGGGCATCACCAAACTGGGCATGGTGACCCAGCCCCTGGATTGATTGGTAACGTTCTATGAGGTTTGCTTTGGACTGCGTCGGGCGGAAAGGGCTGGGATCTTTCACGAGAGCCGCGGGGAGAGACCATGAAGGCCGGATGGATGACAAAAAGTCAGGATGACGTGAAGTGGGGCCCTGTGATCGTCCTGTCCGTGGTGTTCCATCTAGCCGTCTTTTCGTCCACCCTCTTCATCCCCGATTCCTTCTCGGCCAGGCGGTCTTTTGACGGGATCGTTTACGAGGTCAACCTCGTGGAGATGCCGGGCGGCGGGGGCGCGAAAAGCATGGGGGGAACGCCTCCAAAACCTGAGGCGGTCTCAAAGCCGGACACGCAGGCCAAGCGAATCGAGGAAGTGCCCAAAAGAGAAGAAAAGCCCGTTGTGATCGCGAAGAAAACTCTTGAAAAGGAGCCAGCGCCTGTAGAAAAACCTAAAGAGTCGCCGGCAGACTTGCTCAACAAGGCGCTTTCGAAGATAGAAAAGAAGGTCAAAACCGAAGAACACCTTGACAAGGCCCTTGCAAACCTGGAGAACAAAGCAGGGGGCCGCGGAGGCACAGGGCAGCCCGGAGGAACAGGGGGCGGCGGTCTGCCAGGCGGGACGATCATGCAGATTTATGTGGCTGAAGTCTATAGCCTGATCAAGAGCAACTGGCATTACCCTCCAGAATTGGCAAGCGGAAGAGACCCTGAATCGACCGTGGTGCTCATGGTGAAGAGCGACGGCGCGATCCTCAAGACTCGGTTTGAAAAACGTTCTACGGATGCGCTTTTTGATGAGTCGGTTCTGAAGGCCATCGAGCGATCCAACCCTTTACCCCCTT
>JGI20214J51650_10003084_pt1 | contig 10454 bp, 7 predicted proteins | sample WetSurMetagenome_FD_51650 | JGI IMG/M metagenome (IMG submission 51650)
GGCGCCGAGGTGGGCGAGCCTTGCTCCGCAATTGTGCAGGATCACCTGGAAGTTCTGGTCATTCACCGCTGAGGCGATCTGGCGGATGTAGGGTGTGCAGAACTGTTGCATCGAGCCGGGCGACATCAACCCTGCTGTCGGTTCGGCGATGATGAGTCCGTGGGCGCCGGATTCTTTGAAGGCGCGGGCATAGGCGGTGAGGAAGGCTGTCGTTTTCTCGAGGAGTGCATGCATCATGGCGGGTTCGCCAATAGTTTCCGCCAGCGCTTCGCTGACGCCATAGAGCCGGCCGGCAAGGGAGAACGGGCCGATCATGCCGCCGAGCACGAAGGCATCGCTGATTGTGGAGCGGAGACGGCGTACGGTGTCGAGATAGACGTGTGTTCGCTTGGCGCCCACCTGCGGGACGATGAGCGATTCGATGCTGTTGGTATCCGTCACGTGACGCCCGATAACGGTGGGCACTTCCCAGTCGGCCATCTGGATTGTTGCGCCGAACGCCTCCGCCTCTGCGCTGAGGTCCATTGCAGACATGACGAATGGTGTCTGGAATTGCGCATGCAGCGCTTCTTCCGCCGCGCACTGCTTTGCGGGATCGGTGACCATTTCCTGAACTGTGGTATTCGCGAGTCGAGCGCCAGGGAATGTGATAATGGGCATCGCGAGACGGATGGGGGAGGAAAGAATGGTATCTACGAGGTGCGGTGTCCCTGCCATGGTATACTCTCTATACGTTACGGTTCATCAGGAGCCGGTGGAAATCCCATCTCTTCGACGTAGACATCCTGAAACTCCGGGAGTTCATTCAGAGAGACGTGCGTAATGCGTTGTGCGAGGGCGTTAAAAACGGCCGGATCCGCAAAGAGGGCCATTTTAGCGCCCAGGAGGGCGGTATTGCCTGCCGGATGGATCTGCTGTGATGCAAACTGGAGCAAGCCAATTCGCCGGGCGCTTGCGGTGTCGATATAGTTCCCGAAGGCGCCTGCGAGATGCACGCGCCCGATGTCCGATGCCGTGACATTCAATTCTCGCAACAGAAGCCGTGCGCCCGCCGCGATCGCACCTTTCGCGAGCTGAAGTTCCCGGATATCCGTTTGCGACAGCTTCACCGGTTCGCACAGCGTGAGGGATTTGTTTCCGCCCGCAATACGGCCTCCCGGCAGAATGTGCTGCAATTCGAGTGCACACGCAGCCGCATCCACGAGTCCGCTCCCGCAAATGCCACGGGGAGCAACATTGCCCAGGACGTGACACACGAATTGTCCGCTGTGGATTCGTACCGCCGAAATTGCCCCGGTAGACGCGCGCATACCCATGTAGATGCGCGCGCCCTCAAACGCTGGTCCCGCCGCTGTTGAAGCACAGAGCAGGTGTTCACGGTTGCCGATCACCATCTCGCCATTGGTACCAAGGTCAATCAGGGCATTCAAATGAACACCGGTGTGGAGACCGGTGGCGAACACGCCGGCAAGAATATCGCTTCCGACGAATCCCCCGATGTTTGGGAGAAATCGAACCGGGGGGGATCCCAGGATCGTCCACCCCAGCTGTCGGACGTCCAGCGTGGTTCCCGTGAGGTGCTCGGGCTCAAACGGATAGTGTGAGAGGGGCTCAACGCTGAAGTCACTGAAGAGGTGATGCATCACCGTATTGCCGACGATGACAATATCGGCGACGGGGTTGTTGCGACGGTCGGCTGCGTCGAGAAGCTCCTCGATCATCTTGCCGATCTGCCGCCGGACGACCTCGACGAGCTTCGCCTGTCCGTGTTCTGCAACGGCGAACCCCACGCGTGACATGATATCGGCGCCGAATCGGGCCTGGGGGTTGAGNGCTGTGCGCACGGCCAGGACGTCCGCCCGTTCGAGGTCCAGCAGNTGAGCCACGAGTGTGGTTGTTCCGATGTCGATGGCGATCCCAAGGCCGGATTTGGGTACGAAGGTAAAGCTCGAAGTATCCGCCAGGATCTGGGCTTCCCACTGGGCGAGTTCAAGCGCAAGGTCTTGTTCGGCATTGCACTGACAGGACAGCCGCCAGCCTCCGGCGCGTTCCTCCCGCGTGAGCATACGCTCCTGTTCGGCGTTGAGCGGGAGCGATCCTTCGATAACGCGCACCCGGCATCCTTTGCATTTCCCTTTGCCGCCGCACGGGAACTCCACGCCGAAGGGGAACAGGACATCCTGGAGGGGAGTCCCGCGTGGGACTTCGATTGCAGCACCCATCGGGCGCAGCCGAATGTGAACGGTGTCGCTCATTCCTTCACTGGCTGAGAAGCGATAATACGCTCGTCATAGGTGGTCACGACTTCATGCCCCGGTGGGACAACCAGGAAGTCCTCTTCACTCCAGTCTGCGCGGACCAGGCGTTCAAGGAGAGAGAGCGAGCCCTGCACAGCATCAAATTTCCAGCTGCGATCTTTTGCGCGGTTCTCTGCGTCTTCACGGAAGCGGTCGTCGGGTTCGACGCCCATGTCGATATAGGTAATCTGGCGGTAGTGCTTTGTGTGATCGCAGAGTTCGTCGAAGAGGTAGCGTGCATTTTCCTCGCCGTATTTTTCGACGAGCTGCTCGAAGGTGAGATCCATTCCGTTCTTGTTGGGGATCGAAAGCTGTTTGAGCTCGCCGGAAGCCTCTCCTCGTTCGATCCATCCGGACGTAAGGAAGTATGTGCCGGGGTTGTCGTTGAAGTACTGTTGGTAGCGTTGGCGACTCCCCAGAAAAAGGGTCATGCAATCGTGGCCACGCGGGATGATGAGGGGAAGTGTCCGGGCGCGGAGCCCGCAGATACCGTTGTTGCAGAGGGCATAGCCCATGAGCAGGGCATCGTACCCCGGAGAGTCGGCGGCGTCCACGGCGGCCTGAAGGCGGTTTGCCATGCCCGGGGCCCCGATGTCGTGCAAGCCTTTCGGCAGATACGCGAAGTCGACCTGATGTGGCGAGCGGGCGACGAGAGTGCACAACTCGCGATAGAGAACTTCACACGCTACGAGTTTGAGTTTCACGGGCGTTCTGCGAGAGGCGCCGGGGGTTACCCCTGCAGCGCCGTGTGCAGTGCATGGATGAATTCCGGGGACGTTCCGCAGCACCCGCCGACGAATGCCACGCCGGCTTTCCGTAGAACCAGCGCCTGAAGGGCGAATTCTGCCGGCGTGGTGCGATAGACGATGTGTCCGTCGACAAGTTCGGGGAGGCCAGCATTGGGTTTTATCCAGATGGGCAGTGCAGTTGCTGCGCGAAGGCGTTTCGCAACCGGGATATACCCCTCCATGCCCAATCCGCAGTTTGCCCCGATCACATCCGCTCCGGCTTCTGCGAGTGATTCGGCGACCTCTTCCGGTGTAGATCCCATCATTGTGCGATCTCTGTCTTTGCCCGAATCGAAGACCATTGATGCAACAACAGGGAGGCCTGTGGTCTTTGCCGCGCGGACAGCGATTCGTGCTTCCTCGAGATCGGACATGGTTTCGATGACAAGTGCGTCCGCGGCGCCGAGCGCGGCTGCCTGTTCGGCGAAGGCCGCGAACACCTCTTCTTCGGTGACTTCGCCCATCATCAACATCTTTCCTGTTGGTCCAATGGAGGCGAACACTTTGGCATGCGTGGTTGCGGCAGCGCGCGAGATGTCGACACCCGCGCGGTTGATGTCGGCAACACGATCGGCGAGTCCGTGCCCCGCGAGTGTTATCCTGTTGCTCCGGAACGTATTCGTGAGGATCACCTTGCTGCCGGCGTCCACATAGCTTTGTGCGACCTGGCGGACGCGATCGGGGTGTGTAAGATTCCACGCGTCGGGACATTCGCCGGCAGGCAGGCCCAATGCCTGCAGTTGGGTGCCCCAGGCCCCGTCGGTGATGACAGGATCAGGGCCGAGCAGTTGAGCGAGCAGGGAGGTCATGTGAAGCTCCTACGCCGCGACGAGCTTTCGGGCGAGTGCGACGGCGGCATTGGCGTTGCTGCTGTAGCCGTCGGCACCGATTTCGTCGGCGTACTTCTGTGTCACCGGCGCGCCACCAATCATGATTTTCACTTTGTTGCGAACGCCGGCCGCTTTGAGTGCCTCAACCGTCGTTTTCATTGAATTCATGGTTGTCGTAAGCAGGGCAGACATGGCGACCAGACCGGCATGCCGTTCGTTCAGCGCCGTGATAAATTTCTCCGGGGATACGTCGACGCCGAGATCGATCACTTCGAAGCCCGCACCTTCGAGCATGGCCGCGACAAGGTTTTTCCCGATGTCATGCAGATCCCCTTTGACTGTTCCGATCACCACGCGACCCGCGGGTTCGGCGCCGCTTGCTGTCAAGAGCGGACGGATGAGTTCAAGGGAGGCCTTCATTGCCCGGGCCGAGATCAGCAGTTCCGGCACGAAGTACTCATTGGCTTCGTAGCGGCGGCCCACCTCGTCCATTGCGGGAATCATCTGTTGCTGCACAAGCGCCTGCGGATCCACGCCTGCTGCAAGGGCCTGTTGTGTGATTTCTCTGGCGGCTTTGAAATTGCCGGTGAGGATTGCGTCGTACATTTTCTTCAAATCTTCCATGGAAGTCAGTCTCCTCCTTGTTGAAGTTTCCGGGAGTGCGTTACACTCCGTGTTCATAGATTGTTTCGTACAGAGCCGTAATATTCTCCGTGGGTGTCACTGGCTGGAGGTTGTGGCAGGGGGCACAGATCCAGCGGCTTCCGCTGAAGATGCGGATATTGTCAAGTACTTCGTTCCTCACGTCTGCTGCCGAGCCGAAGGGAAGGGTGAACTGGTTGTCCACTGCTCCATGGAAGATCACCCTGGTGCCAAAATCCCGCACGAGGCCTTCCCGTTCCATACCGGGGCATCGCCATTGGATGGGATTGAGGATTTCTATGCCCGTGACATTGAGCAGATCCGGTATGATATCGCGGGCCGCCCCATCCGTGTGATAGAACACGTGAACGCCGAAGCTGCGGGCAAGATCGGCCATTTTCTTTTGGCGCGGGAGGATGTATTTCCGGATTTCCGGCACACCGAACAGCAGAGACGTCTGGCCGCCGAGGTCTTCGGCAACGTATGTCATGTCAATCCGGCCTTTCCCGATTTCGAAGAGCCGGGCATTGAGCTGGTAGTGATATTGGAAGATATGTTCGAGTGCCGCATCGACGATCTCAGGTTCGACCTTGAGATCCATCATCGCCAATTCCATCCCACGCAGGGCACAGTACAGCAGGAACGGTTCGTAGTTGCCGGCGCTCACGATGCGATGACGGGGTGCAGCGGCGATGTCGTGTGCAAACCGTTCGAAATCGTTATCTTCCGCGCGCGGCCAGGCATACGCATGGATTTCTTCAACGGAACCGACCTGCTCAAGCGGGTGATTGTCGAACTCATCGTAGCTGCCGGATCCGTAACTGATTGCCTTTCGACGCGTCCCCCAGATGTCCGCCAGGGGGTCAGAGGGGAAGTGTTCGATGGTTCGCAGCGGTTTCACGTCGACAGCCCCGTCGATCTTCAGTGTTGCGTAGAGTGCTTCCTTGTCGGTGCAACACAGGTCGCGCAGGAGACGTTCGGTCACTTCGTCAGTGGCCCAGTAGTCAGTGGGAATGCGATCGGGTTTTTCGCCGTGGAAGAGGGCGAGCCAGCGTTCACGAGGAGTCATCATTCCGCAAGATGCACGAAAATTCCTCCAGAATCAACCCTATTCGGTCACTGTTTCATCTGCTATCCATTGTTTCAAGCGTTGCATGCCAGGGGCCCCGCTTGATTCGCAGGCGAAATACCGCTATTCTGGTGGCACAGAGCCCAAAATGACACTGATGAACTCATTGCGAAAGACCATGGCGTGGTGTGCATAGCGTTTGTGCTTCTCTTCATGACGGGGAACAGCGCGGATACATCGCGACCGGTATACAGTTATGGTGGTATCGTGCGGATGGATACAACGCAGCGCACGATCTATCTCGTGTTTACCGGGCATGAGTTTGCAGACGGGGGAGAGAGCATCCGGAAGACTCTGGGTCGGCAGGGGATCAAGGCAACATTCTTCTTCACCGGGGATTTCTACCGGAATCATTCCTTCCGTTCCGTCATTGCAGGTCTTCAAGCGGATGGGCACTATCTTGGGCCGCACTCCGACAAGCATATGTTGTATGCCTCCTGGGACCACCGTGACTCGCTGCTTGTGAGTCGCGAGGAGTTTCTGCGCGATCTCAACGACAACTATGCGGCCATGGAATCGCTGGGGATCCATAGAAAAGAACCATTGTTTTTCATGCCTGCATACGAATGGTACAACGACTCCATTGCCGCATGGTGCAACCAGAGCGGTGTCACCCTCGTGAATTTTACTGCGGGGACATCGTCGAACGCCGACTACACGTTCCCGGAACTCGGTGCACGCTACGTCCGCTCCGACACGATCATGGCCAGAATTCTTCGAGTTGAACGGCAATCTTCCTGTGGATTGAACGGCTTTCTGCTCCTCACCCACATCGGTACCGATCCGGCGCGCCCTGACAGGTTGTATCAACAGCTGGATTCCCTCATTACTATTCTCCGGGCCAGGGGGTATGCCTTCCGAAGCCTGGGAGTCGAGTGAAACCTCTTCCCTTCCATTCCGTACCACCATAGGGAACGGGAGAGGAGAGAAGCGATGGAATCACCTCGAGGATTGGATGTTGTCGTAGCCACAGCCGGGGCAGTTACCGGCGAGCCGTTGTTGCACTGTCTTCGGCAGAACCGATTCGTAGAACTCATTGGCACGACTTCTTCAGTGGAGGAAACACGGGCATTTCTGGGAATGCACCATGTCGATCTGCTTTTTGCTGACGTTGATCTTCCCGGGGGTGGTGGTTTTGTGCTTGTTCGCAGTCTTGTGACAGGCCAGAGGCCAGATGTCATTTTTACCGCACATGACGACACCCAGGCAATTGAGGCCTTTCGCTACCACCCACTGGATTTCATTGTACACCCGGCAGCTGCCGATCGTGTCGACGATGCCGTCACGCGCGCACTTGATCAGGCGCTTGCTAGGAGATTGGAGCAGGGGGACCGGGGCATTCAGGAGATGTTTTCGCGGGCCAAGCAGGGTGTGCAGTCTGTTCTGCGCCTGATGGTGAAGACGGCAGGTCGCATCAGTTTTGTGAGGGCTGAAGATATTGATTGGGTGGAGGCCGAACGGGACTACGTCCGCATATATAATGCGGGCAAGAAACACCTCCTGCGTCAGAAGATTTCGCGCCTGGAACAACAACTCCCTCAAGGGCGCTTCCTGAGGATTCACCGCTCCACCATTGTGAATATTGACCGCATCAAGGAGCTGCAGCCACTCTCTTTTGGAGAGTATTGTGTGGTTCTGTACGATGGCACACGCCTCACTATGAGCAGATCATTCCGCGATCGGGTGTTCGAACGCCTTCAGTCGGCGGCCTAACCCGTTTTTCCCGCAACTCGACGTCCATATACGCGCTTCGTCGTTCCTCGCGTTGTATTGTGTGGAAAAAAAGGTTACTATTCCATCGAATAGGATACAACATCCTTTGTGGACTAGGTGCGCAAGAATGTGGCGAAGCCTGAGGCCGGCGATACTGCTTTGTTCTCTCCTCCCGATCCCTCTCTTCGGGGAACCCGCAGGGCTTGACCCTTCGCGCGAGATCGGTCAGTATTCCCATCGCGCCTGGACAAAACGAGATGGACTGCCGCAGAATTCAGTCACTTCCGCAGCCCAGACACCCGATGGCTATCTCTGGTTCGGGACCATGGAGGGGCTTGCCCGATTCGATGGAACCTCCTTTTCCACATTCAACACTCGCAACACTCCCCAGCTGGGCCTAAACTACATCCTTGCACTTCTTGCCGGTCATGACAGCACCCTCTGGATTGGCACAAACGGTGCGGGTCTCCTGCGTTTGCGCAACGGAGCAATAAAGAACATCAGTATTCCGTCCGAACAGGAACATCTCGTCATTCGTGAGCTCAGAGAGGATCGCGACGGGGCAGTATGGGCGGCGACGACCGCCGGGCTTGCGCAGTTCAAAGGCGATTCGCTCGTTCATCTGTACACAGTTGCCGATGGTCTCCCGGCGAATTTTGTGTATTCCTGGGCACAAGACCGGGATGGACGGATACTCGCGCTCACACCCAAGGGAATCTGGATTCGTGAAGGTGACTGCTTCGAACCATACATCATCCGGACTGGCTGGGGCTCAGGGGGAAAGTCAGCGGGCAAGGGAGAGAGTTCAGTTGCGCCCACTCAGTACGCGGGCAAACGTGAGCTGAGCGCAGCACCGACGAGGATCTTTTGCGATCATCGTGGTGCACTCTGGATAGGAACGGCTGAGCATGGCCTGTTTGTTTTTTCCGGGGATTCCACGCGCAACATAAGTTCAAAAGACGGGCTTGGTCCCGGCGCGGTGTCCGCACTGTACGAAGATCAGCGTGGGACGCTCTGGGTTGGGACAACGGTAGGCGGGATTTCGCGCATTGTGAACGGTCGGGCCACATGTTTCACTTCGAGTGACGGTCTCTCCGGAGATGAGGTACACTCCATTTTTGAAGACAGGGAGGGAGTGCTGTGGGTAGGAGTTGCGACGGGAGGGGTGAACAGATTCATCAACAGCAAGTTCACGACATTTCGCACTGGAGTAAGCGCGGTCGAGAATATGGTATGGGGGCTCTTTGTCGATCGGCCGGAGAGGTTGATTGCATCGACTGCAGGGGGCACGCTGGCGGAATACCACAACGGGGTGTTCGTTCCCTCAGCCATCATACCCGGCAAGAAACCCCACAGCGGTCCGATCTTTTCCTTTGTCCGGGACCATCGGGGGGTCCGATGGGTTGGTGGTGCGGGGGGGGTCACGTGCTACGCTGAGCACGGAATCCGGCACTACCCCTTGGGCTACACCATGTCGATGGTGGAAGACCGCTACGGACGAGTCTGGGCCGCGTCTACCGAGGGTCTCTCGTGTTTCGCCGGGGATGAGCACTATATTGTTCATACATCGGCAGGGAGGCGGCCGGTGAAGGTGTGCCGAGTAGCGCTAGACAGGTCGGGCAATTTGTGGGTGGCGTTGCGGGACAGCGGGATCACGAAATATCGACTTCCGGCTATATCGGCAAAGGAGCCCGTTCTCGATGCGAAGTCCGCTGTGGAATTCACGAGACGGCAGGGACTTTCCTCCGACTGGGTGACGACGATGGTTGTGGATAGTGGAGGAACCGCTTGGGTTGCGACGCTTGGGGGTGGGTTGAATGTGATTCGCGGAACCAAGGTGTCGGTATTGACATCGGCCCAGGGGCTGCCTGAAGAGGGCGTCATGGGTATTGCGCTGGATGGGCTTGGATGGGTCTGGTTGACGTCGAATAATGGTGTGCATCGTCTTAATGTCGCCGAGGTATTTGACTACTTCGATGGCCGTCGGGCATCGATTGCCGTTCAATCGTTCGGCACGAGTGACGGCATGTACAGCGACGAGTTCAACGGGGGCTTTCAGGCCTGCGTCGCCCGCACCACTGACGGCAAGCTCTGGTTCCCATCGACCTTTGGTGTGGTGATGGTGGATCCCGCGCACCTTCCGACGAATGCAGTTCCACCTGCGATCGTGTTGGAGAGGGTGAGGATTGACAACATGGAGGGGATACCCTATGCCGGCGCGGAGTATCCGCCGGGCAACGGGGAGCTGGAGTTCCATTTTGTGGGATTGAGTTCGAACGCTCCGGAACACATCCAGTTCCTGTATATGCTTGAGGGGTTCAACAAGGACTGGATTGACGCGGGCACGCGTCGGGAGGCGTTTTACACAAATATCCCGCCGGGGAAGTACCGCTTCCGTGTGCTTGCGCGCAATGCGGACGGCATCTGGAATGAAGCAGGCATATCGTTCCCCTTTGTTTTGCGGCCACATTTCACTCAGACAGTATGGTTCGGCCTTCTGATCGGCGTGCTGGTTGTTGGGTTGGTAACGGCGGTGTGGTACTTCTACAAGCGGGATCGTGACCGGGAACTGCAGGCATCGCAGTTGGAGTCGAAGCTCTCGCAAGCCCAGCTGCAGATACTTGAGATGCAGCTGCAGCCTCACTTTCTTTTCAACACGCTGAACGGGATCATGGTGCTTATCAGGCACGAGCCCAACATGGCAACCCGCATGATCGCACGGTTGAGTGAGTTTCTGCGTTTGACCCTCGAAAGCGCGGGTGAGCAGGAGGTGACGTTACGTCGCGAGCTTGAGTATCTCAATCGCTATATTCAGATTGAGGAACTCCGGTTCGGCGATCGACTGTCAGTCGAACAGCGCATCAATCCCGAGGATCTTGAAGCGCTGGTGCCGAACCTCATTCTTCAGCCGCTCGTTGAGAATGCGATCAAGCATGGTGTTTCAAAGCGTCGAGGTCCGGCGCGTATCAGTATCGAGGCCCTCCGCGAGAATGGGAGCCTCACGATTCACGTGCGCGACAATGGCGGTGGGCTTCGGGGGGGGAACGGTGATGGG
>JGI20214J51650_10003085_pt1 | contig 10450 bp, 9 predicted proteins | sample WetSurMetagenome_FD_51650 | JGI IMG/M metagenome (IMG submission 51650)
CTATGCGGCCAACCCCGACCCCGCCGGTCTCAGGGACAGGGGCGCCTTCCGTCTGGAAGGGCGCGACTACATCGTCAGGGACGGGGACATCCTGGAGATCAGGTTCAGCGTCTAGACCCTCGGGCGGGATGCGCTCCTACTCGGCCACCGTGTCCCGCCAGGCCGGCTGCGGACCCGCCATGCCCTTCAGGGCCCTGCGCATGCCCATCCACTCGTGGATGATCTGGCTGACCTCCCCGGAAGCCAGCAGGATCACGCAGATCCAGTACAGCCAGAGGAACGTGGCCATCACGGTCGCCAGCGAGCCGTAGACCACGCCCCAGTCGGGTGCGCTTATGCTGATGATGTACATCTTGGTCCCNAGCCAGCACAGCACCTCCGCGACGAGGGAGGCCACGAACGCCTGCCGGAGCGACACCCTCCTGTTGGGAGCCGCCCAGTAGAGCATGAAGAAGAAGAGGAATGTGAACACGAGGCCGAGGATCATGGCCGAGCCCGTGCCGATGAGGCTCCCCACCAGCGGCCATTGCGAGGCGATCCTGCCCGCGGCCGAATCTCTCACAAGCGAGGCCGCCGTGGTGGACAGCACGCCTGCGGCGAAACACACCGAGACGAGCAGGGCGAGCATGAAATCGTACAGCTTCCCGAGCAGGGGATGCCTTCCCGCCTGGACGTCGAAGATCTTGTCGAAGGCGGTCCTTATGGTCCCGAAGAGCCTGCTGACGAGCCAGAACAGGGACAGGACGCCCAGGATTCCCGTTATCCCCGTGCTGGAGAAGAGCGAATCCTCGATCTCCCCCACCAGCCTGCCCGGGATCAGAGGCCCGGCGTCCTGCAGCCACTCGCGGAGCGAGTCGCGCAATTCGATGCTGCCCTGGAGCGCATAGCCGGAGAGGGTGAAGACCAGCAATCCCAGGGGCACGGCGGTGACGAGGAAGTTGAAGCAGATCGCGGCCGCCGAGAAATAGACGTTGTCGTCGGTCCAGCGGTTGTAGAGCCTCCGCATGAAGAACCTGCCGAAGATCCTGACCGCGCGGAACGCCCTGAGCATGCGATCAGACCGCCGCTCTCACTCGACGGTCACGCTCTTCGCCAGGTTCCTCGGCTTGTCCACGTCGCAGCCCCTGGCCACCGCTATGTGATACGCGAGCAGCTGCAGGGGGATGACCGTGAGGAGAGGCATCAGGGGATCGGGCGCCGCAGGCACGTAGAGCACCCTGTCGCATCCTGCAGAGATCTCCTCGTCGCCCTCGGTGGCCACGGCGATCACGCGGCCCTTCCTCGCCCTGACCTCCTGTATGTTCGACAGGATCTTGTCGTAGGCTGCGTCCTTCACCGCGATGACCAGCACCGGCATCTCTTCGTCGATGAGGGCGATGGGACCGTGCTTCATCTCGGCGGCGGGGTAGCCTTCGGCGTGTATGTAGCTGATTTCCTTGAGCTTGAGAGCACCTTCCAGGGCGACCGGATAGTTGTAGCCCCGGCCCAGATAGAGGAAGTTCCTGGCATATGTGAACTCCTTGGCCAGGGATGCGATCTCGTCTGACTTGTCGAGGATAGAGGTGACCTTGTCGGGGATGCCCGTGATCTCGCGGGCGAGGTCGACCCCCTGGCTGCGGCTGAGGATCCCCCGGGCCCTGCCGAAGGCGATCGCGACCAGGGCCAGGACCATCACCTGGGAGGTGAAGGCCTTCGTCGAGGCGACCCCGATCTCGGGTCCGGCNTGGATGTACACCCCGGCNTCCGTCTCCCTGGCTATCGTGGAGCCCACCACGTTGACGATGCCGAACACCCGGCAGCCCCTGGACCTGCACACTCTCAGCGCGGCCAGGGTGTCGGCGGTCTCTCCGCTCTGGCTGATGACGAACATCACCGTTCCGGGCTCGAGGACCGTGTCACGGTAGCGGAACTCCGAGGCGTACTCCACGTCGACCGGGACCCTGGCGAACGACTCGATCAGGTACTTCCCTATCAGTGCCGCGTGCCACGAGGTGCCGCATGCCGTGATGATGATCCTGGAGATGGACTTCATGTCCGCGGATGTGAGGCCGAGGCCTCCGAGGTGCGCCGTGCCCTCGTCGAGGTCGAGCCTGCCGCGGAATGCGTTCGTGAGGGAGTCGGGCTGGCTGAAGATCTCCTTCAGCATGAAGTGCGGGAACCCGTTCTTCTCTATGAGGGCGATATCGCAGTCGACGGTCTCGACCCGGTCCCTCAGCAGGCCCCTGCTCGAGGAGATCCCTGCGAGGCTCACGTTCACGACCTCCCCCTCGCCCAGGTAGACCACGTCTCGAGTGTGGGCGACAATCGCGGCCACGTCGCTCGCCACCAGGTACTCGCCCTCCCCTATGCCCACCACCAGCGGGCTTCCCAGCCTGGCCGCGACCAGGGTGTCGGGCTCGAGGGCGGACATGACGGCGATGCCGTAGGCACCCCTCACCCTGGCGAGGGCGCACTTCACCGAGTCGAAGAGGCTCCTGCCGGAGGCCACCTCGAGGCCCACCAGATGGGCGATCACCTCGGTGTCGGTGTCGGACGCGAAGCTGATGCCCTGCTTCTGCAGGTCCCTCTTCAGCTCCTTGTAGTTCTCGATTATCCCGTTGTGCACGAGGGCTATGTTGCCCGTGAAGTCCAGCTGGGGGTGAGCGTTGCGCTCGGAGGGCTCGCCGTGCGTGGCCCAGCGCGTATGGGCTATCCCGGTGGTGCCGTTGCGGGCTTCGGAGGGATCCATGGCTTCCAGCTCGCTGACGCGACCCCTGCACCTNCGGAGGATGAGGCCGTNGGGCTGCTGGATGGCATAGCCCGCGGAGTCGTATCCCCTGTACTCGAGGCGCTTCAGACCCGACAGGAGGATCTCCAGGGCGGGGCGGCGGCCGACGAATCCCACTATTCCGCACATATGCGCTTCACTGTCCTCTCGAAACGGTCGATCAGGGGCTGAAGACCATCACGGTCGGGGCCCTCGGCGATGAAGCGGCAGACAGGCTCCGTGCCTGAAGGCCGTATATGCATCCAGCATCCCCCCCGGGCGAACCACAGCCCGTCGCGCCTGTCGTCGGCGGGACCGAACTCGTCCTCCAGGGCGCCGGCAAGGCGCCGGAAGGGCGCTGCGAGCTCGAACTTCGTCTTCACCATGCAGAAGGCTGGGAGCGCCTCGACCATCCCGCCCAGAGTGGCGCCTCCGTCCAGCAGCGCGACAATCGCGGCCATGCCCACGGCGCTGTCGCGGCCGGGATGGAAGAGGCGGTCGATGACTCCGCCGTTCCCCTCGCCACCGCAGAGAGCCCCTCTGGCCTCCATCTCCTCGACCACGTTGACCTCGCCCACGGGGCTGCGGAAGAGGCTGCGCCCCTGGCGGGAGGCGACGACGCCGGCCAGGGAGGAGGTGGACAGGTTCACCACCACCGGACCGGGCCGCGAGGGCAGCAGGTGCTGGAGAGCCAGGGCGACCGTGTATTCCTCGCCCGCGGCCCTGCCGCGCTCGTCGACCAGGGCGAGCCTGTCTCCGTCGGGGTCGAAGGCGAAGCCCACGTCGGCCCTGCGCTCCCGCACCGCCTCGCAGAGTGCGCCGAGGTTCTCCTGAACGGGCTCGGCAATCCTGGGAAAGCCGCCGTCCGGGAGCATCCTCTTCATAATCACGCTGTACTCCACGCCGAGGGCTTCCATGACGGCCGGTCCGAGGAGCCTCCCGGTGCCTCCGGTGACGTCGAGCACCGCCCTGAGGCGCCTCCGGGCGGGCCGGACCCACGGAAGCCCGAGGAGGCCCTCCACGTGCCTGCGGATCGCACCTGACCGCCGGCGCGGCCTCCCGACGCTCCTGTAGTCCGAAGCCCTCCTGGGCTCCTCGAGCATCGAGATCAGCCTCGCCCTCGGGCCGGACCTGAGGAAGACGCCGTCCCCTCCGATCAGCTTGAGGGCGTTCCAGTCCCCCGGGTTGTGGCTGGAGGTCACCGCGATGCCTCCGACGGCATCGGTGCGGGCCGTCTCGAGCTGGATGGTCGGAGTCGGGGCGATGCCGACCAGCACCGGGCTGCATCCCACAGAGCAGAGACCGGCCACGACGGCGGCCTCGACCGCGGGTCCGCTCGAGCGGGTATCCCTCCCCACGACAACAGGGCCGGGTCCGACCAGTTCCCCGAAGCAGGCGGAATAGGCGAGCGCGTCCCCAACCCCGATGGAGGAGCCGAAGACGCCCCTGATGCCTGAACCGCTCACGATGGGCCTGTTCATTGCCGATACTCCGGGAGTGGAGCCGGCGATCGGAATCGAACCGATGACCTGCGCATTACGAGTGCGCTGCTCTGCCGACTGAGCTACGCCGGCCCCGTGTCGCGGTGGGCAAACATACCAATGGAGAGCCTGCCGTCAAAACCCGCCCAGCACTGCGCCGCGCTCTCCGTACAGCGCCAGCATCATCGTAAAGCCTATCTGGCTGAACCCCAGATCCGTCTCCGCGGCGGGCCAGACCGATGTCTCGACCCCGTCTATCACCGCGGCGTCCGTCTTGAGGTCGAGGAAGGCGCGGCGGTACTCCAGGCGACCGGAGACCGGACCGTACATCGTCACCTCGGCGCCTGCGCAGAAACCGAATCCGAGGCTCGATCCGGACGCTTCGACCATCCTGCCGAAGTCATCGGAGCCGCTGTAGTCGCCGGAGGCGAAGACCGCCCCGGGGCCGGCGAACACGGCGAACCTGTCGAGCAGGTTGGTCCTCGCCACGGGAAACGCGGTCACCACCACGGCCGAGATATCCCCATCCCATCCGGTGCCCGGAGAAGCGGACTTGCCGAAGTGCTCGACCCCGAGGGTGAAGCAGACCGGACCCGGCGCGTCGATGTCCACCCTGCCTCCGTAGGAGCTGCCCGGCGTGAGGAACCTCGACTCGTAGGCGTCCTCCGTGGGAGAGAGGTTCGAGGCCAGGACCCCGGCCCGGACCGACAGCCCTCCGGCCGCGCACAGCCCGGCGGTCGCGAGGAGCGCGAAGAGGGTCTTCAGTTCGGACCCCCTTCCGCGGCGATGGTCGAGGATATGTACTCGAGCAGACCCCCGGCCTCCAGGATCCGCAGCATCTCGGCGGGCAGTGCGGGGAACGGGAACTCCTTCCCGGCCACTGTGACCAAACCCATCGAGGCATCGACATCGACTTCGTCACCAGGTTCGAAAGCCTCTACGGCGGCGGGGCATTCGACCAGGAGCAGGCCCTGGTTTATGGCGCTGCGGTAGAAGATCCTGGAGAACGATCCGGCGATGACGGCCTTCACTCCCACGAATTTGAGGCCGAGCGACGGCTGCTCCCGGCTGGAGCCGCACCCGAAGTTGGCCCCTGCCATGATGAAGTCACCCGGGCGCACGGCGGATGCGAAGGAGGGGTCGAGATCCTCCAGCAGGTGCTCCCGGATCTCGGGTCCCGTGGAGCAGCTGTAGGTGTACTTGCCAGGGAAGAGCAGATCGGTGTTGATGTCGTCCTGGGGATATGAGAAGACGGCCATCTCAGACCACCTCCCTGGGATCCGTTATCTCCCCTGTGACGGCCGAGGCAGCCGCGGTCTCGGGGGAGCAGAGATAGATCTCGGAGTCCTTCTCGCCCATTCTGCCCCGGAAGTTCCGGTTGGCGGTCGAAAGGCATCTCTCGCCCGGGGCGAGGACTCCCTGGTGGGCTCCGAGGCAGGGTCCGCAACCGGGAGGTATGACCGTTCCCCCGGCCTCGACGAGCACCTGGAGGATGCCCTCGTTCATGCACCTGAGCATGACCTCTCGCGAAGCCGGAGCCACCAGCAGCCTGGTGCGCGGGGACACCTTCCGCCCCTTCAAGAGGCCTGCGGCCGCGGCGAAGTCCTCATACCTGCCGTTGGTGCAGGTGCCCAGGAGCACCTGGTCCACCGGAGTCGCCGGCAGCTCGGACACCGGCACCGCATCGTCCACGGCATGCGGCCGGGCGACCATGGGGACTATCGAGCCGAGATCGTACTCGAGGGTCCTGGAAAACGGGGCGTCGAAGTCGCTCCACAGGGTGCCCGTGCAGCTCGCGCCCCTGTCCTGGAAGAACTCCCTGGTCCGGCCGTCGGCGGGGAAGACGGCTATCTTGGCGCCCATCTCGACGCCCATGTTGGCAACCGTCATCCGCTCGGATATCCTGAGGGACGAAACGCCCGGGCCGTGGTACTCCACGGCCATGTAGTTGGCTCCGTCGGCGCCCACATCGCCGATTATCCTGAGCACCAGGTCCTTGGCCGACACGCGGCTCCGGAGCCCGCCCGCCAGGTCGATGCATATCGAATCGGGGACGCGCAGCCAGGTCCGCCCGGTTATCCAGAGGCCGGCCGCCTCGGTCCTGTCGATCCCGGTGGCGAAGGAGTTGAATGCGCCATATGTGCATGTGTGGCTATCGCTTCCCACCACAAGGCTCCCGGGGGGGCAGAGGCCCATCTCGGGGACCACCTGGTGGCAGATGCCGGTGCCCATCTCATAGAAATTCGCTATCCCCTGCGTCCGGGCGAACTGCCTGATCCTGCTCTGCGCCGCGGCGTCCCTGCCCGTGTCGGCGGGAATGACATGGTCGAGCACGATCGCGATCCTGTCGGGATGACGCACCCTCCCGCCCGGGACCGTGGCCTCGAACTTGGCGATGATCGCCGCGCTGTTGTCATGGGTGAGGACGATGTCCGGTTCGACGAAGACTATCTCGCCGGGGACGACTTCTCGCCCTGCCGCCCTGCCCAGGACCTTCATGGCAAAAGTCCTGCCCACGGCGCTCCTTCCGGGAAGAGGATGCTGCTTGCTGCACACTTTCAGTATTCTACTAATAACACTTCGGCGGGTTCCCTTCCAGGAGGCGGTGCTTGAGGCTGATCACCGGGCGAGGCGAGGTCGAGAGGTTGGCGGCGGACATGTTGACCGACGAGTCCAGGCTCTCGGGCGCGGGATGCAACGAGGCCGCCTGGCCGGAGAGCGCCCTCGAGGCGGCGCAGTACATCTCGGGGCCGGCCTCCGCGCGCGGCATCACGATCTCCGGCGGACGGACGGGCATCGTGGGTGGCGCTGTTCCGGACGGAGGCCCCGTCATCTCCACCGGGCTCATGGGCTGGCTCGCTGAAGGCGACAGGCCCGGATCCCTGACCGCGGGACCCGGCCTCCAGCTCAAGGCTCTCAGGGAGCATATCTCGAGGAACATGCCGGGCTGGTTCTTCCCGCCCGATCCCACCGAGGACACGGCGACGATAGGAGGGATGGCGGCCACCGATGCCTCCGGCTCGGACAGCTACCTCTACGGCTCCACCCGGAGGTGGGTGTCCGGCCTGGAAGCGGTCCTCCCGGGCGGCAGGATAATCCGCGTCCGGAGGGGGGAGCACCTGTTCGGCCCTGACGGCTGCTGCTCGCACCCCGCGGTGGGCACCATGAGGATGGCCGTCCCGCAGGGTCCCGCCCGCGAGAAGGATGCCGCCGGCTACTGGATGCGCCCTGGCATGGACCTGGTCGATCTGCTGGTGGGCTCGGAGGGGACCCTGTGCCTGATCACCACCCTGGACCTGGTGCTCGAGAGGGAGCCCGAAGGGCTGCTGTCGATAGCAGCCTTCTGCGACGAGGCCGCCGCGGCATGGCAGCTCATCCCGGACCTGCGCGGATGCGGGAGGCGCCTGCGCGCACTGGAGTTCATGGACGACAGATGCCTCTCGCTGCTCAGGGAGCGCCCTGCGGAGGGAGCCCCGGTGCCCCCTCCCGGGGCCTCTGCCGCCGTCATCTGGCGGGTCGAGGCTTCCGCATCGGAGATGGACGGGGTCCTGGAGGAGATGTCCGGCATCCTGGAGAATGCGCGGGGGCAGGATGCGTGGGTGGGCTCGGAACCGGCCTCGCAGGAGAGGATAAGGCTGTTCAGGCATTCGCTCCCCGAGGCCGTGAACTCGTCCGTGGCCTCCTCGAAGCGATCCTGCCCCGGCGTGGTCAAGCTCGGATCCGACGCCGCCGTGCCGGTCGAATCGCTGCCTTCGTACTACGCGGAGATGCGCGCCGCGCTGGAGGGAAGCGGCCTCGACTTCGTGATCTTCGGGCACGCAGGGCAGGGCCATCTCCATGCCAATGTCATGCCGTCGGACGAGGCGGGGATGGACGAGGGCAGGGCGATCATGGACCGCATCGCCCGGATGGCGGTCGGCTTCGGCGGGACGGTTTCTGCCGAGCACGGGCTGGGAAGGCTCAAGGCCCACCAGCTGGGGTTCATGTATGGAGCGCGCGAGCTGGAGGCGATGGCCGGACTCCGCAGGCTCTTCGATCCGGAGGGGGCCCTGTCGCCGGCCATACCGTGGGGCAGGACTCCTTGACAATCGGAGCCCCGGAGGCACAATATCGCATGGGGGTGGAAGTTGGCAGGCGATAACAGCGTATTCTGCGACGTGTGCTCGAGGGGCGTCATGCTCAACTGGGAGCACATATACCGCTGCCGCCTCTGCAGCAAGCACGTCTGCCGCGACTGCTTCGACGCCGANCTGAAACTCTGCATCGACTGCAGGTCCCTTCTCGAGCGCAACCGCGAGCTCGAGGCCCTGCAGACTGCCCGCGCTCCGCAGGGTACGCCGGAATCCCGGAAGGCCGATCTGAGAGCGCGCCGGCTCAGCGCCCTGAAATGGGTGGTCCTGGGCCCTCTGCTGATATTCGCCGCAACCGGGCTGCTCTGGCTGATCTATCCCAAGACAGTGTTCTGGTTCACAATCGCGCTCGTACACTCTCTGATGTCGATATTCGCGGGCCTCGTGCGCTATCCCTGGAAGGGCTAGGAGAGCTCCGCCCTCCCCTTCCCCCCGAGCCCGTCGAGCGTTTCCCTCAAAGCCTTCTCGATCATCGACCGGGGCACCCGTTCCACCGCTCCCGAGTCCGCAAGGGCGTCGCAGGCCCGCCTGACCGATGCGATGCTCTCCGCGGTCTCCCGGGCCACCGAGTCCGGATCGACCGGCTTCCTAGCCAGGCCTTCGGCAGCGGCCTCCGCCGCCACCGCCGCCGCCACCGCCGGCGCCACCTCCAGGTCGTCCACCCCGGGAAGGATCCGTTCCCTCGAGATCCCGCCGCGCGCCGCGCAGCCCGCCAGGGCACGCGATGCCGAGATGGCCATGCCGTCGGAGATGCCCTTTGCTCTTGCCGCGAGGGCGCCCTTCAGGATGCCGGGGAAGGCCAGCGCGTTGTTCACCTGGTTGGGGAAGTCCCCCCTGCCCGTGGCCGCGACAGCGGCTCCGGCCTCCAGTGCCTCCGCCGGATAGATCTCGGGGACGGGGTTGGCGAGCGAGAAGACTATCGAGTCCCGGGACATCCGCGCTATCCATTCCTTCGGAACGGCACCGGGACCCGGCCGCGATGCGGCGACNAGCACGTCGGCGCCCTCCAGCGCGAGCGCGGGGGTNGCGAAGGGCCTGGTCATCCNGCACAGCTCCCTGTGCCATTCCCATCCGTCCCCCTCGTACCTTGCGGAGCGCTCCGGACAGAGAGGNCCNCCGCTGTCGAAGAGCGAGATGTTGCGGGCCTGCGCCCCCGCGGCAAGGATCAGCCGGGCGGTCGTGGAGTTGGAGGCTCCTGAGCCCAGGAAGACCACCCTGGCCTCTTCGAGCCGCCTCCCCGTGACCTCGAGGGCGTTGATGAGCCCTGCGAGCGTCACGCAGGCCGTCCCCTGCGCGTCGTCGTGCCAGACCGGGATGTCGAGCCTGTTCTGCAGCATGGACAGCACCCTGTAGCAGACGGGCTGGGAGATGTCCTCGAGGTTCACGGCCCCGAAGGAAGGCGCGAGCGCGGCCACCGTATCCACGATCATCGAAGAGTCCGAGCGCCCCTCCCCGTCCCTCGTGTCCAGGCAGAGAGGCACCGCGTCGAAACCCCCGAGGAGCTTCATGAGCATGGCCTTGCCCTCCATGACGCCCATGCCTCCGGGAGGAGTGCAGTCCCCGTCTCCCAGCACCCTCGTGGAATCCGTCACGATGGCGACCCGGGAACCCCTGCCCGTCAGCTCGAACGACTCGTCGCCGTCGGCCCTTATGGCGCGCGATACAGCGGAGACGCCGGGGGTGTACCAGACCGAGAGCCAGCCCGCATCGACCGGGAGAGCCGCCGGGAGGATCGTGAGCTTGGAGCCGGCTCCGCGATGGGCGAGGAGGGCGAGCCTGTAGAGGAAATCCGTTCTCGCCGACGCGGCAGAGTCGCCCGCGGCTGCATCTATCTCTGCGAAGGCGCGCTCGAGCCGGCCGTCCATCATCCCGACCTCCCCGGGGCGAACATGGTCCGTCCTTCGGTGTCTATGCCCACGAAGGCCGGGAAATCCTCCACCTCCAGGAGCATCACGGCTTCCGGGCCCAGGTCGGGCCATGCCAGGATGCCCGCGGAGGCCACCCGGACCGCGTAAAGGGCGCCCGCCCCTCCAGCGGCCGCCAGATAGGGAGCCTTCCGATCCCTGCAGAGCGAGGCTGCGGAAGGCGATCTC
>JGI20214J51650_10003087_pt1 | contig 10449 bp, 8 predicted proteins | sample WetSurMetagenome_FD_51650 | JGI IMG/M metagenome (IMG submission 51650)
TGCCGGTATTTTGGAAAAAATTCTTGTTGTAAACCATCACCCAGTAAAAGTCGATACAGGCAGCGATGATTGCGATAACCCCGATAGATTTCCAGAGGAGGGTTAGATAGTTCTTATTCATATATCCCCAAAAAATAATTTATGATAATAATCGACCTCCCTGTAAATATTGTTTGGGAATACTGGTGTCAAAGAGATAACCCGGATATCAATATAGATATCCTCCTTTGCACCTCCAACAAGAGCGGGACCCTGGTCAATGGTTACCATGAGGATCCTTTGAACGGCACCGGGAATTCCACCGGAAATTGCTGCAATCTCAGCAAGAATTACCCCCCGGCCACCCCCTCCCGGGAATTATGTGCAAAAACCTCCTATTTTCATACACGGATTTCCTGAACTCTTCAATTTAAAGTGATTTACGCCAATCGGAGCGTTTTGAATGGCGCTGCCAAAACATTAACCGGCATTAACCAGTGGCGAAACTCAGCGAAATCAAGGGTGCAGCACGGGAGATCGGAAAGAAGGGCGGTTTTCCGGGTGCCTGGAATTCTGCCAAAAAATCAATAATTCCTCCACAACCCGAGCGTACCGGTCTCACCTTTATGCCACACAACCCCGTCCTGCGTGAGCGTGTTCCATCCAATGGTCCAGTACTTCACGGTCCCCGAAGGGACCTGGTAGGTCTCGACCGGACAAAGACCGGGAATTATTGCATCGGTACAGGATTTCCGGATGAACCGTGTTGCTGTGTACGTGACGTTCAGCCGGTTCCCCTCAACCTTCCAGGTACCCCGGGTCACCAGGCCTCCTGTGAATGTGCCGTCAGCGTTGACCGTTATTTCCGACAACGCGAGACCGAGGGTATCGCCGGACTGGCGATAGGTTCCCACAACGGTCTGGGTGAAGATGGATGCAAAAAATCCACTCAGGAAAAGGGCGGCGATGAGCAAAATGACGATTGCCCCGCCGGCGACAAGCAGCGTTGTCAGCGGGTTCTTTTCCGCAGTTTGCGTACCCGTAGTGCCGGGCGCCGGGGCTGTAGCCGGGGACTCATCGGTCACAACAAGCGATGCACCGCAACCTGGACAGGTGCGGTTTTTCCCGGGATTTTCAGCTCCGCAGCATGTGCAGAATCCAAGAATGCGTTCGCCCGGCATATTCGCTGATGGATCGTTACGCAGGAAATACCTTATGACCGGGTCTGCAGATAATCCGGTAATGGAAAAAAACCCGGCGCCGCCCGGGAAAATCTGGTACGAATTGTCGAACCCAAAAAAAAGGAACATCTTCCGGGAACAACCCGCAGTGATCTAGGATCGCGTACCGGTCAAATATTTTTTATTTTGTTCCCCGGCCCCGCCACGCCACCGGATTGGTTCGGCTCTGCCCGTGTCTCTCCTGTCAGATGCCCCATCTGAATCCGGACGGGAAATCCCTTCAATAACCTACCAGTATTTCTTCCAGTCCAAAAATCCTTCATCNACNATGCAGTCACTTTCCGGGTCAATCTCTGCGGAATATAATCCATATGTGTCAGATGTATCCGAGCCGACAACCATGGATATTATCAGGTTGCCCGTGTAGGGATATGCCCACGTCACACTTACCGGGCCCTGGGAAATATTCCTGAACTTTTCAAAACCCTTAGATTTCGTAATTAATCGCAGGCATTGATCCTTCTGATCCCGGGTTATTGCAGGAGCGTTCATGTAATCCAGGAATTCACCGGGCGGCCGGGAATCATTGAAAGATTTTGAAAATTTCGATACGGTAATGGAGGATGCGTTTTCCGCATTTACCATCGGTACCATCGCGGTCACAACCGGTGACGGAGTCCGGACCGGAATAATCGTCCGGCCGGGACTGTCCGGATAAAAGAAGCGTTCCATGAGTTTTTTCAGGTACGGGGTCTGCCGGCTGAGGTTTCCTGACTTGATCGTCCCGTAATAAACGATAGAGAAACCCGCATTTTTGATCTCCGGGTATTGAATTGTCGTGAAATATCCCGAAGTGATATTGTTCTCAAAACCGGTTACGCTGATGGTATTCGTACGATGCTGACGGTTGGCTGAATTGCCCGGCTCCTCCTCGTACTCGAACGTCAGGCTGGTTGCTGAAAGGCTGCCATACCGTTCAAGGTAAAATGCATTCAGGACACCCTGCTGGTTAAGAAACTGGTCCCTGTCGGTGAAAAACCAGACAACCGTCAGGTACAGGTCATCCGATCCTTCCCGGGTATGAAAGACCGAACTCGTTTGGGGTGTAAGGTTGGGGAAGATGGGCGGTTTTCCGTTCATCACGCTGCCATATCGTCTGAACGCGGTCCTCTCAATCCCGTTATCAAAGATTACATCATCGTTGTTCAGGAACTGCTGTGTGCGAATTTCCATGGGAACCGGGCCGCCAGTTGGAAGCACCATTACCGGATAAAGCAGGAACGCGAGACCCGCGAGGCAACAGCAAATGGCTGCTGTAATGATTATCCATTTTTTTTGCTCTTTTTCCATTTTGCACCTCAGTGATAAAAACCCAAAAAGGAGAATCAGCCCGTCGCCGGAACTCCCTCACATGCACGGCTCATAGTTCACAACCGTCCCGTTCATTGCATCGACATAGACGTTTCCGCCGCGATGATCTTCCAGACCGTAAGGCGCCTGGAACCTGACTTCGAGATCCACGTTCCAGACCACCGTTTTCCGATCGCCCCGGAACACGGTGAGTTGCGAGGCAGATTCGATAGCGGTAATATTACTAATCCGCGTCTGTGAAATCACATAATCAACCGCTGTTGCATTTGCCGTCATTTTTGAGATCTTCGCAGGCCTGACAGCCGGTGCAGGTTTATTGTTTTCATGATATGCCATGATCTTTCCGTTCGGGTCGACCGACATGCCGGCATAGTTCCCGATGTTGATACCAAACGACTGTTCACTCCACAGGAACGAATATTCGGCACCTGCAGCCCCGTGATCAATGGTCCTTGACTCAGTGAGCTGCATGTTGCGGGTAGTGAAATCCGGAAAATGTTTTATCGCGTAATCATAGGCTACTGCTTCTGCCTGGTCTTTGGATAACGGCCCGAATTTTTTCGAATCCGGTGAAATAACTGATACACCGATTACGGTGCCGGTATCAGGATCGAACGTGAACCTGTCCCCGTTTACCCGGTAGGTTTTAAGGTCTATTCCCCGCGTATTGGTAAAATTTTTCTCAAACACGACCTGTGCTGCGGGATCCCCGATAAATGTCCTGATGGATTCAATGGGATCTGCAACGGTCGTCCGTGCCGGGTTGAGCGTTTCCTCCTGGAACGATGACGTTCTTTCCGGCTGAATGACCTGTGCTTTGGTTGATGTACAGCCCGGGCATACGATAAAACCGAGAACCAGTATCAGAGAAAAAAACACCAGAAAATATTTTTTCATCTCTCATGGGGTATAATGCAAATTCAGATAAAGGTTGTTATTTTTATTTTATAATATCTTGTCTGGTTGATCCGCGACCGGTTACGGGGATGCCGGACGCTGTATCTTTCTTTCAAGAATATACCGGGCATTCTTCGGATCCGGTATCCCGAAAAAGCAGTCGAGCGGGTCCCGGGATGTCCCGATTGTGCTTCCGGATCCGTTGCCCGGAACAGCATTACCTTTCAGCCCGGATAATGCCATGATCCACCCGAACAGGATCGATTCATCTCCTGAGTTGGTGTTTTGGGGGATGACCGTCCCGTAATTGAACCGGGATCCGATGAGGCCCTGTTCGAAGATCACCCCTGCGATCCGGTGATGCGGGATGGCCTGTTCCCTGTACGTCCAGACGCCGCCGCTGATCCTGACATCGTCCGGCGTAATCGTGTAGCTGATCGATCGCCGGAACTTCTCCGTTCCAAAGAGGACCAGCACCGAGGAGAGGATACTGAACGGCTGGACAAGGAATGCGATCCACTGCAGGAATTGCACAAGGTACGGTGTGGCAAAGGAGAAACTGCCGGCAAGGAAGAACGCGGTACCCGAGCTCAGGGCAAGGGTCAGGACGGGCCCGGTCCATACGGGGGTTTGCCGGAGGCTGGCGCCGATGACTGCTGCAAGCAGGAAGATGCTGACCGGCGTGATAAGGAGGATCATGATGGTGGTATAATCCCCAAAACCTGCGGTACTGAAACCCATCAGCCCCATGTACTGCCCCATTGCTGCCGAGGACACATTCGATGCAGCAGCAGATGGAGCAGGCGTGAATGTCGGGATCATGTGCGAAGCGGCAAGGACCATGCTGTCCAGAATTCCCCGGGCCAGGACACAGAGAATCACCAGCACCACGGAAGTGAAGGAAAGGAGGTACCGGGACAGGAAACTCACGGGTTCCGGCCGTGCAAAAAAGAGGACCGGGGAATCGCCTGGTGCACTATTACCGGTGGATCCCTCCCTCCTCTCATGTTCTGGCATACCCTGTCCTCACTCCTCTTTTTCGTGACAGGTCGGTGATTTCTTCCCCGCAGTCCCGGCAATTCCCCGGTGCAGTTTCAGGAGTTCCGTACTGCGGCTCGAATGGTCACCAGCATGCATGTCAGGCTTCGTATTGGGAATATACAGCAATAGATATTCCCCTCACCCGGATGCTGGAAATTTCTTTCAATCAGTGTCCGGCACATTTTTTTAAAACGGGATGAAAAAAATCTGCCCCGCGGTGCCGGTAAAACCAGAGAATCTCCCGCACCTGCGCCGGGCAGAAAAAAAGATACTTCCTTCAGAACAATCCTGAAAGAAAACCCACAACCTGGTCCAGCAGGGAATCCGGCGCTATCGCAGGGGTCGGGCGCGGCCGGGGAGGGCGGGGACGGTCCCACCGGTCAGCACAGGAGCGATACAAGGGTGGTTTTGGACAGAACATGATAATTCACCGGATCTTTTTTTCTCCTGCATGGTAATAAGCGCCCAAAATCCCCGGGGTTATGGGCTGAACTTCCCGGTCCGGTCCCGAACCGGCAGGAGCAACCGGAAAAATTGTAAAGAAAAAGTGTTGCCTCTCCCTCATCGCTATGGTAATAATTGTACAAATGATTCAGATCGGGATCTCAAAAAAACTCTCCACCTTTGCATAAGGGGAAAAAAGAATGCCTGATCAGGAGCCGGAGTGGACATAGTAAAATCCCATCAGGGCCCCGTTCTGCGCATCGATCCAGGCCTCACCCTCATGCGGGTTTTTCATCTCCTGGATCGTTTTATCCTCGAACCGGACATACCAGCCGAGCGGGATGACGCCGGGCTTCGGAATGACCTTGAGGTCGTTGTAGGTATCCATCCACCGGAGATCCGCAGATTTGATCCTGAAACTGTCGGCCGATTCCGGATAGCATGCCTTCGCCTTCGCTTCAACAAGCGCAATTGCTGACTCCCGGGAGATTGCCGGGAAAGATTGTGCTGCGACAGCATTCTCCGGCGTGGACCAGACCTTTGTATATCCGCAGATTTTACCGTTTTTTGCATTGATATCAATGACCACGTAATTATTGTCACAGGGAACCCCATGGATGGTCCGGTGGTAAGCAAAGACATAATTGCCGAATTTGAGCTCCGAATTCATGAGTTTTACAGAGCTCCCGTCAATCCGTTCCCGGACCTCGTCATCCGCAGTCCCCCGTGCACTCTCCAGGGAGATGGCGGGATTGGTGTTCATCAGCTCCGGCTTTGTGCGGTACCTGAAACTATTATCCTCACCGGTTACCGAGTAACTCCTGATATCGCCATCCGGATCAAGTTCTCCTGAAATAACCTGTTGATCGTCATCAAACAGGTTGAATTTCCACACCGGGTATGTATTGTCAGTCCCTTCAACATATTCCATTTCAACGCGGTCGGGAGAATACTGCGTAAACGCCTTCAAGGCAATATCTTCAGCCTGCCCGGTCGTTATCCCCGGTTGTTTCTTACGGGCAGGATCAAAATATTTTACCGCTGATTCACCGGGGAATACCGATGTGTTCTGATAGTTGTACCCATATTTGTCCGCGACCAGGGAACATTCGTTCACGGTTTTTCCGGGGGAACTATTCGTTATTGGAGGTGTTGCCGTGGTTGTTGCCGGCGGAGTTTGCGCGGCATGGTTCTCTGCCGGCGTTGTTATCCGGGGTGATGCCCGGGGGGGGATCGTGGATAATGTGACGGTGTCCGGCTGTCCGGGTATGGCAGGACCTTCTGAACTCTGTACGGCAAGGATGATGGTTCCGGCAGCAATGATGACCAGCGCTGCTACAACGATGACTGCGGTCGGTATTTTCTGATCCATGGTATCTTGCCTCATATTCCGGAAAGCACGCCGATCAGCGGGTGTGGAAGTATTCCATCGACAGCAGGGTCCCGTTCTGTGCATCGACCCATGCATCTTCCGTCTGGCTGAACTCATGTCCCCGGATCGTTTTATCATCGAACCGGATATGCCAGGCAAGCGGGATGACGCCCGGTTTCGGGATGTACTTGTCCATGGGATACGAATCCATCCACTGGAGATCCGCAGATACGATCCTGAAGCTGTATGCTGATCCCGGATAGCATGCCTTCGCTTCCCGTTCAATGAGTGCTATTGCCTGCTCCCGGGAAATGGCCGGGACGGACGATGCCGCGACTGCATTTTCCGGGACTTCCCAACTCTTGGAGTACGAACCGACTTTCCCGGTCAGTGCATCGATCCCCACATTAATGCCGTCGTTGAGACAGGGAACTCCATGGATGATCCGGCGATAATTCAAACTGTATTTGCCGTACGGATTAACCTGTGAATCCATCAGCTTCAGGGTGAGTTCGCCATTCCGGTCCCGGATCTCTTTCTCTGCAGCCAGCCGTGCACTCTCCATGGTGACGTCCGGGTCCGGTTTCTCCGGCGTATCCCTCACGTAGAAAGAAGGAATGAAATAATACATGATCTCGCCGGTTCTGGAATCAAGCCCGCCCCGGACAAGTTGTTTCTCATCCTTATGCATGTCGAATTCCCATCTCCGGTAACCGTATCCTTCGTCAAATTCTATATCGATGCGGTCTGGGGAATAGTCCGGGAACGCCTTTTTCACAAGTTCTTTTGCCTGTTCGATCGGTATCCTTGTCTCTTCCTTCCCGAACGGGAAAGAGTAGTTTCCTGCAGTTCCAAAATTGAATACCGTTGCATTTTCATAAGTGAACCCGTCGGCAAGCGGGCGGTCCGGGTCTTTGAATGGGACCAGGGAACATTCGTCCACGGCATCACCGGAGTAACGATCCGCATGGGAAATACCCGCGGAAATGCCATTTGCAGGGGAAAATCCTGCCCGGATCTGTTCTATCACGGTCCCCCCGCTCGTCACCGGCCCGGCAGGGTTTGCCTGAGCGCCGGTACCGGGCAGGACCGGTTGACCTGTTCCCGGGTTATTCCGTGCGGTACGGATGATTTCCGATCCCGCGATGGGTGTGGCGTGCGAATCAACCTCTGTCAGCTTGAAAAGAGTGACGTTTTCAGGAGATGTCACGTAAGGTGTTGTTCCACTCAGGGTAATCTTCAGGTATTCGCTGGCCGATGACGGGTAGGACAACAGCCATCCGCTGACACTCACCATACGGCCGTTTGAACCCGGCTGGGGGTTTTCAACGCCGTCGAGAACAAGCGTGGAGGCCCACCGGGGTTTTTCGAGGCCCGTTGACATCTGCAGTTCATCCGCCGCGGGGAATGTCTCGTCAGTACCGGTTCCTGAAATGTTAACCCTGTACGATACCGTAACCGGTGTTCCGGAAATAAGGTCCCCCGCTGGATCGACCATGACCGTGTCTACCTCAAATGAGGGTCCTGCCGCTGGTCCTGCACCGGAAAATCCATCCCGCGTCTGCGAGATTGTTTTTTCTTCCGGATTGTTCACGACGGGTATGGTATGACCCGAACCGGTTGATGCGACGGGTGGCAGGGGAGTTATTGCAATGATGTCGTCGACACCCGGATCCCTGAATGCCTGGATAAGTGCTTCGCAGGCATCGTCACCCTGCAGGCTCCCGGGTCCGGAGACCTTGAAGATTTTTGTACCTTTTGGATCGTTGTCCTTGTGGATCAACCTGTTCCAGATCCACTCGTCATCGCCCATTCTGTCACCGGTGGAATTGCTCGCGAGGTTGATATCAGGGATACCATTCAGCCCCGGGTGCTGGACGATAACATGGTATCTGCCCTCTTCCAGTCGGGTGTTTGTGTAGCGCAGGGAATAGAATCCGTCTGAATCCGGCTTTTCAATGAACTGGTCTATGTAACCCGGCATACCAGAACCCGGCGNACCTATGATCCAGATGGTAACACCGGCATGCGGGTTGCCTTTTGCATTACCGGAGATCGTGACCGTCCCCTCCTGCGTGGTAACCGATGGTTCGGAAAGGAGACCTCCCGTACCGATGTTCGTCGGTTTCGTCATAGTAATGGTGACCCACGAATAATGCGTACTGCTGATATGCGCACGATCCCGTGGCGTACTGGCTGCGTACACCGTGTACGTTCCCTCGGGCAGATCATTCTGCGTGTCCCATGTCCACAACCACCGGTCATCCGGCCCGACACCGGCTGACTGGAACGTGGACGTGTCGCCGTCAATAACCGGGGAACTTTGTGGATGGGTGCTCTGGATCTGTGCTCCATCGGTGTCCAGACCGGATCCGGTGATAAAGAGATACGTTGTTCCAGAACCGGTGTTTGTACCGGAGAAAACGATAGCATCTCCCCTTGCATACAGCCCGCTTACCGGCTGGCCGATTGTTACGGAGCCGTCAGCTCCGGTTGATCCTGATGCCGGACCTGCAGCTGTAAGGATGAACAGGCAGATGGCAGCAAGAGCGAACAGGGTTTGTCTCATACTCCTCACGGGATCGTTTCTCTCCTGTAAGATAATAAGCGCCCAAAATCACCGGGGTTATGGGGTGAACTTCCCGGTTCAACCCTGAACCGGCCGGTACAACCCGGTAAAGAAGATATAACTCCGGAACCCATATGCTGAAACAGGAAGAGGGGCATGATGGAAAAGAGCGGCAGGACCGTGGTAAACCCGGATAGATCCGGTGATAAATTCCGGACGGTCGAGTGTCTTGAGGATCTGGACCCGCTTGCAGAACTCTCTGAATATCTTGATGTCCTTTCGAACGGCACCCGGCTGAAGATCCTGAAATGCCTGGAGAAAAAATCCCGCTCAACCCGGGAGATCTCGCAGGAAGTGGAGACCAGCTACGAGAATACGAAAAAACATCTTGACCGGCTCTGCCAGATCGGCGTGATCAAGAAAGAGGCAGGGATCACGGACCCCCGGCAGAAAGGTGTCCAGCTCTTCTGGAAATATTCCCTTGTCCCCGGCGGGCTTGAACTGATGGTCCGCAACCTGGGACTCTTCTCCCACATGAAAATGCATATTGTCCGGGACGATATATCCGAAAAGATCGATGCGACGCGAAAGCTGTTCTCCCGCGAACTGTTCGGGAACAACCCGGTTCTCATCGTCCTTGGCGGGCAGGATGACGGGACAGCCTTCTCCCTGAAACATGACACTATCCGGATTGGCAGGACCGATCCCGAGAACCAGGCCTACATCAACCCTGAAGATGACCTTGTCCTGTCGCAGGATTATTCATCCGTAAGCCGGGTCTCACGTCCCCATGCCCTTCTTGTCCGGGACCGTAAAAACTGGTATGTTGTTGACAGCGGGAGCAGCGGGGGCACTTCGGTGAATAAAAAAATCCTGGGCCAGAACGAGCGTGTTCTGCTCCATGACGGCGACCTCATCGAACTGTCAAAGGGTGCAACCGGTGCAAAGCTTCTCGTGATCCTGCCCGCCGGCTCCTGAAGCACCCTGCAGGTGCAGGCTCTTTTGTTCCGGCAGGATCTTCATGATGACGGATGGGAAGCTGTTTCAGGGTTCATCCTCAAAGAGACCCCATCCTATACTATCCAGGTATTCTGTGAGCGCGTCAAGCAGCTCTTTGGCCGACTGGTACCGTTCGTTTTTATTCTTGGCAAGNCATTTGAGGATAATCCTTTCCACCCCTGCGGTATCCGGATAAATGTCGGANGGGAGGATGGGATCATCCGTGGTTATCTGGCTGACCATCTCCATCATGCTCTCGTCATCAAACGGTGTCATGCCGGTAACCAGCTCGTAAAAGACCGCGCCAATCTGGAAGATATCCGTCCGTTCGTCCGTGCTGCCGAATTTTTCCGGCGCGATCTGTTCCGGTGCCGCATACGCAAGGGAGAAGCCGGCTATGGTGGTTTTTTTATTATTTTCTTCAAGAACCTTGCTGATCCCCCAGTCGGCGATCTTCGGAACCATCTCGTCGGTGAGGAGGATGTTCTGCGGCTTGATATCGCGGTGGATGCACCTGCGCTCGTGGGCATACCGGATCCCTTCCGTGATGCCGTGGATAATCCGTGCTGCCTGAGCGACCGGTACCGGTTTAGCCA
>JGI20214J51650_10003088_pt1 | contig 10449 bp, 8 predicted proteins | sample WetSurMetagenome_FD_51650 | JGI IMG/M metagenome (IMG submission 51650)
GGTTCTGCCGGTGTTCCGATAAGGCTGTAAATAAGGGAAAGATTTCCGCCGGTCATTTCACCTTCAGATAAAGCTGCTCTAAGGAAGCTCCCCTGCCACTTTAGACTTCTCCATTCTCCAAACAAAGCATCCATGAGCGAGCCCATTGTTTCTGAGGATTTTTCCTTATTGGCATAGTTCAGTGGCATTTCACCATGTATAGAAACCAGGTTGCATTTTTCGCTCAGCCAGGTATGAAGAACTGTAATATCGCTGAAGCCTGCGTACCATTTTGGTGATTTTTTCAGAGATGAAAAATCAACCTTGTCAATTATCCTTAACATCCCATATCCACCCCTTGAACAGAATACTGCTTTTACATTCTTATCCGATGTCATCTGCTGGAGATCATGAAGACGCAGGGCATCTGTTCCTGCATAAGGGCCCTCTTTCATCATGGCATTTTCCCCTACACGAACCAATAAACCTCTGTTCTCAAGGAACTTAACAGCCGAATTTAACTTGTCTGCTTCAATTGCAAAAGAAGGTGAGATTATTGCAACCTCATCTCCGGGTTTTAAAAATGGAGGCTGGATTTTTTTAACAGGCATATATAATATATTATACGTAAAAGTAAGAGTTAATGTTTCTTTTTACAAATAGAATCACATGAGCTTTAAATGAAGGAATTTACGCTGTCCCTTTTATTATCCGGCCCCCCTTTCTTTTGAACTGGCCCCCGGCAATCAGCCTTTTAGCTGTTTGCCGGGAGCTGGTTCCCATGTGACATTCCGCGGTTATCCTGATTTCCTTTGTGCAAGTTCTCCATTACATATTTTATTATCTTTGACCGTTTTAATTAATAGTCATGAATAAGTTTAAACGATACCTGATAACCTCTGCTCTGCCCTATGCCAACGGACCGCTTCATATTGGTCACCTTGCCGGCGTTTATATTCCCTCCGATATATATACCAGATATCTGAGAATGAAGGGAGAGGATGTTATTTCTATTTGCGGTTCTGACGAGCATGGTGTTCCAATAACACTTAAAGCCCGCAATGAAGGGGTAACCCCTCAGGAAATAGTCGACAGGTATCATGCAATAAATAAAAAAGCATTTGAGGATTTCGGGATTGCTTTTGATATTTATTCACGGACGTCAAATAAGATACATTATGAAACTGCTTCGGATTTCTTCCTGAAACTCTACAATAAAGGGGAATTCATTGAAAAGAGTTCCGAACAATATTATGATGAAGAAGCCGGGTGTTTTCTTGCCGACAGATATATCATGGGTACCTGTCCTCATTGTGGAAATGAAAATGCCTATGGTGACCAGTGTGAAAAATGCGGAACTTCACTAAGTCCTTCTGACCTTATAAATCCTCATTCAACAGTAAGCGGGAGCAAGCCTGTGCTGAGGGAAACACTTCATTGGTACCTTCCTCTTGATAAATATGAGCCATGGTTGAAAAAATGGATACTTGAGGATCATAAAGAATGGAAAACAAACGTGTACGGACAATGTAAATCATGGCTTGACCAGGGTTTGCAGCCACGAGCCGTCAGCCGCGACCTCGACTGGGGAATTCCTGTACCTGTAAAGGGTGCAAAGGGGAAAGTGCTCTATGTTTGGTTTGATGCACCTATAGGTTATATCTCGGCTACCAGGGAGCTTACCCCTCAATGGGAAAAATACTGGAAGGACAAAGAAACCAAGATGGTTCATTTCATTGGCAAGGATAATATCGTATTTCATTGCATTATATTCCCTGCAATGCTAAATGCTGAAGGCAGCTATATACTCCCGGACAACGTGCCGGCAAATGAGTTTCTCAATCTCGAAAATGACAAAATCTCAACATCCCGGAACTGGGCAGTGTGGCTTCATGAATATCTTATAGATTTCCCCGGCAAGCAGGATGTGCTCAGGTATTCACTTTGTGCAAGTGCTCCTGAAACAAAAGACAATGACTTTACCTGGAAAGAGTTCCAGGCGCGCAACAATAACGAGCTTGTNGCCATTCTGGGGAATTTTGTCAACCGTACCCTTGTGCTTACCAATAACTATTATGAGGGTAAAGTGCCTGTCNGAGGGAAGACTGATAAAAATGANGAGGGTGTCCTTAAGGAAATTACGCAGATCAGGGTGAATGTAGAGACAAGTGTTGAAAATTACAGGTTCAGGGAGGCNCTCAGGGAAGCTATGAATCTGGCCCGCCTGGGNAACAAGTACCTCGCTGATGCTGAACCATGGAAAGTTATAAAAACTGATCCTGAGANAGTTAAGACCATTATAAACATTGCATTGCAGATAACTTCAAACCTCACAATTATCCTTGAACCATTCCTCCCATTTTCTATGGAAAAACTGAGAGGATGGCTGAACCTTGATAAAATGAGCTGGAATGATGCAGGCAATATTGATCTACTTGCTCCCGGGCACATTATCAAAAAGCCAGAGCTCCTTTTTGAAAAAATAGAAGATGCTGAGATAGAAAAACAGATCAGTAAGCTGCTTGCAACAAAAAAGGCAAATGAAGATTCAGTTATGAAAACACTACCTTCCAAGGATCCTGTTTCTTTTGACGATTTTTCAAAAGTCGACATAAGGAGTGCCACAGTACTTGAAGCAGAAAAAGTCCCTAAAACCACAAANCTTCTCAAGCTTAAGATAGATACAGGGCTTGACACGCGAACAATCGTATCAGGAATAGCTGAATATTATGAACCTCATGCACTTATTGGAAAGCAAATTTCTATTGTAGCCAATCTTGAGCCCAGGAAGATCAAGGGTATTGAGTCTAAAGGTATGATCCTGATGGCAGAGGATAAAGACGGAAAACTGGTGCTTGTAACTCCGGTTGAAAATGTCAGCAACGGAAGTACAATTAAATAATGTCAGATTTTCTTCACCCAGGTTCCGGGAAATTTTTGTCCGATGCTCTCTTTTTTATCCAGAGCTGAATCAAGGTCGCTGCATTTCATTGCACTAACCCTGTAAAAACCATTGGGGGCATTTAATATCTCAGGATTAAATCCATCATTTTTTAAGATATCAGCTTGTATTTCAGCATTGTCTCTCGACCTGAAACTACCTGTGATTAGGAAATAATCATGCCGCTCCACTGTCGATGTAACTGCCTGTTCATTAACAACAACCTGTGCTGAAGTTATTTCCGGAAGTGATATATTTATGTTTTGGTCAACAACTTTTTTATTGTTTTCCAGTTCTGCTGTCACGAGAGGGTTTAATGTTGAGGTTTCAACGCGTGTTTTAAAGATATCGGTGGTAAAAGGCAATGCTACAAGTACTGCAAGCAGAGGAACGATAACAGCAGCTCTCCAGAATATCTTGCTTGAAGAAGCTCGTTTTACCGGAGATTTATCAATATGCCTGTAAATACGTTTCCTGACATCATATCCATCAAGGGGAGGAAATTGAAATGATTCAAGTCCATATGAATCAAGATGATAATTCACATCCCGGTCAGGTTCAAACTGAACATTTCCTTCCTGGTTATTGGCAAAGCTTCCAATATGGTCAAAGACAACCTTTTCTCCTTTTTCAAGCTTTCTCCGGATAGAACTCACAAATTCATCTACAATATTGCGTCCATCACCGTAGTTGACTTTAGAAAATTCAGATACCCTGCCAACCAGTAGGCCGTCATTATGGTTTAGATTCCTGTTAAAGGAGATCTGCTTTACAGGCGGATAGAACTGAGATGTGCTTTTGTCGATCCGTGCAGGAGTATAATTCCCGATGAACCCGCCAAATCCAGGAACGATCACACAATCATGACTGAACAATAACTCCCGTATAAAAGCTGTAATATCCATTTTTGATTGTATATCCAAAACAAAATTAAGAAAAAAGTTGAATCCTATAAATAATCCGGGACGTATTTAAAATCTCATCTGCATGAATCAGCGTAATCTGCAGGAAACCCTATTCTTCTTTCCCGCAGATTTTCGCAGAAAAATAATTACCTTCGTTGTTTCCATAATTGCGCATCAGATGAGAGAAATACAGATGGTTGACCTGAGGGCCCAGTACGAAAAACTGGGGACAGAAATTGATGCTGCAATAAAATCCGTTCTCAATTCCACAGCATTTATAAAAGGTCCGGAGGTCGGTTTATTTGAACAGGAGCTTCAGAAATATCTTGGTGCAGCACATGTTATTTCCTGTGCTAACGGAACAGATGCTCTGCAGATAGCAATGATGGCTCTTGATCTAAAACCCGGTGATGAAGTAATAACAACCAACTTCACCTTTATAGCAACTGTTGAGGTTATTGCCCTTCTGGGACTGAAACTTGTTATTGTGGAACCTGACCCTGCTACCTTCAACATATCTTTTAAAAGTATCGAAAAAGCGATTTCCCCCCGCACAAAAGCCATTGTTCCAGTCCATTTATTCGGACAGTGTGCTGATATGGAGAGCATTATGAAGATAGCAAAGAAGCACGGGTTGTATGTTATTGAAGATGCTGCCCAGGCAACAGGAGCTGAATACATGTTTTCAGACGGAACAATAAAGAAAGCCGGAACAATTGGAACTATAGGAACCACATCATTCTTCCCTTCGAAAAACCTGGCATGTTATGGTGACGGCGGAGCTCTCTTTACAAACGAGGAAGAACTGGGGGGAAAAATCAGGAGCATAGCAAATCACGGGATGAAAGAGAGATATCACTATGATAATATCGGAGTAAATTCCCGCCTTGATACCCTTCAGGCAGCAATTCTCAGAGTTAAACTTAAATACCTCGACCAGTTCAATGCCGCGAGAAAAGCTGTAGCAGATTTTTATGATGAATCATTTTCAGGCTGCCCATATATTCTGATCCCCGAAAGATCAACCAGCTCATCACATATCTTTCACCAGTATACTATCAGGGTAAAAAACAGAAAAAGAGATGCCCTTAAAAAGCATCTTGAATTATCAGGAATTCCTGCTATGATCTATTATCCGGGGCCCCTTCACTTGCAGAAAGCATACCGCTATCTGGGATACGGGGAAAGTGATTTCCCCATTTCTTCAGAGTTGTGCAGGGAGGTGCTTTCGCTGCCTATACATCCGGAGATGGAACAGGAACAACTTGATTATATTACAGCTATTGTTTTAAAATTTTTTGAATAATAACACATATGGAAAAAGAATTCTTTGCTCATGAGACGGCAGTGATTGATGAAGGATGCAAAATCGGAAAAGGAACAAAAATCTGGCATTTCAGTCATATCATGACAGGTTCGGATATTGGAGAGGGATGTAATATCGGGCAAAACGTTGTTGTATCCCCTGGTGTGAAGCTTGGTAAAAATGTGAAGGTTCAGAATAATGTTTCAATTTATACCGGGGTAATCTGTGATGATGATGTATTCCTGGGCCCATCAATGGTATTTACCAACATCATCAATCCAAGAAGTCAAATCATCCGGAAAGACAGCTATCAAACAACAATCGTAGAGAAAGGAGCGTCAATCGGTGCCAATTCAACTATTATTTGCGGCAATATAATTGGCAGATATGCTTTTGTAGGAGCCGGNTCTGTTGTTACAAAGGATGTTAAACCTTATGCTCTTGTGGTAGGAAATCCGGCACGCCGGACAGGATGGATGAGTGAATTCGGACATAAGCTTGCTTTCGATAACAAAGGATTTTCCGTTTGCCCTGAAAGCGGCGACAGATACCTGCTCGAGAATGGCAACGTTTCTAAAATAATTTAATAGTTTTACCATTCCAAACCAGGAGAACATGGATTCATCAACCAAAAATTTCGGATTGATAGGAGTGGCAGGCTTTATTGCTGTACGCCATCTTAAAGCAATTAAAGAAACCGGTAATAATCTGCTTGCAAGTCTCGACAGATTTGATAGTGTAGGACTGATTGACAGCTATTTCCCTCATAGTGATTTTTTTGTTGAATTTGAACGTTTCGACAGGCATTTTGACAAACTTAAAAGGACAGGTACAAAAATTGATTACGTGAGTATCTGCTCCCCAAATTATCTTCATGATTCACATATCAGGTTTGCACTGAGGCATCATGCTGAGGCTATATGTGAAAAACCAATTGTCCTCAATCCATGGAATGTGGATGCTCTGCAGGAGATAGAAAACGAAACCGGACATAAAATCTTTACGGTCCTTCAGACACGGCTTCATCCAAAAATTATTGAACTCCGGAATAAAATTCAAAACGGCCCAAAGAATAAGATCTATGACATTGACCTGACATATGTTACAAGTCGTGGAAACTGGTATTATATTTCATGGAAAGGTGATATGCAGAAATCGGGAGGTGTGGCAACAAATATAGGTATTCACTTTTTTGATATGCTCAGCTGGATCTTTGGCGGTGCAAAGAGGAATATAGTTCATCTCTCACAACCCAACAAAGCTGCCGGCTTTCTTGAGCTTAAAAACGCCAATGTAAGATGGTTCCTCAGCCTCGACCAGAATGACCTTCCTCACGCTGCTGTTATTGGAAAACAAAAAACATTCAGGGCAATAACCATTGATGGTGAAGAAATTGAGTTCAGCGAGGGATTCACCGACCTGCATACACTGACCTATAAAGAGATCCTGGCAGGAAGAGGTTTCGGTCTTAAAGATGCAAGAGAATCAGTTGAAATTGCATATACTATCAGGAATACAAAACCTGACGCGCTCACAGGGGATTACCATCCCTTTTTAAAATCAATAAAAAATGTATAACGAACTTATTAAAAAAAAAACCANNCTGTCAGTGATCGGGCTTGGATATGTCGGACTGCCGATTGCCCTTGAATTTGCAAAAAAAATAAAGGTTGTAGGGTTTGATATTAAACCTGACAGGGTTGAGCTTATGAAGAAAAATATCGACCCCAGCAATGAGCTGACAGCTGAAGCATTTAAAAATACCGATATTCTTTTTACCAGTGATCCAAAAGACCTCAGGGAGGCTTCTTTTCATATTATTGCAGTACCAACACCTACCAATGCCTATAATCTTCCTGATCTCTCCCCTGTTTTAAAAGCATCTGAAACTGTTGGCAGGAATCTGAAAAAAGGGGATTATGTTGTTTACGAATCCACAGTATATCCCGGCTGCACGGAGGAGGATTGCATCCCTGTGCTTGAAAAATATTCTAAACTGAAATGCGGAAGAGATTTTAAAGTTGGATTTTCACCCGAAAGGATTAACCCCGGAGATCATAATCATACCCTTACAAAAATTGTTAAAGTGACCAGCGGTTGCGATCCTGAAGCTGCTGAAAATATCGCAAAAACCTATGAGCTTATAATCAAAGCCGGGGTTCACCGTGCAAGCTCCATTAAGGTGGCAGAGGCAGCAAAGATTATAGAAAATACACAGCGCGACATCAATATCGCATTCATGAATGAACTCTCCCTAATCTTTAACAGACTTGGAGTCAATACTTTTGAAGTTCTTGAAGCAGCCGGTACAAAATGGAACTTCCTTAAATTTTACCCCGGGCTGGTAGGCGGTCACTGTATCGGAGTAGATCCATATTATCTTTCTTATAAAGCCAAATCACTGGGGTATCACCCACAGATGATTGATTCCGGCCGCTTTATTAATGACAGCATGGGAAGATATATCGGAAAACAGACAGTAAAGAAAATAATTGCTGCAGGTGTAAATCCTGCTGATGCCAGAGTGCTTATTATGGGCATCACCTTCAAGGAAGATGTAACCGACGTGCGCAATTCAAAAGTTGTCGATATACTTGCTGAACTTGCCGATTTCGGAATAAGTGTTGATATTATTGATCCGGGAGCAAGCGCACACGAAGTGAAAGACGCATATAAGATCGACTTAAAGAAAAAACCATCAGGCAAATATGATGCAGTGATACTTGCTGTAGGCCATAAACAATACCTCAGGCTGGAGGAAAAATGGTTTACTCAACTGATAAATAAGAATGGTATAATTGTGGATGTTAAGGGTATTCTGCGCGGACGAATTAAGGATCACACATACTGGAGTCTTTAGTGAAAAAGAAAATTATTGTTACTGGCGGAACGGGTTATATAGGTTCACATACTGCCGTTGAACTTATCGAAGAGGGATATGAGGTTATTCTCATTGACAGTCTTTACAACTCTGAAGCCATTGTGGCAGAAAGGATTGGTAAAATAACAGGAACAATACCCAGACTGGAGGTATTCAACCTTTGCGATAATAATAAGGTAGAAGATTTCTTCAGAATTAACACAGATATTTCAGCAATAATTCATTTTGCAGCTTATAAGGCTGTCGGTGAGTCCGTCAACAAACCTCTCGAGTACTATAGGAATAACCTGGTATCAATAATGAATCTGCTGGATGCAATGAGAAATCACAGTATTCCTGCTTTTATTTTTTCATCTTCCTGCACAGTATATGGAGAGCCTGAAAAACTTCCCGTAACCGAAGATACCCCAATACAGCTTGCCACATCACCATATGGCAATACAAAACAGATAGGAGAGGAAATAATAAGAGATACTGTCTCTTCGTGCAAAATAATTAATGCAATTTCACTGAGATATTTTAATCCGATTGGCGCTCATCCATCTGCTCTGATCGGGGAGCTTCCCCGCGGCATTCCTGAAAACCTTGTTCCGTTTATCACCCAGACTGCCTGCGGATTGAGAGATGAACTTAAGGTTTTCGGAAATGATTATAATACTCCGGATGGATCCTGTATCAGGGATTATCTGCATGTGGTGGATCTTGCAAAAGCACATGTAATTGCAGTTCAGAGACTTATTGAAAAAAGGAATAAAAAAAGCTTTGAGGTATTTAATCTTGGCACCGGAAAAGGAGTTTCAGTGCTTGAGGCTATCAGGTCATTTGAAAGAGTATCCGGAATTAAGCTGAAATATAAAATTACAGGCAGAAGGGCTGGCGACATTGAAAAGATATGGGCCGACCCTTCTTTCGCTAGCAGGGAGCTAGGATGGAAAACAGTAAGATCACTGGACGATGCTATGAGAACTGCCTGGGAGTGGGAAAAATATATCAGGAAATAAAACTGAACGATATGAACTGGAAAAAGAAAATTCTAATAACCGGGGGAGCAGGTTTTATAGGGTCTCATGTTGTAAGGAGATTTGTGAATAAATATCCTGAATACTATATTGTTAATGCTGACAAGCTCACTTATGCAGGGAATCTGGGGAACCTTACTGATATAGAGAGAAAAAAGAACTATACTTTTTTAAGGATCGACATTGTAGATAAGAAAGAGGTAATCCGGTTATTCAGCGAATACAATTTTGACGGTATTATACATCTTGCGGCTGAAACACATGTCGACAGATCAATAACAGGGCCTGATGAATTTGTTTTTACAAATATTATAGGTACTGTTAACCTCCTGAATGCAGCCCTGAGCATCTGGCATAAGGATTTCAGCGGGAAGCTTTTTTATCATATCTCCACTGATGAGGTTTATGGTTCGCTGGGAAGTGAAGGACTATTCACTGAGGAGACTTCCTATGATCCCAAAAGTCCATATTCTGCATCCAAAGCAAGTTCCGATCATATGGTCAGGGCATATAGCCATACTTTTAAACTCCCTGCTGTAATCAGCAATTGTTCAAATAATTACGGACCTAACCAGTTTCCGGAAAAACTTATACCACTTGTAATAAATAATATTAAGAACAGCAAATCTTTACCTGTGTACGGCAGGGGAGAGAATATCCGCGACTGGCTTTATGTTGAGGATCATGCTTCGGCAATTGATCTTATCTTCCACAAAGGCAGACAAGGAGAAACATATAATATCGGTGGAAATAATGAATGGAAAAACATTGACCTTATAAAGCTTCTCTGCAGGATTATGGACAGCAAACTTAACCGAAAGGCTGGTGAATCAGAAAAGCTGATAACCTTTGTCATGGACAGACCAGGACACGATCTGAGGTATGCCATTGATTCTACAAAACTGCAGAAAGAGCTTGGGTGGTCGCCAATACCTTCATTTGAAAACGGACTGGAAAAAACTGTTGACTGGTATCTTTCAAACCCTGAATGGTTGCAGAATATCATTTCAGGCGATTACGAAAAGTACTATAATTCAATGTATTCGGGGAGGTAGAGAATCCGACAACTTTTTACTTTCACACGAAGATCCGGGTTATATAGTAAAAGATCCCTCATTCATTCCCCGCTGACGCCCGGAACCTCCATCTAAAGTCGTGGAAATGTGTTATTTGATGTCCCTCATTCTTTCAATAAGCTCATTACCGAAGGCAGATTTACTACTGATATGTTCGCGGATTGCTGTTACCACACTGTTTGATTCAAACTCACCTCTTACCTGTTCAAAATCGAGTTTCTTCACTTCATCTCCTCCGTCAATTCCAAATCCTGTCATCGATGACTGTGCAAACTCTTTTCTTGCATCATCATAAAGCATATTGTCGAGATCAACAACACTCTTTTTCCATTTCTCCACAAT
>JGI20214J51650_10003089_pt1 | contig 10448 bp, 7 predicted proteins | sample WetSurMetagenome_FD_51650 | JGI IMG/M metagenome (IMG submission 51650)
ATCGATGTCATCGATGGCAACAAAGTGTATACGAACACGCACCCATACGGGGAGCCGCAACTGGGAAGGCGCGGCCTTTATGCATCCTTCGGAGGTAGAAAAGACTCCAGCGATCGCGAAATGGCGACGCTTTGGATTTTAAATTTGTCCGACGGCCAACATTCCCTGCTGGATATTGCTGAGAGGTCAGGCATGTCGTTCTCTTTGATCAGAGAGTGCGCGGATGCTTTGATCGGGACGGAGCTATTGATAGAAACTTTGTCATAGAAAGTATACAGATGACCATCACAGCCTTTCAATACAGCACAATAAACAATATGCTTTCATACTTTGAAGAACAGGTAATCCACTGCCCGGATTCGATTGCTTTGGTTTGTGCGGACCAACAAATGACATACGGCGAGCTGGACCAGCGAGCCAATCAGCTTGCCTGGCATTTGCAAAAATTATCGGTAAAGCCGGAAACCCTGGTGGGAGTNTGCTCCTCCCGGTCANTGGATATGATCGTTGCGATTTTGGGCGTGCTCAAGGCAGGCGGGGCATACGTCCCGCTGGATCCATCCTACCCCAGGGAACGGCTGTCCTTCATTTTGGAAGATGCCCGGGCTCCGGTGGTCATCACCCAAAGGGAATTTTCCAACTCCTTCTCCGGGCAGCAGGTCCAAACGGTTTGTCTGGATGTCGATTGGCCTGCGATAGCATCGAACTCGATCGAGCCGCCCCTGCAGGATGCCCTGCCTGAAAACCTGGCGTATGTGATTTATACATCCGGTTCGACAGGCAATCCCAAAGGGGTCATGGTCACCCATTCGAACCTNTCGAATTTCATAAGGATTTCCGGCCTGGCCCTGGACGTGACCCATGCTGATGTATACCTTCAAACGGCATCCATTGCCTACGCTTTATCGGTCAGGCAAATCATGATCCCACTATGCAAGGGCGCCACCTTGGTGATCGCCACGNCGGAGGAAATGCGGGATCCAATCGCCTTGTTTGATTTGATCAGAAGCAGGGGCGTAACCCTGATGGATATGGTTCCTTCCTTCTGGCGGACCTGTCTCCAGCGATTATCCGATTTGCCAGCCGAAGAAGCGAGAGAGTTAATGGATAACTCACTCCGGCGTATTGTTTCGATCGGGGAGCAACTTCTGCCGGACCTGCCACAGTCCTGGACCAGTCGGTTCGGCAGCCAGGTGAGACTGGTCAACATATTTGGACAGACAGAAACGACCGGAGTTGTGGCAGCGTATCCGATTCCGCAGGAAGCGTCCGAACAGGCCGAGATCGTCCCCATCGGTCAGCCGGTCCCTGATACTCAGCTGTATCTCCTTGATTCGGATTTGAACACCGTCCCGTTCGGTGAAACTGGTGAGTTATGTGTAAGCAATCCATGTATTGGGCGAGGCTATCTTAATCAACCGGAATTGACGGCGAAAAAGTTTATTCCCAATCCATTCGACGATGGCCTCAGTACCCGCCTGTACCGTACAGGAGACATGGCCCGGATGCGGGAGGATGGCAACATCGAATTCCTGGGCCGGGGCGATCATCAGGTTAAAATCCGCGGACAGCGGGTCGAGTTGGGTGAAATTGAGGCTTTGGTACGCAGGCACCCCGCTGTACGTGATTGTGTGGTCACTCTGGGAGGGAATTCTCACGATGAAAAATATTTTATTGCCTATGTGATTCTGGTTGCAGGTCCTTCTCCATGCACGTCGGAATTGATGGATTTTGCCCGACAGCGGATTCCCGATTATATGGTTCCCCAGTCATTTATCTACCTGGATGCCTTCCCATTAACTCCTAATGGCAAGCTGGATCGCATGGCATTACCGGATCCGGCGAGCGTAACCATTGGAAGAATAGACTCCGTTCGCGGTCTGGATGAACCTCGCGATCCCATCGAGAAGTCCATCGCACAGATATGGAAGGACTTGTTGAAATTGGATTGCGTTGGAATTCACGAGGATTACTTCAACCTTGGTGGAAACTCGCTCCTGGCTGTCCGCATGTTTTCGCGCATCGAACGCGACCTTAGTGTGCGGCTCCCCTATACCAGTCTGTTTCAAGCGACGACAATTGCCCAACTTGCCCGGCTTGTTAAAAATAAGAATGCAAAAGACCTGAAGTCCCTGATCGTTGTCCCCATACGCAAAAGTGGAAGTAGGCCTCCATTTTTTGGAATACACGGCCAGGAGGGCGGTGTATTATTCTGGCGGGATATGGTGGGAAACCTGCCTTCAGATCAACCCTTTTACGCCGTTCAAGCAAAGGGAGTGAACGGACTTCAGCCGCCTCTCAATCGGATCCCGGCCATGGCCGAGTTGTACATTCGTGAGATCCGCAATGTCCAGCCCACTGGCCCCTACTATCTTGGCGGATATTCCCTGGGCGGCGAAATCGCATTTGAAATGGCACAACAGCTTACACGCCAGGGAGAGCAGGTTAATCTCCTCGTACTCTTCGATACCCGCAATCCGAAACGCTCGATTCGCATGGTCACACAAAGCGAAACGGGATCGTTAACTTCTGTATTTGAATCATCTCCAAATAATTTGGAGACCTTGAAAAGGAAGATCCGGGGTCACCTCCTGCGATTGTCAGGGCTGAGGTTTGGGGCAAAGATCAGCTACGGGAAGACCGAAATTGAGAGGCGCATTCACCGTATGGGGATTGCATTCTCTGCTCTGACTTACAAAACCTTGCGATTGAGGCTGCCAGACAGCCTGCTTCAGGAGTATCTTCGGGAAAGTCACACAAAAGCTTTGACAAACTATATACCGGTAAGATACCCTGGCCGGATCACCTTATTCCGCGCTACTGAAACCCTACCAGAAAATCCCCCCGATTCTTCGCTCGGTTGGTCACCCCTTGCGGGAGGTGGCCTGGATGTTTTTCTATTTGACGCTTCGCATGAGCTGCTGCGAGCCGAGTATGCTCAGGAAGTGGCAGTAAAACTGAATGAATGTTTATTAAAAGCTCAAGTGAATGAATAGAGGAGTGCACCATGAACTACACCAAATCCAAGGAATTGCAAAAAAAGAGTCATGCCCTGATCCCCGGAGGCGCCCATACCTATGCCAAAGGGGATGACCAGTACCCAGAAATGGCCCCCGGCTTCCTCGAACGAGGCAAGGGGAGTCACGTCTGGGATCTGGATGGGAATGAGTTCATTGAATATGGCATGGGGTTAAGATCGGTGACGCTCGGCCATGCCTATGAGCCGGTGGTGGAGGCAGCCTACCGCCAGATGCAGCTTGGAATTAACTTCAACCGCCCCTCCTCCATCGAAGTTGAATGTGCCGAAAAGCTCATCGGCATTATTGATGGCGCAGAGATGGCAAAGTTTGCAAAAAATGGATCCGATGCGACCACTGCGGCTGTTAAGCTTGCCCGTGCCTATACAGGACGGGATATGGTCGCCGTTTGTGAAGATCATCCCTTCTTTTCGGTGGATGACTGGTTTATCGGTACGACCGAAATGTCCGCCGGTATTCCCAAATCCTTCAGCGAGCTGACTGTCAAATTTCATTACAATGATATTGAAAGCGTGAAGGCATTGTTTTCCACCTATCCGAATCGCATTGCATGCCTGTTTATGGAAGCTGAGCGATTGGATCCTCCCAAGGATGATTTTCTCCACAAGGTCAAACAGATCTGTCATGAAAATGGTGCCTTGTTGATTTTCGATGAGATTGTGACCGGTTTCCGGTGGCATTTGGGCGGTGCGCAAAAATATCATGGTGTTACCCCGGATCTATCCACATTTGGCAAAGCAATGGGGAATGGATTCTCCATTGCCGCGTTGGTGGGCAAGCGCGAAATCATGGAATTGGGTGGCTTTCAGCACAACAGGGAAAGGGTCTTTCTGCTTTCTACAACATACGGAGCGGAGACACATGCCCTGGCGGCTGCCATTGCAACAATGAAGGTTTATGAACAGGAACCGGTGATTGAACATCTGTACCGTCAGGGGGAACGGCTGGCCCGCGGTGTGAATCAATCCGTTCAGGAGCATCATCTGGAAGGGTATTTCGGCGTAATCGGCAAGCCGTGCAGTCTGTTCTTTTTCACGCGCGATCTGAATTACCAGCCATCGCAGCCCATGAGGACATTGTTCATGCAGGAAATTATCAAGCGCGGCATCCTTGCCCCCTCGTTGATTGTAAGCTACTCTCATACCGACTCGGATATTGACAGGACCGTGGAGGCGATCAACGAAGCGCTGTTTATCTATCGAAAAGCGCTGGATGAAGGGTATGAAAAATACCTGGTCGGTTCGCCGGTCAAACCGGCTGTCCGGAAATATAGCTAGGATCTGCTTCCAAGACCAATAAGGCATTCTTAACGGAGGACCAAGTGAAAGTCGTACTTTTTTGTGGTGGGCTGGGGACGCGCTTGAAGGAACATTCAGATACGATTCCCAAGCCAATGGTGGAGATTGGTTATCGCCCGTTGATGTGGCATTTGATGCGTTATTATGCTCATTTTGGAGTCAAGGAATTTATTTTATGCCTGGGGTATCGCGGCGATTACATCAAGAAATATTTTCTGAATTACGTGGAATGGCTTTCCAATGATTTTGAGATGCGCAAGGGCGGCAAGGAGATCAAGCTATTCAACAACGATATTGACGATTGGACCATTTCCTTCGTGGATACAGGGTTGCAGTCCAATATTGGACAGCGGCTGATGGCGGTGAAGGATCACCTCGAAGGCGAGGAGATGTTCATGGCCAACTACACCGATGGCCTGTGTGACCTTGACCTGGACTGGTATCTCGATTATTTCTGCAGAAGTGGAAAGACCGCCAGCTTCCTGAGCGTGAGGCCCTCCCTGACATTTCATGTCGTGGCCTCTGACGATCAGGGACAAGTTGTAAACATCGAGCCCCAAACAAAAGCAGGGATCTGGATCAACGGCGGCTTCTTCATTCTCCGGAAGCAGGTCTTTGACTATATCCAGGAGGGGGAGGAGCTTGTCGAAGAGCCTTTCGCCCGCCTCATCGAGCAGGGACAGCTTCTGACACATAAGCACACTGGATTCTTTGCCAGCATCGACACCCTGAAGGAAAAAATGATGTTCGATGACATGTATGCCAGGGGTGATACGCCCTGGGCGCTCTGGGATCAGAACCCAAGGAACGCACGTTACCGTAACGGGAAAAATAAAAGGCCCTGACATCTGCTGGACCCGTCAATTTATTTGTCTTATTGTTCCCATCTATCACTATGCTGAAATTACAGATTCCCAAGACAAATCAAGGCCCCCTGAAAGTGCTCTTTCTGGGGGCCCACAGTGATGATATCGAGATCGGCTGCGGGGGGACGGTTCTGCGGCTGATCCACGAATATCCTGACATTCAAGTGACGTGGGTGGTGTTCAGCGCGCTGGGCGAGAGAGGTATGGAGGCCCGGAACAGCGCAGACGAATTTCTCAAGGAAGTCGGCGAGAAAAGGGTCCTGGTCCATGAATTTCGGGATGGATATTTTCCATACCGGGGCGCGGAGATCAAGGATATTTTCGAGCAACTCAAGCAGACCACTGCCCCGGATCTGATTTTCACACACACCCGGCAAGACCTGCACCAGGATCACCGACTGTTGTGCGAACTGACCTGGAATACCTGGCGGGATCATACGATCCTGGAGTATGAAATTCCCAAATACGATGGTGACCTTGGGTCACCTAATTTTTTTGTTCACCTTGATAAAGAGCTTTGTGACAGAAAAACCAGCGCACTGGTCCGGTTCTTTCAAACACAGGGAAACAAGCATTGGTTCACGCTGGAAACCTTCCAGGCAATCCTTCGAATTCGTGGTGTGGAAAGTAAATCGCCTGGTGGTTATGCGGAAGCTTTTTATGCCCGCAAGATCAGTATTTAGCGGTATAGGTAAATAAAAGGCAGGCTCCCATCATATGGAGTTCCTGCCCATCCGGGTTTCAGGTTTTTAGTCTATATTAGATCGCCGGAGGAGGCGAAAAATGACAACCAGCTATAAGAGAAAATTGCTTAATAACGTAAATGGGATGCTTGCCAGGAAGGGGTTTGAGATCATCAAGAAAGGAAACGAATTTCAAGATTACATTCCCTGGAAGCAGACCCTCCTCGACGCGGAAAAATCCGGCCTGTCCCTGTCAGACTTTATTGACAACAACTACAACGTCCCAGGAACCACCCAGCTGACGATCGACAAGATGAAGGAACTGGGCGTCTTTGAAGGCCGTATCCAGCGGGTGTGTGAGATCGGTCCCGGCTCCGGGCGTTACCTGGAGAAGGTGATCGACCAGTGCCACCCTGGTTATTATGAAATTTACGAGACATCGGTCAATTGGAGAAACTGGCTGGTCGAAAAATACAAGGTCGTCTCCCAGCCAACAGACGGTAGCTCCCTCTCCTCCACGCCTTCCAAATCCCTGGACATGATCCATACCCACAAGATGCTGTATGGCAACCCAATCACCACCATCTTTCGTTACTGGATGGAGATGGTTCGGACGGTATGCGATGATGGGGTGATCGTCTTTGACCTTTTGACTGCCGAATGCATGAGCAATGAAATGATCGAGAGATGGGTTTCCTCGGGCGTGACCCATGCCCACAGTATGACTCCCAAAGAGGTTGCNCTGAACTATTTTGCCGGGCAGGGATTCCGTTATATTGGCGGATTTATCGTGCCCATGGCGCCCGGACTTACAGAGTATTTTGTGTTCAAGAAATAGTGATGCTGCGTCAACATATCATACAGGCTGCCAGAGGTGTGCTGCTGCTTTCGATCCTGGTGGTAAGTGGATGTATTCCGACTGTTCCATCGCTGACTCCAACAGGAACTGCATTGCCATCCACTTCCACGAGTGTACCGGTAATAACCCCTTCCAGTGAAACATCCACTGAAACGCCAATACCACAAACTGGCAAAGCGTTAGGTCCGCTGTTTGTCAACCCGGATAATCCGCGTTATTTCACCGATGGAACAAAGGTGGATGGCAAATACAAAGTCACCTATCTCACCGGTTCGCACACCTGGTGCAATTTTATGGATTGCGGAAACACAAATCCGCCCGTGGCTTTTGATTACCAAAAATACCTGGACTTCCTGGAATCGCACAATCTTAATTTCTTCCGCCTGTGGCGGGCAGAAAACGCCCGGGGAGGGGAGGCAGGGCCAGATTTCTGGTTTGAGCCGATGCCCTATGAGCGGTCTTCTGATTGCTGCGCGTTTGATGGCGGCAATAAATTCGATCTGACCAAATTCAACCAGGCCTATTTTGACCGGATGCGGGAACGCGTCGCCGATGCAGGGGATCGGGGCATGTATGTTTCGATCATGCTTTTTGACGGCTGGAGCGTACAGAGCAAGTTCGGCGGGCATGATCCCTGGGCGGGGCATCCGTATAACAGCCAGAACAATATCAATGACATCAATGGCGATGTGAACGGGAACGGGTCCGGGGAGGAGACGCATATTTTAACGGGCACCCCGGTCACGGCTCTGCAGGAAGCGTACGTCCGCAAGGTGATCGATACGGTCAACGACCTGGATAACGTCCTGTATGAGATCAGCAATGAGAGCCCAGGAGATAATCCCGGCACATCTCAAGTGGACGGTTCACGTGACTGGCAATATCACATGATCCAGCTTGTGAAGGAGTACGAAGCAGGAAAACCGAAGCAACATCCGGTGGGCATGACCGCCTTCTGGCCCGACTACAGCAGCGACGACCTCTACAATAGCCCTGCGGACTGGATCTCGCNCGGCAGCAATGTCGATATGAATACCTTTGTCCCACCGGTCGCCAGTGGTGACAAAGTGATCGTTGCCGATACGGACCATCTCTGCGGCATCTGTGGGAACCAGGGCTGGGTGTGGAAAAGTTTTACCCACGGCGAAAACCCGCTCTTCATGGATGTCTACGACCCGGCGACCAGCGGGCGCGGCATGTACCTGGAGCCTACCGGGAATGAAGAGCAGATCCGCGCCAGTCTGGGTTATACCCGCGAGTATGCAAATAGGATCAATTTGGTGTCGATGACGCCCCAGCCGGATCTTTGCTCGACCGGGTACTGCCTGGCAAACCCGGCCGCGACGGGAGCTGAATACCTGGTCTTCCTGCCGGCCGGGGAGAAGATTGCCAGGATCCTGGACAAGCTGGGATTTGAAAATGCACCGTCTGTCGATCTGCCTGGGGAAGGCATAGTGCAGGTGGATCTATCCGCCTCCCCGGTTCGATTTTCGGTGGAGTGGCTGAACGTCCAGGAGGGGAAAAAGATGATTGCTGACCCGGTCCAGGGCGGCAGTGTCCAAACTTTCTTCGCTCCATTTTCCGGCGATGCAGTTTTATATATTTATGAAAGCCCACGGTAACTGCAAAATTCTGTGATTGATATGCATATTCTTTTTCTTACCCAAATTCTTCCCTATCCTCCGGCATCCGGGCCGAAGGTAAAAACCTGGCATGTCTTAAGGTATCTCTCTGAGCGCGGGCACAGGATCACGCTTGCNTCGTTTGTCCGGCCGGAGGAGCTGCCTTACATTGAGGATGTGAAAAAAGTCTGCGCCGCGGTTCACGCGGTTCCGGTCCGCCGCTCCCGGGTGTCGGACGTGTATTATCTGCTGCGCTCCCAGTTTACGGGACGGCCCTTTCTGGTCGAGCGCGACGATCTGGCCGAGATGCGGTCTTTGGTCAGCCGGATCGTGGCCTCCGAATCTGTGGACGTGATCCATGCCGACCAGCTGACGATGACCCAGTTTGCCTTTCCACTTCCTGTTCCGGATGGGAAAAAGCCGGCCCTGGTATTCGACGCTCATAATGCGGTCTGGATGATCACGGCGCGCATGAAGGAAAATGCCGCCTTCTACATGAAACTCCCCCTGGCGCTGGAAACAAATCGCATCAAGAAATACGAGGGGATGATCGTAAAGAATTTTGATGCAACCCTGGCGGTCGCCGAGCCCGACCGCCTGTTACTGTTGGATGCACTGCATCAAAATAACCCGAACGAGGATGTCCCGATTTCGGTGATCCCGATCGCCGTGGATACTCGTCAGATCCAGTCGGTACCGCGAGCGGAGAATTCCCTGAATATCCTTACCATGGGCACCTTATATTACCCGCCCAACGCGGACGGCATCCGTTGGTTTATCCAGCAGGTATTTCCATTGGTCCGGCAAAAGCTCCCAGGGGTGAAGCTGACGATCATCGGCAAGAATCCACCAAAGGATTTCCTCAAGCTTGCCGCTGATGAAACNAGCGGGATCGTTACAACCGGTTTTGTGCAGGAGCTGGATCCCTATTTTGCCCGGTCGGCGATTTCTGTAGTGCCTGTGCGCGCAGGAGGGGGGATGCGTGTCCGCATCCTCGAGATGTTTGCCCGGGCGGCACCTGTTGTGACCACCACCGTGGGCCTGGAGGGAATTGACGCCTGTCCTGGAGAGGATGTATTGGTGAAAGACAGTCCGGAGGAGTTTGCCAAATCGGTGATCGATCTCCTGCAAGATACGGAGCTTCAGAAAAAGCTATCTGCCAACGGTCGCCGTCTGGTGGAGAAAAAGTATGACTGGCAGGTTGTCCTGGGCGAGCTCGACAAGGTTTATCAAGGCCTGGCAGAGTCAGGAAAATCATGAAGATCGCATTTATCGTCCCTTACGTTCCCAACCAGGTGCGGACCCGGTCCTATAACCTGATCACCTATTTATCACGCCTCGGTCATGAAGTTGATGTGTTCACGGTCGGGTCGGGAAAGATCGATCTGGCGGACGCAGAGACCCTGAAGTCCAGGTGCCGGGCCGTATATTATTACGAACAGCCGGTCTGGAGATCTCTCTTCAATTCCGCCCTGGCAGTTCCCTCCAACAAGCCGCTGCAGGCGGTCTACAGCCGGCAGCCGGAGCTCATCCACCGGCTGGGGGATATTTTTGGCAAAAATGGCAATCATTTGGAATATGACGTTGTCCACGTCGAGCACCTCAGAGGCTCGGAGTACGGCAGGTATTTGAAGTCCAAATTTCCAGTCCTTCCGGTCGTGTGGGACAGCGTGGATTGCATCAGTCATCTATTCCGGCAGGCGGCAGGACAGAGCACCAGCCTGTTCGGCAAATTCGTTTCCCGCTTTGAGCTGGGCCGGACAGAAAAAACCGAGGCAGAACTGCTCGGCATCTTCGACCACATCCTGGTGACATCCGCCGTCGATCGGAATGCATTGCTGGAAGCCACCAGGGTTGGGGAAACTCCTGCCCCCATCACTGTCCTATCAAACGGAGTGGACCAGGACTACTTTCAGCCCAATCCTGGTGTCGCGAAAGAACCGGAAACGCTGGTCTTTTCCGGGAAAATGAGCTATCACGCCAATATTTCCATGGTGAAATATCTGGTAAATGAGATCATGCCTTTGATCTGGCGGCGGCGCCCCACTGTCCGACTCTTTGTGGTGGGAAAAGACCCCTCCC
>JGI20214J51650_10003090_pt1 | contig 10448 bp, 6 predicted proteins | sample WetSurMetagenome_FD_51650 | JGI IMG/M metagenome (IMG submission 51650)
ACCTACGACAACGTCTTCCTGGCCAATTACTGCTACATCAACATCAACGACCAGATGACCCGCGTGCCCGGAATCGCCAGCGTNACNNTCTTNGGCGCCGGGCAGTACGCCATGCGCCTNTGGGTGAGACCCGACCTCCTTGCCTCCCTGGGCATCACCATCCCCGAGATCGTCAATGCCGTCCAGCAGCAGAACACCGTCAACCCCTCCGGCCAGGTGGGCGGCGAGCCGATCCCGCCGGGCCAGGAGTTCACCTATGCCGTGCGCTCCCAGGGGCGCCTCGAGAATGAAAAGCAGTTCGGCGAAATCGTGATCCGCGCCAACGCAGACGGATCTCTCGTACGCGTCAAAGACGTGGGGCGCATCGAGCTGGGGGCCCAGTCTTACAGCATGATCGGCCGCCTCAACGGCAAGCCCGCGGCCCTCATCGCCCTCTATCAGATGCCGGGCACGAATGCCATCGATGCCGCCGAAGGCAGCAAGAAACTCATGGCCAAGCTCAAGGAGAGCTTCCCCGCCGACCTCGATTACGTCGTTGCCCTCGATACGACGCTCGCCGTCACGGAGGGCATCAAGGAGATCGTCAAGACCCTTTACGAGGCTCTGATCCTCGTCATCATCGTCGTCTTCATCTTCCTGCAGGGATGGCGGGCGACGCTCATACCGCTCCTGGCCGTCCCCGTCTCTCTGGTGGGAACCTTCGTGTTCTTTCCCCTCCTCGGGTTCTCGATCAACACGCTTTCACTCTTCGGCCTGGTGCTCGCCATCGGGCTTGTCGTCGACGACGCCATCGTCGTCGTCGAGGCCGTGGAGCACCACATCGAGCAGGGGATGTCCCCGAAGGATGCCACCCTGAAGGCCATGGAGGAGGTCTCGGGCCCCGTCATCGCCATCGCGATCATCCTGGCTGCCGTATTCGTACCCACGGCCTTTATCCCGGGCATCACGGGGCGGCTCTACCAGCAGTTTGCCGTGACGATCGCCGTCTCCGTCATCATCTCGGCCTTCAACGCCCTTACGCTTTCGCCGGCCCTCTCTGCCATGCTGCTGAGGCCGAAGAAGAAATCCTGGGGTCCGCTGCAGAAATTCTACGACGGGTTCAACAAGATCTTCGGCCGGTCAACGGAAGGGTACGTGAACTGGTGCGACCATCTCATCCGAAAGAGCAAGATGAGCCTGTTGTTGCTGGCCGGGGTGGCTGTCATGGCCGGCTTTTTCGGAAAGCACCTGCCGGTCTCCTTCCTCCCCGACGAGGACCAGGGCTTTGTCTACGCGGGACTTCAGCTTCCCGACGCGGCCTCGCTGCAGAGGACCGACGCCGTGACGAAGAAGGCCGAGGAGATCATCATGAAGACCCCCGGCGTGAAGTTCTGCACCACCGTCGTCGGCTTCAGCATGCTCAGCGGGGTTTCCAACACGTACAGCTCCTTCTTCTTCATCACGCTGGAGGAGTGGGCCGCAAGGAAAAAACCGGAGGAGCAATACGAGGCCATCAAGGAACATTTGAATCGCGAGCTGAGAGGATTAACCGAGGCCATCGCCTTTGCCTTCCCTCCCCCTGCCATCCCCGGGGTCGGGACCTCGGGAGGCGCCACCTTCGTCCTTCAGGACCGGTCAGGGAAAGACATTGCATTCCTTGCCGAGCAGACCGGAAAATTCCTCGATGCGGCCCGAAAACGGCCGGAGCTTACCGGGCTGACCACAACATTCCGTCCGACGGTTCCCCAGGTCTTCGTGGAGGTGGACCGCGACAAGGTCCTCAAGCAGGGGGTGGCCCTCTCGGATGTCTACAAGACGCTGCAGTGCTTCATGGGGGGAGCCTTCGTGAACTACTTCAACCGGTTCGGCCGCCAGTGGCAGATCTACGTCCAGGCCGAGGGCCAGTTCCGGACAAAGGCACAGAACCTCGGGCAGTTCCGTGTGCGAAACAACGCGGGCCAGATGGTTCCCCTCTCGGCCGTCACAAGCATACGGTCCACGGCGGGGCCGGAGTTCACCATGCGATACAACTTGTACAGAAGTGCCCAGATCAACGCATCGGCCGCACCGGGCTACAGCTCGGCCCAGGCCATGGAAGCCCTCGAGCAGGTCTTTGCCGAAACGATGCCGAGCGAGATGGGCTATGACTACATGGGCATGAGCTTCCAGGAGAAGAAGGCACAGGAAGGCGTCTCGCCCGCCGTCATCTTCGGGTTCTCGCTTCTGTGCGTGTTCCTGATCCTGGCCGCCCAGTACGAGAGCTGGTCGCTCCCGTTCAGCGTGCTCCTGGGCACGCCGATCGCCGTCATGGGGGCCTTTCTTGCCCTGTGGCTTTTGCGGTACGAGAACAACGTCTATGCCCAGATCGGGCTCGTCATGCTCATCGGCCTTGCGGCGAAAAACGCGATCCTCATCGTCGAGTTCGCCAAGATGGAATACGACAAGGGGAGACCCGTGATCGAGGCGGCCCTGACGGGCGCGAAGCTGCGGCTGCGGCCGATCCTCATGACGTCCTTTGCCTTCATCCTGGGCTGCGTGCCTCTGGCCCTCGCAAGCGGAGCCGGGGCCATCTCACGACGGGTCATGGGAATGACCGTCATCGGCGGGATGCTGGCGGCCAGTTTCATCGCCATCTTCCTCATTCCCGTCACGTTCTACGTCGTGGAGAAAATGACGCACAAGGAGAAACCGGGCGGGCACGGAGTGGCAGAACAAACCGGCAAGGAGGGGGAAGGCCATGAATAAAGCGATCCTTTCCATCGTGATAGCGATCTTCCTCGCAGGCTGCGCCGTCGGACCCGACTACAAGCGGCCGGCGATCGATACCCCCAAGGCCTGGCGCGTCGACGAGAAAGAGGCCAAGGATACGGCCAACACGGCCTGGTGGAACCAGTTCAATGATCCCGTGATGAACGGGCTCATCGACGAGTCCTTGAAAAAGAACTATGACATCCGTATCGCCACCGCCCGGGTCGACGAGTTTGTCGGAAGATACTGGGTGGGGCGATCGGGCCTCTTCCCTCAGATCGGCGCGAACGCCTTCGCCGGTCAGAATCGCATCAGCGAGCAGGGAGTCTCCACCGCCGCATTGTCGGGCTTGAAAAACCCGTCTGACAGCTACCAGGCCAGCTTCAACGGCAGCTGGGAGATCGATATCTGGGGGAAATTGAGAAGATCCACCGAGGCGTCGAAAGCCGATCTTCTCTCGACCACGGAGGCGCGTCAGGCCGTTATCCTGTCGCTCGTCAGCGCCGTGGCAAACAGCTACGTCAACCTGCGCGATCTTGACAAACAGCTGGAAATCGCCCAGCGCACGGCAAAGGCCAGGGAGGACTCCTACAACCTCTTCAAGCTGCGCTACGAGGGAGGCGTCATCTCCGAGCTCGAGCTCAACCAGGTCAAGTCCGAGTACGAGCAGGCCCTGGCCACGATCCCGCAGATCCAGAAACAGATCGAATTCCAGGAGAACGCATTGAGCCTGCTCCTCGGGAGAAACCCGGGGGGCATCGACCGGGGAAAGAGCATCGACGAGCTGACCCTGCCTGTCGTCCCGGCGGGGCTGCCATCGGATCTTCTCGAAAAGCGGCCCGACGTCCGCCAGGCGGAGCAGGCTCTCATCGCTGCAAACGCCCGGATCGGTGTGGCGAAGGCGCAATTCTTTCCCACGATCTCGCTCACAGGCCTCTTCGGGTGGTCGAGCGCCGAGCTGTCCAGCCTTTTCATCACGCCTGCACAGGTCTGGAGCTGGGGAGGGGCTGCCGTAGCGCCGATCTTCACCGGCGGCTCCCTCATGGGACAGTTCTGGGCATCGGAGGCCGTCCAGCAGCAGACGCTTTTTAGCTACCAGAGCACGGTACAGACGGCCTTCCGCGAGGTCAATGACTCCCTCATCGACCAGAAACGGACCCGCGAACAGCTCGAGGCGCAGAAACGCCAGGTCGAATCCCTGAGGGAATACGCCCGCATCGCCTGGCTGCGCTTTGACAACGGCTACACAAGCTACATCGAGGTTCTCGATGCCGAGCGGAGCCTGTTTTCCGCCGAGCTGACCTATGCCCAGACGCAAGGAATCCTTTTCGTGGCGCTCGTCAATCTCTACAAGGCCATGGGCGGAGGATGGGTGGTGGAGGCGGACAAACTCACGTCACCGGAAACCGGCACCGCACGCAAGGAAGACAGGGAAGAAAAGACGGAAAACCCCTGAGGGATCCTCTGATGAAGTCCATGTCCAAGCATGTCACACGCTTCTGGTCGGAGGAACGGAGCCTGACAGTATTTCTGATCCTTCTGATCGTCGAGATTTTCATCATCGCGCCGATCAATCGCACGGGTATTGCACTCGGCCTCGTCAACAACATCTTCTTTTCCCTTTTGCTCCTGGTGGGCCTGCTCACCATGACACGCCACAAGGCTCTTCAGGCTGTCGTGATGATAGTCGTTGCCATGGCCGTTGCAACACATTGGGCAAGGCTTGTTTTCGGTGTGACCGGCCTGGATCTCCTGGACAGCCTCCTCATGCTGTCGTGCATTATTGGATTCCTGGTCATTGTGTTGTGGCAGGTCTACCGGGAAGGTCCCGTCACGGGTCATCGGGTTTTGGGCGCCGTGGCCGGCTATCTCCTTCTCTCGGTGGCTTTCGCCGTTGTCTTCAGCCTGGTCGAATATCTTGCTCCCGGCTCCTTCCAGCTGCCTGCTGCCCTGTCTCAGGCCGGCGAGCCCCATGGCCGGCTGTTTTATTATTTCAGTGTCGTCACCCTCACCACCACGGGATACGGTGATATCACAGCAGTGAATCCCTTCGCGAGGACTTTTGTGATGATGGAGGCCCTTATCGGGCAGCTCTATCCGGCAATCCTGATCGCCCGCCTGGTTTCCCTGCACGTGGAGACGAAAAGGGAAAAAAGGGCAGAGCATAAATGACAACCAGCGATGTCGATTGCCGGCGCTCGAAACTGAAGATGTTGCTTCAGGAGGGCGTCCATGCCTTTGGGGCAGGAGGTTCCGGGGCCTGATCGGGAGTGATCTTTTCGGGGGGTTGGGACGGCGGGCTGTCGGTTTTTTGAGGTTCTTTTTCTTCCGGAGTTTCCTGGACGATGAAAATACTTCTGGCAATATTTTTCCCGTCCATCTCAATGTATTTGACGGTCGCTTTCGTTCCGGCGGCGATATCGGAAAGTCTGCCTTTGTCCCTTCCAATCAGGATGTTTGTCTTTTCCGTTGCATAAATGTCTACATCCCCGTCCTTTCCCCTTACGGTCAGCTTGCNCGTCTTCGGATTGACGCTGATCGTCTCGCCGGCGATGTGGATGATCTTTAGCGGCTTCTCTTTCGTAGGCGCAGGCTTTTCCCCGGCGATCTTCTTGGGTTGACCTTTCTTTTCCGGCTGCTGGGTACAGGATACACAGCAGAAGAGAATCAACGGCAGCAGGAGGTGGATGAGGTATCGACCCTTCACGAAAACCTCCATGAAATTAGTCATTTAAAATGTACTAGAGAAAGCCGCGTACGTTGTTCAATTGATGCACGATCAGACTGAAAAGAGGGGCATTGCCTTGACAATGCCCCTCTCGGAGATGCGAAATAAGGATGTAAGGGTGTTACTTCTTCGCGGGAGCTGCCGGAGGCGCTGCCTGACCCTCTGCGGCCTTGGGAGCCTCAGCGGCCTTCTTCTTCTCGGGCGTCTGGGCCTGGCGCTTCTTCGACTTCTCGGTCTTCTTCACCTTTTTCGTGTCCGGCTTGGCCTGGCCTTCAGCCACCGCGGGGGCTTCCGCCGCCTTCTTCTTGTCGGGCGTCACGGCCTGGGCCTTCGTCGAAGCATCACTCTTCTTGCCCTCGATCGGCTTTGCGGGAGCATCCTGCTTCTGCTGCTGCGCAAAGGCCATTCCCGTCGTGCCGAATGCAAAGAGAACTGCTACCATGATCGCGATATACTTCTTCATTCGTTGTAACCTCCTTATGCTAGAGTTGAATTGTATTATTGTCCCTAGCAAAAACCAATCCATAAAGTACACACAATAATATATGAATAAATACAGCTAGTTAATATAACAGGGCCGCGTAGTTTCATCGCAGAAAATACGCATTTTGGAGAATGGTTTCTTTATTCCAAAAACTGCGACAAATATTGGAAAAAAGTTACATTTTTAAGGTTCCGGTTGCATATTTCAGAAATGAAAAGCAGCGCGGTACGCATCACTGGCTGTTTATGCCCAGCATGATGTAAAAGGTTCCACTTCCGTCGGCAGCACGGCCGTAGGCGGCATGGAAGGGCCCGAGGATCGTATCTGCGCTAAAGAAAAGACTGCCACAGTAAAGAGTGCCGCCCGCCGTCGTGGGGTCAAAGCGGCTCCGGACCTCGCCTGCCTCCAGCGAGCCCCCGAGGTAGATCCCGCGGCCCAGCGGGGAGGGCAGGTCGGCAAAACGGTAGGTGTAGACCAGGCGGCCCAGATAGTAACTGTCGCCGACTAGCTGGTCCATGACGTAACCTGAGAAGCGCTGGAAGCCGCCGGTCTGGAATAAATCGTAGGCCGGCAGTTTGCTGTCCGGGCTGTCGGCCCAGACAAGGCCGAGGGTCAGGGTGTGCCGGTCGATGTTGAAGGGCTTCTGGAAGGTCAGCTCGTATTTGTTGTAGTTGTCCTCGGCGCCGAAGGCCTCGTTGGTGACGAAGAAGTTTCCCATCAGGGAAAAACCCGTAGCGGGGAAATTTGCATTGTCGAGCTGGTCGAGGGCGAGCCGCCCCATGAACCCCCCCTGCCTGAGGTCATACTCCGGCACCAGTCGGCCCGAAGGGGTAACGGACAGGATTCCGAACTTGCCGTCCGTCTTCAGCTTCCCCTGGAAGAACCCCGCGCGCAGCTCGCCCAGCCTTCCCTGCACGCCCAGATCGAGCCCGCCGCGGATGGTCCCGACGTCGTATTGCCCGACCCAGTCGTCGCCGAGGTAGTAGTTGATGGGGCCTTTCCTGAGATTCACCCAGGGCGAGGCAAAGACCCCGACGCGGCGGCTGAAGGGCTGGTAGAACTCGGTGTAAAGCTCGTCGATATAGCCGATGCGGGCGTCTGTGCGCCACTCCGCCCCGAGGCTGTTGAGCCAGGTCATGCGGTACATGAAGGCTGAACTGAAGCGCTGCTCGCTTTTGAAATCCGTTGCGTAACCGATGCCGAATTTGAAGTAGTTCGGGCCCCAGGACTTCTCGATGCCATCCACGGTGATGATTTTCTTTCCCTTGTCGTCCGTCAGGCTGTAGTCCAGCCGCTCGAAATCGCCTCGTCCGAATACGGTCGTGAGTTCGCGCTGGAGGGTTTCCACCTGGGTTTTCACGGCATCACGGCTAAGCCGCTCCTCGATCCCGGCCTCGATCTTGGAGGGCTTCTGCTTGATCTCGTTCTCGATGACCTCCGGGTTCACCCGTTTCATATTTTCGGCCACCCGGATGTCGGCGATCTCCACCTCGGCGGGCTTTCTTGCGGCGCGGCTCGACTGCCAGGCTTTGTAATCTTCCTCGCTGACACTCAGGGCCCTGAGCCGATCCTCCACGGCCCGGGCGGCCGTCATCCCGATGGGGACGGTATCCATTGCCTTGGCGAAATCGCTGGAGCTGAAATCGCCAAGCCCCGGGATGAGGTTGATGAGGATGTCCTTCTCCGTCAACTCGCCGAGGGAAGCCTTCACGTTCTGCTCCGTCATCAGGTTGATCGCCTGGAGGCCCACGGAGGCAGGGGAGGTGATCTGGTCACGGCGAAGGGGGGGCGTGCCCAGGTTGACGGCAATGATGATCTCGCAGCCCGCACTGCGGGCCACGTCGACGGGGAGATTGCGCACCATGCCGCCGTCGACATAGAGGCGCCCGCCGATTTCCACGGGGGCGAAGGCAGCCGGGATCGACATGCTGGCACGCATGGCCTTGACAAGGACCCCGCGGTCAAAGACCTTCATGTCCCCGCTCTCAAGATCCATGGCAACGGCGCGGTAGGGGATCGTAAGGGTGTCGAAGCTCCTTGCGGCCCGCCCTTCCTCGAGACCGACGAAATCCGTCATGAGGAACTCGAACTTGTAGCCGGACGTTGTCCCCAGNGGCAGGAGGAGCTTCCCGTCGCGAAAGCCCAGTTCGATCCCGTAAAGGCCTTCGTAATCGTCGCGCTTCTGCCGCCAGGGGATGTCCTGCCTGGCCGGGTTGTCGCGAAAGATGTCCTCCCAGTCGATGGCCTTGATACGCTTCTCCATCTCGTCGGGCGACATCCCCGAGGCGTAGATGCCGCCTACCAGCGAGCCCATGCTGGTGCCGGCGATGAAGTCGACGGGGACACGGAGCTGCTCCAGGACCTTGAGAACGCCTACATGGGCAACTCCGCGGGCACCGCCCCCGGAGAGGACGAGACCTACCTTGGGCCGGCCGGCTGCCCGGGCAAGGGCGGGCTCTTCTTTTTCAGCGACAATCTGGGCAAAACAGGGAGGGATGAAGAGCAGGAAAAGAAAGACGACAGCAGTGAACACGACTGCAGGATGACGGCGGTTCGCGATCATGTCGGACTCCCTCGGGCCGGAGTTGAAAGAGTCGCCCGTGAAACGGGCGCATCGCATCGCTGAAGACGGACTCAATCACGGAAAGAACCCCGTGACGGCTTCCCACAAGGGGCGATGAGAATCTTTAACAGAAAACGCCAGCCGAGGCAATGAGGGGATTCGGTTCGAATGAGAAAAGACCGGCCCGAAAGGGGTATTTAGTCAGGAACCGGTTGAGAGCACCCTGGAAATCGGACATGTTGCTATGAATCGTGCCGCCTCGAACCTGCAGCGATGAGGAGGGAGGTAAGTCGCCCTGCGAAAAAAAGATCGCGGCAGGGATCATGCCGGCGGTGATTGTCGTTAGCAGAATAGCTCCGCGCATGATCCCGGCAGAAAATACGAATTTTGGAGAACTGGCATTTACATACAGTGACCAATATCGGAAAGCGGTTACAAATCAAAGGTGCCTGTGGCGTATTTCGGAAAAGAAATATGGCTCGACAGCTTTACTGCATGCCGATACCCAGCAGGACGTAGAAGCTTCCGTTTCCGTCGGCAGCACGGCCGTAGGCGGCACGGAACGGCCCCAGGATCGTGTCCGCCGCGAAGAAAAGACTGCCGCAGTAAAGGGGGCCGCCCGCCGTCGTGGGGTCGAAACGGCTCCGGACCTCACCGGCCTCCAGCGAGCCCCCGAGGTAGAGCCCACGGCCCAGCGGGGAGGGCAGGTCGGAAAAACGGTAGGTGTAGACCAGGCGGCCCATATAGTAACTGTCGGCGACGAGCTGGTCCATGATGTAGCCCGAGAAGCGCAGGAAGCCGCCGGTCTGGAAGAGGTCGTAGGGCGGCAGTGTGCTGCCCGGGCTGTCGGCCCAGGCAAGGCCGAGGGTCAGGGTGTGCCGGTCGATGTTGAAGGGTTTCTGGAAAGTCAGTTCGTATTTGTTGTAGTTGTCCTCGGCGCCGAAGGCCTCGTTGGTGACGAAGAAGTTTCCCATCAGGGAAAAGCCCGTAGCGGGGAAATGCACATTGTCGAGCTGATCGAGGGCGAGCCGCCCCATGAACCCCCCCTGCCTGAGGTCATACTCCGGCACCAGTCTGCCTGAAGGTGTAGCCGAAAGGATTCCGAAATTGCCGTCCGTCTTCAGCTTCCCCTGGAAGAACCCAACGCGCAGCTCGCCGAGCCTTCCCTGCACGCCCAGATCGAGCCCGGCGCGGAAGGTGCCGACATCGTATTGCCCGATCCATTGGCTGTCGATGTAGTAGGTGATGGGTGTGCTCTTGAGATTCAGCCAGGGAGCGGCAAAGACCCCGACCCGGGGGCTAAAGGGCTGATAGAACTCGGTGTAGAGCTCGTAGATATGTCCCAGTCTGGCGTCTGTCCGCCACTCTGCCCCGAGGCTGTTGAGCCAGGTCATGCGGTACATGAAGGCGGCATTGAAGCGCTGCTCGCTATTGAAGTCCGTTGCGTAACCGATGCCGAATTTGAAGTAGTTCGGGCCCCAGGATTTCTCGACGCCTTCCACCGTGATGGTATTTCGACCCTTGTCGTCCGCCAGGCTGTAGTCAATCCGCTCGAAATCCCCCCGGCCGAAAACCGTTGTCAGGTTTTGATGGAGAGTCTCCAGCCAGGATCTCTCAAGGCCCAGCCGCCCTTCTATCATGGCCTCGATACGGGTGGGCTCTTGCTTGATCTCGGCCTCGATGACCACGGGGTTCACGCGCTTCATCGTGTCGGCCACCCGGATGTCGGCGCTCTCCACCTCGCCGGGCTTCCGCGAGGCGAGGCTCGATTGCCAGGCCCTGTAATCCTCCTCGCTGACGCTCAGGGCCTTGAGCCGGTCACCCGCGACGAGGGCGGCCGCGATACCGATGGGGACGGTCTTCATTGCCGCAGTGAAATCGCTCGAGCTGAACTCCCCGAGCTGCGGAAGGATGAGGATGTCCTTCTCCGTCAGCTCGCCGAGGGA
>JGI20214J51650_10003091_pt1 | contig 10445 bp, 9 predicted proteins | sample WetSurMetagenome_FD_51650 | JGI IMG/M metagenome (IMG submission 51650)
TGTCTGTGGCGGTCACGGACGAGTTTCTCAAAGCGCTGGAAACTGACGGCACCTACTGGCTAGTTAACCCGCGGAGCAATGAGAAGGTGAAGGAACTGCGAGCCCGGGGAGTGTGGCAGCTCATTGTGCATTCGGCTTGGTCAAGCGGCGACCCAGGCGTCGTCTTCATCGACGAAATCAACCGACACAACCCGACACCACAACTCGGAAAAATCGAGTCAACCAATCCATGCGGCGAGCAGCCTCTTCTTCCCTACGAAAGCTGCAACCTCGGTTCGATTAATCTGAGCAAAATGGTGTCGGATAACAAGTTAGACTGGGGCAAATTGCTCGAAACAGTCCGACATGCTGTGCATTTTATAGGAAACGTTGTCGACGCTAACGTTTCTCCCATCAAAGAAACGGACGATATCACGCGTGCGAACCGCAAAATCGGGTTGGGCGTTATGGGCTTTGCCGACATGCTCATCATGATCGGTATCCCGTATGATTCGGAGGAGGCACTCAAGCTGGGCGAGCAGGTCATGGCTTTCATCGAAGAAAAGGCGCACGAGAAGGACGCTGAAATCGCGGCGAAGCGGGGGTCTTTCCCCAACTTCCGCGGCAGCATATATGATGGCAAGTACCCAGCTTTTAGAAACGCGACGGTAACAACTGTGGCGTCCACGGGCATGATAAGCATTATCGCGGGGTGCAGCAGCGGCATCGAACCCCTCTTCGCCATCTCATTTATGCGAAACGTCCTCAACGGCGCCCGCCTCTTCGAGACGAACCCGCTTTTCGAGGAAACCGCCAAGCAACGCGGTTTCTATAGTGCCGAACTGTTGGAGGAAATCGCCCGGGCGGGGTCGGTGCAGAAAACCAAGGGCATTCCCGACGACGTGAAGCGGCTGTTCGTGACGGCGTTGAACATCGCTCCCGTGTGGCATATCCGCATGCAGGCGGCGTTCCAGAAAAGCACCGATAACGCTGTCAGCAAAACCGTGAATCTGCCAAACGAGTCCAAAGACGACGCGGTGCGCGAGGTTTACGAGCTGGCGTGGAAACTGGGCTGCAAAGGCGTGACAGTTTTCCGCTACGGCAGCAAACCCGAACAGGTCCTCCATATCGGCCAGATAGAGACAAAAGAAGGCTCTTTTGTATCGGCGCAGAGCGATTACGCGGGCGGCTGCCCCACGCAGAACTGCTCCTTCCCCGCATAAAGGTGACGAAACATGGGTTACATCTACTTGTACACAGGAACTGGCGGAGGTAAAACCGCCAACGCATTAGGCTTGGCTTTGCGCACCGTCGGCCACGGAAAAAAAAGCCGTTATAATCCAATTCTGCAAGTTCCGCACAGACGTCGGCGAACACCTCATCAAGCGGCGCCTTGGCGACCTCTACGAAATTTACGTTTTCGGCAGGGCTGTCTGGCTGGGCGAAAAAGCCCAGACTGCGGAGTTTGGTGGAGAAAAACTCCAGGTAGAAGCAGTTACCGACCGCGACAGGGATCTTGCAGAGGACGCGCTTGAGCTTGCCGCCCAAATAATGCAGGAGAAGAAGCCTGAGCTGCTCGTTTTGGATGAGGTGAACTTGGCGGTTCACTGGCGCCTGCTATCCGTGAAGCGGGTGCTGGAGCTGCTTGGCAAGGTTCCGAAGGAAACGTCGGTGGTTCTGACGGGTAGGTACGCGTCTCAGGCGCTCATCGACCGGGCCGACTTCGTCAACGTCGTGCAAGAAGTGAAGATGCCCAAGGTGTTCAACCCGACGGCGGGCATCCAGTACTAAATCGCCTTAGCTGGTCACTTGGACAGCTATCTGCTTCCCAAAAGCACGGCACTTTTCAAAGTCTCCTTCGTCGGGAACATACTTTACTTCTAAGCCTGGCTCATGAACCTCAAATCCCGCTTTGCGCGCCACCTCAGCCATTGCACGGACGGCGCCGCCGCCCCAGCCGAAGCTGCCAAAAAAGCTCCACAACTTGTCTTTCGGCTTAAGCCCCGTTGCGTACGTGAGGAAGCTACTAATGGTTGGGAACATGCCGTTGTTAAGCGTGGGCGAGCCAACCAATACGGCTTTGCTGTCCAAAATCTCAGTTATAACTTCTGAGTTGTTGCTGGCTCGGAGTTTGAGGACCTTGACTTCGACGCCTGCCTCTATCGCCCCTTCGGCTATAGCGCGCGCCATCTTGTCGGTGCTGCCCCACATCGTGTCGTACACTATAGTGATTTTCTTATTGGCTTCGCCCGCAGCCCAGCTTGCGTAGGCTTTGATGATTTTTGAGGGGTCGCTGCGCCAGATGATTCCGTGGCTTGGTGCAATCATACAGCAAACAAGGCCTGCTGCGACCACTTCTTGAATTTTTTTAGCTACGAGCGGCCCAAGTGGCATGAGTATGTTTGCATAGTATTTGGCTGCCTCCTCCATCAGGACGTGTTGGTCGACTTGGTCGTCGAACCGTTCGCCGGTCGCAAGATGCTGCCCGAAAGCGTCGTTCGGCAAGAGGAAGTGGTCTTCGGCTATGTAGGTGAACATGCTGTCGGGCCAGTGTAGCATCGGCGCCTCCATGAACTTGAGGGTGCGGCTGCCCAATTTCAGCTCTTCGCCGTTCTTGACCGTTCTGACCTTGCTATACTCTGGTCCGAAATGCTCAATTAACGCGTCTTTTCCCCTTTCCGACGCCACTATCTGCGCGTTCTTACAGGCTTTTGCCATTAGCGGTAGACTGCTTGAGTGGTCCATTTCCACATGATTGACGATAATGTAATCGATTTTCTCGGGGTCCACGATTTCCGACACGTTACGCAGCAGTTCGCCGAAGAAGTCGCGTTTGACGGTGTCGACGAGGGCGACTTTGTCGTCTAGGATGAGGTATGCGTTGTAGGTAGTTCCTCGGTTGGTTGAATGGCCGTGGAAGTCGCGGAGATTCCAATCCAAAACGCCAACCCAGTAAAAGTCTTTTGCCAATTCAGTTTTTGTCATTTCTTTTTACTCCTTTTTGGTTTTGATGTTATAGGCAATTTTCATGCCCGCCCGCTCGAAGAGGACGCCGACGGGGCAGTTCTTCAAGGTGTGTTCGTGCAGTCGCTTGACTTGGTCTTCAGTGGCTTGGGTGATGTAGGCGATGTCGAAGGTTTCCTCCGCGATGGTGCCTGCTTCCTCGCTTTTGAGTGCGTCCACCGTGACTTCGCAGCCTTTGATTATTAGGTGCATTTTTTTGGCGACCAAGGCGGCGATGGTGACGTAGCAGCCTGCGTGGCTCATAACGCACAGCTCCAGCGGCGTTGCACCCAAACCAGGTGACGCAGCGGAAGGCTGGTCGGCTACGACGGCGTGGGCTCTGCCGTTGTCAAGGGCTATTTCAAAGTCGTGGATTAAGGTGGCTTTTGCGTGAAGTTTCGCCATTCTGGACAACTCTCATTTGTGTTCCAAAAGTATAAGAAACTTGTTGGTTTGACGCGTTAATATTGGTTTCGACAACCGAGCCGCGGTCATGGCTATTCCCTTTGTTAGAAAAACAAAGAAAAGCAAAACTAAATTAGTACAGCCTACACGTTAGAGAGTGCCTTACCCGAGGGTTGTTTATGACAGTTAACGAAGAAGCCGTTATGTGGGTTGAGAAGTACCGCCCCAAAACGCTAGACGAAGTTGTGGACCTCAATGACATAGTGCAGTCTTTGAAGTCGTTCATACGCAACCCAAAAACCATGCCGCATTTACTTCTCGCGGGGATTCCGGGCACGGGAAAAACCACGGTTGCCCTCTGCATCGCCCACGAATTGTTCGGACCCAGCTGGAAAACGTTCACGTTGGAGTTGAACGCTTCCGACGAAAGAGGCATCGACACAGTTCGGGACCGAGTTAAGGACTTTAGCCGCTACAGCCGCGCCGCTTTTGGCAACGTGCCCTTTGCGTTGATTATTCTGGATGAGAGTGACCAGATGACGGGTGCTGCTCAGACCGCGCTCAGGCGCATTATGGAAACGAGCAGCCGAACAAGCCGTTTCATACTTATCTGTAACCAGTCGGGAAAAATCATCGAGCCTATCCAGAGCCGATGCGCCGTTTTCCGCTTCAGCAAACTCGACCGCAAAGCCATGATAGACCACCTGTGCTATATCGCGGGAAAAGAGAAGCTCAAATTGTCGCCTGAGGCGGCGGAGCGGATTGTGGACTACGCTGAAGGCGATTTGCGCCACGCAATCAATTCTTTGCAGGCAGCAGCGGCGTACAAAGACGGTGTCGTCGACGAGAAAACGGTTTCCCTTGTCTTGGGTGAAGCCAGCCCCGTGCAGGTGCAGTTGATGATAAAGAAGGCGCTTTATGGCGACTTTATGGAAGCCAGAAAAATCATGTACGACCTCATGGGTTCCCTCGGGTTCTCGGGAGCCGACATCGTGCGGCAAATGAACAGGGAACTCTACAAGATTTCCACGTTAACGCCCGAGCAGAAAGCCGACTTGACCAATATCATCGGCGAATATGACTACCGCCTAACGCAGGGAGCCAATAGCGACATCCAGCTCTCCGCGTTGCTTGCCCAATTCGCCAAAATCGGGAAGGCAGCAGGCGAAACAACTTGAGTTTGGACCTGCTGTGGGTTGAGAAGTACCGCCCCAAACGGATAGTTGACGTGTTGGGCAACGAGGAAGCCAAAGCCGCCTTCGTCGCATGGTTCAAAGCCAAACGCCGCACAAAAAAAGCCATCCTACTCTATGGTCCACCAGGCGTCGGAAAAACGACTTTGGTGAACGCTGCAGCGGCGGAGTTTGGGTTCCGAGTCATCGAGATGAACGCCAGCGACACCCGAAGCGAGAAAGCTATTACCGCTGTGGCTGCCCCCGCAACCTCGTTTGTGGCACTGGACACTTTTTCATCAGACATCAAAGGTAGCATCCTGTTCCTGGATGAGGTTGATGGAATAACTGGCACCGAGGACCGCGGAGGGGTAAGCGCCATCATCAAAATAGTCGAGAACACTCGTGTCCCCGTGGTTATGGCGGCGAATGACCCCGATGTCGACAAACTGCGTCCCCTCAAAAAAGTATGCATGCTCGTGCCTTTCTACCAAGTTCGCGTTCCCCTGATCATAGCGACGCTGCAGAGAATCTGCCAGAAAGAAGGCGTCAAAGCCTACTTCGAAGCGCTGGAGGAAATCGCCCAGAACAGCCGCGGCGACGTGCGGTCAGCAATTAACGATTTGCAGTCGCTTGCGGAAAGGTCTGGGACGCTGACGTTGCAGGATACGGCTATGCTCACATACCGGAACAGAGACATGGGCATGGATGAGACTCTTAAGGGCTATTTCTCCGCCAAATCGCTCCAAGAAGCTTCCACGCTGCTTAGCCGCTCCAGCGTTGACTACGACGAGTTGCTGATGACGGTGGGCGACAACTTGCCCATGCGTTACACAAACCCCGCGGATTTGGCGGCGGCGTACGATTTCGTTTCTCAGGCGGACATGTACCGCGGCAGAATCGGCACCGAAAACTGGGGGCTCCTCAAGTACTTCTACAATAGCCTAGCCCAAGCCGCAGCCATCTCGCCGGGGACTTACCAGTCGTTCAAGTTCATCCATCCGCCTATAAGAATCATTACGTTGTTCTGGAGCAAGGGCAAACGAACCATGTTGGATGGGATATGCGGTAAAATCGGGGGGCACTGCCACGTCTCCCGCAAAAACGCCAAAGAAAACTTTATCCCATTCCTCAAGCTCATGCTAACGCGGCAGAAAGCAGCGGAGGCAATTGCGTGGCTGGAGTTGGCGCCTGAAGAAGTGGATTTCTTGGCGAAGATGATCAAGTTCTGAGGTGCACTTCATGGTTGTTTTGGACAAGAAATGTTTCAAGCTTCCCTACGTGGATTCGTTTACCTACCGCGAGTTGTTGCGGGTTGGACTGCTCTACGACCGCGCCCAGAGAACATACAGCGGCGAAGACTTAGATTCAGCCAGCCTTAACTCAGTTCTTGAGCTGCTCTCAAAAATTCTCCACGACAAAGTCAGCTTCGAACAAACAACCCAAAAACCCAGCGCCCCTGCCCGATATGCCCAGAAATGCATCGCCTGCGGAAAAAGCTTCACGTGCGACGAATGCCGGTATTTCGAGCTTTGCGAGACAAAAAATGTGCCGTCAAGCTGTGTATGTGTCAGGTGTCTTGAGGAAGGCAAAGCGGCACGGTAGTTACGCTGACAGTGTTCAAAGCTTCAAATGACCTTATGATCTTTTGAAACATCTAGGTTTTTCAGCACGTATGGTCTTAGACATATGTTTCATTTATCTGAGGTACCATTCGTTTTCTTGCACATAATCCATGTTGGCAGGCATTAAATAGTTGAACACTCGTACAGAAAAGCCATTCTGAAAACTTCAGAAATGGACAATTGTATAATGGAGAGAAGAAAATGAGTGAACGTGTACAAAAGAACAGTTCCTACCTCAACGGCAAGTCAACCGTTGGAACAACAACCCGCGTAAAAGACACAAGCACCATAAGCGGCATGTGCCCCATTTGCATCCGCGACTGCCCCGTCGTCTGCGAAATCAGCCTCTCCGCCTTCCGCGGAAGAGAAGCGCTGTATCCAGAGCCCGCGCAGTTCGGCAGCAGCACTGCGGGCGCCCTGAAGAACTTCGGCTTAGACTGGAGCCAATTCAGCATCCAAGCAGGGCTCTTCGACGCGCAAGGCATCAAGGAAACCAGCGAAGAAGCCATATTCCCGAACGTCAACGTCGAAACCAAAGTCGGCGGCATGCCCCTCAAGCTGCCCATCCTGACGGGCGCTTTCGGAAGCACCGAAGTTGCGCGGGTCAACTGGGAAGGCTTAGCGGCGGGTGCAGCGTTGGCAGGCGTCTCCATCACAGTCGGCGAGAACGTTGTCGGCATGGACGTGGATGCGAAGATAACTGGCGGCAAAGTTGTTTCTTCGCCTGAGCTGAAACGCCGCGTTGATTTGTTCCGCAAGTTCTGGGACAAGAAGTACGGCGACGTTATCGTGCAGACTAACGTGGAAGACCAGAAGCTGGGCATCGACATCTACGCTCTCTCTGCGCTGGAAGTGAACATCATCGAGCGGAAGTGGGGGCAAGGTGCCAAAGCNATAGGCGGCGAAGTACGCCTCAAAGACCTCAAGAAGGCAATTCTGCTCAAGAAACGTGGCTACATCGTCATCCCCGACCCCGAAGACCCCGTCGTGCAGGAAGCGTTCAAAAACGGCGTGTTCAACACGTTTGAGCGCCACAGCCGAGTTGGCATACCTAAAGAGAAAGGATTCCTCGAAGACATCGACTGGCTGCGCAAGCAAGGCGCCAAAAAAGTCTTCCTCAAAACAGGCGCATACCGACCATCAGCAGTGGCGTACACGATGAAGTTCGCCTCCGAAGCCAAAATCGACGCGTTAAGCTTTGACGGCGCAGGCGGCGGCACAGGCATGAGCCCCGTCCCAATGATGGACGAGATGAGCATACCCACAATCTACCTGCAAGCCATCGTGATGCGGTGCGCGCAGATCCTCAAGAAGAAAGGCAAGCACGTGCCAGACTTGGTTATGGCNGGNGGCTTCATNGAGGAAACCAGCATATTCAAGACCATCGCGATGAGCAACTTCGGCGACGGNCCCATGGTGAAGGCGGTTCTGATGGGTCGCAGCCCAATCACGGCAGCCATGAANNGCAGCTACTTTAAGCAACTCGCCGCGGAAGGTAAACTGCCCAAGACGTTCGCAGACCGCTTCGGAACCACCCCCGACAAGTTCTTCATAGCCACCCCAGAGCTGAAAACCAAGTACGGCAAGAAATTCGCTGACATCCCACTGGAAGGCATAGGCGTCTACACGTACCTGACGGACCGCGTCGGTGTCGGACTCAAGCAGTTAATGGCGGGCAACCGCAAGTGGAACCTAAACCTGCTCGGCAGAAACGACCTCATGAGCCTCTCCGAGTTGGCCAAGAAGGTCACGGGCATTCCGCTCGCTGACGAAGTCGAGAAAGATGCGATAGAGCAAATCCTCGGGTAATCCCCAACCTCATTTTCTTTTTCCTTTTCTCTTTTGCGCGCGGTCTTGGGTTATAGGAAAATTAATTAAAACGGTCAAGCTAAGGATTCCTGAACATTTCTGAAGTGTTTCTTATGGTGAAGACTAAACCTAAAACCGCAGATGAAATTTTCAGCAAAGTAGACGAGGACAAAAAAGCAATCGCGGAAAGCCTCCGCATATTCGTAAAAATGGCTGTTCCCAAAGCCGAAGAAATCGTGCGGCAGGGAAAAATCACGTTCACTTTGGATGGCAAGGACTTCGCGGGAATCCGCCTGACCAAGCAGCATGTGGACCTTCTTTTGATGCAGGGCGGCAGGATTAGCTCGCCGCTTTTGAAGGGGCAGGGAACCATCGGCGACCCCAAACACATCGAAGTTTACGATTTGAGCAATTTTGACAAAGTCCAAGCGAAAAAGCTGCTCAAAGAAGCCGCGTTGCTGGTTTAACCCTAGTTGGGATGGTTATGGCGGAAGAGCAGACGGCGTTGACGATCGCCTTGGCGCAGCTAAAGCTGGCGGCGCAAAAGCTGGAGCTAAACAGTGGCATCCACAAGATGCTCAGCCAACCCAAACGAAGCATTGCTGTAAGCATTGACATTCGCTTGGACAACGGCGCAATAGGCGTCTTCAGCGGGGTGCGGGTGCAGCACTGGGATGTCCGCGGTCCCTTCAAGGGCGGAATACGATACTACCCGAACGTGACGCTTGACGAAGTCACCGCTTTGGCGATGCTTATGACTTGGAAGTGCGCCATAGCCGACATCCCGTATGGCGGCGCTAAGGGGGGCGTGTGCGTGGACACCAAGAAGATGAGCAAACATGAGCTGGAGCGGTTGACACGGCGGTACGTGAGCCTGATTGTTGACTATCTTGGTCCGCACCGCGACATTCCTGCGCCGGACATGTACACGGACGCCCAAACCATGGCGTGGATAATGGACACCTACAGCCAACTCAAAGGCTACCAAGTTCCCGAATGCGTGACGGGCAAACCCGTGGAAATCGGCGGCAGCGAAGGCAGAACCGAGGCCACGGGCAAGGGCGTGGTGCACTGCGTCAAGCAGGCCGCATCGAACATGGGCATCAAGCTCAAGGGCGCGTCGGTGGCAGTTCAGGGCTTTGGTAACGTGGGCTACCACGCGGCACAGGCGGCGTCGGAAATCGGCTGCAAAGTCGTCGCCGTCAGCGATTCGTCAGGCGGAATTTACTGCACAGATGGGCTGAAACCAGCCGCTGTTCTAGCTTACAAGGAAATAACAGGCTCTGTCCAGGGTTTTAAAGGCTGCAAAAACGTCACCAACGAGGAACTCCTCGAAACCAACTGCGACGTACTAATCCCCGCGGCGATGGAGAACCAGATAACCTGCAAAAATGTCGACCGCATCCACGCGCGGCTCGTGGCGGAAGGAGCCAACGGACCCACCGTCCCCGAAGCCGACAATGCGTTGCACGAACGGGGCATTCCCCTGATTCCGGACATTTTGGCGAACTGCGGTGGAGTAACCGTCAGCTACTTCGAGTGGGTGCAGAATCTCACCCGAGAACACTGGACGCTGGGAGAAGTGAACCAGAAGCTTGAGACCAAGATGACAAGAGCGTTTGACGACGTTTACGCGTTGAGCAAGAAAGAGGAAAGCGACATGCGAACCGCTGCCCTCATGCTCGGGGTTGGACGGGTAGCTAACGCTATAAAAATCATGGGACTGTGGCCATAAACTAAACCTTGTCCAAAAACACGGTTTTCAACATGCTATTGACGCAACTAACGGCCAATAGTGACCTCCCCCTATTGGCTTTCTATATACAACCACCAATAGACTCCACATATCTTCTGATTTTGTGGCTTAGGGTTGGGTTGGCTCTGACCTCCCTCTTCTTTGTTTGTTACTCAGTCTATGTGTTGGTAACCGTGAAGGAGTTGGCTTGTAATATTACAGCTATACTTTGGCGATTTTGGGCATCACTTTTTGCAATAGTTAGTGCAATAATGTCTATACCCCTAATTCAGCCATAATCTGCCGTCAGTATTTCCATGTCAAAGATAATCGGCTCCATGCTTTGCTCTTTCCGCAAAGGCGACAATTGCAAAATTCTTTCATCAAACCTTAAATGGGCAACATCGGTATTTGTTAGCCCCTGTTAAAGTAACTGTAAATAGAGTGGAAATGAGGGTTGCCCCAGAAACTTGAAGACTTGGACCTCTGTTTCGAAAACACACGTGTCAAAGCGATAGCTAACCGCAATTATCCCGACCTCAAACTCGCGGGGTTCAAGGTCGGCCCCTTCCAGGAGGGCAACGAGTACGAGCTCTACTATTGGGTTGCTGCAGAACTCGCCTCGGCGGGAATCGTGCATCTGCGCGAGGAAGACAACCTCGACGCCACCAAGCTCTACAAGGTTCAGTGGAAAGAGCGGGTGCAGGTGGCGGGGCA
>JGI20214J51650_10003092_pt1 | contig 10444 bp, 7 predicted proteins | sample WetSurMetagenome_FD_51650 | JGI IMG/M metagenome (IMG submission 51650)
ATATGCATTGTCGTCTGGTTCGCAGTCGGTAAAGCTCCCCAGCATAAGTCCGGCGATATGGTCCAATTTTCCCGCCAGTTTCAAGTGCGAAATCATGCGGTCTAAACGATAGGGGGCTTCCGAAAGATCTTCCAGGAATAGAATCGCGTCTTCGGTCTGGATTTCATAGGGCGTACCCAGGCTGGTGACCACAACCGACAGGCATCCGCCGGTCATTCGACCTTCGGCGACTCCCGGTGCAAAGGATTCCATTTGGGGGAAAGTGATTTCCGGCAGATAGTTGGGATCAGTCCACAATAATTTTAGATGTTCTTCCTCGCGTTCGGAACATTTCCGAAGCGATGGAGAGGCAACCATCGGACCGTAAATAGTGACCCAACCAAAGTGCCGCTGAAAATAGAGGTGCAGCGTGGTGATGTCACTGAATCCCGTGAGCAGTTTGGGATTTGGGCGCAGACGTTTCTCATCCAAATAGGGCAACATTCGCGCGCAACCGTAACCTCCCCTCAAGGGCATGACTGCCTGAATCGCCTTATCTTCAAAATAGCGCATCAGCTCTTCGGCACGGCTCGCATCGTCCCCGGCGAGATAGCGCCGATTTTCAAAAATGCGCTCATCATAGCGTACCTGGAATCCCATGCGATTCAGGACGGCGACACCCTGATCAAACTCATCGCGCCGGCTGACGGAGCCTGCAGGAGCAATGATCCCAATGGTGTCGCCGGCACGCAAGCAGGGCAGGCGAAATGTCGGGATGTCCATAGGTAGTGTTACAATGGGCAATCGATTCCTGGGTTTATGGAGAAAACTGCATGCTTAACTACATTTGGTTGACACTCGTTATTGTTGCCGTAGTGCTGGGGGGAATCAATGGCAAAATTGAAAACGTCACAAAATCCGCAATTGACGCGGCCGGCAATGCGGTAACCCTGGCGATCGGTCTGATTGGCATGATGGCACTCTGGCTGGGCATCATGAAGATCGCAGAGGATTCCGGGTTGATGACATTGGTGGCCAGGGGTATTTCACCTGTCATGCGCAGGCTCTTTCCGGATGTCCCCAAAGATCATCCCGCCATGGGCAGCATGATGATGAATATTGCGGCGAATATGCTGGGATTGAGCAATGCTGCCACGCCCATGGGATTAAGGGCGATGGAGGACCTGCAGAAGCTGAACAAACACCCGGAAGTCGCCACTAACGCCATGTGCACGTTCCTGACCATCAATACGGCCGGCCTCCAGCTTATCCCGGCATCCATGGTGAGCCTGATGGCTTCCGCCGGAAGCACGGATCCAACTGCCATCATCGGTACAACTTTTGCCGCGACGCTTATGGCCATTACGGCGGGCATCATAGCCGTTAAAGTATTGGAGAAGCTGGCGTTCTTTTCCGCCGAACGCGTCGCCGGAGAGAGGGACTATCGATGATCCGACAAATCATAAGCGCCATCTCGATTTGGGCTATCCCAACCCTGATTGCCGGTATACCCCTTTATGGCGTGTGCAAGAGAGTGAAAGTCTATGAAAGTTTTGTCACCGGTGCCAAGGAAGGATTCCAGGTCGGAATCCGGATCATACCTTACCTGGTTGCTATTATGGTCGCCGTGGGCATGCTCCGTGGTGCAGGGGCGATAGATCTCCTTTCACGTTGGCTGGACCCCTTGTTAAGCCNGGTGGGAATGCCGACCGAAATCCTACCGCTGGCAATCATGAGACCGTTATCCGGCAGCGGTTCCATGGGAATAGTGGCTGAACTGGTGAAAACCCACGGGCCGGATTCCTTCATTGCAAGACTGGCTGCTTCCGCGTATGGCAGTACCGAGACGACTTTCTATGTCCTGGCGGTCTACTTCGGCGCCGTGGGCATCAAAAAGGCGCGGCATGCGGTCCTGACCGGGCTGGTGGCCGATATCGTAAGCCTCATTGCCGCAACGATTATCTGCCGTATGGCGTTTCTCTGAAGAACGCTCTGCATGCCGATCCCCCGGCCCGCAATCAGTACCAGGCTCATACTGCAGCTGCTGTTTCGGGTTCTGATATCTGCTCGGGACCGGCTGTGGAGATCCCCGCCGTTTTAGCTGCCGGTACACAATCTTCCCCAGTTTTGCATTCTTGAATACACCCTTGTCCTTTGCCATAAAGTTCTTCTCCCGATTTCTTCTATCACTTTAGCCGCTCCAAGGATATAATGCGCCATTCGTTTAGCGGAATGAGAAACGATTTCCGCTTTTTCCACAATTATCCAGGAGGTTGTTCCGTGCGCCGGATCGGTTTGACTCTTGCTGCAATTGTTCTGTATGGATTGATGGCAACACCCGTCATTCTGGCCCAGGCTCCACTCGAGTCTCAGCAACCCGCCGTCTCTCAAGAAGGCGGGGGTGAGGCAAATCTCATACTTCCCGATCTGGGTCAAGTCAGCTTCCACGGTGTTAATGCCCGAACGCTTCTGAGCGCAGGGCTGGTGGTTTGCATCCTTGGGTTGTTGTTCGGTCTTGCCTTTTTTATTCAGCTGAAAAATCTTCCGGTTCACAATTCGATGCGGGAAATTTCCGAGCTGATCTATGAGACCTGCAAAACCTATCTGATCACTCAAGGGAAATTCATACTTATCCTCGAAGTATTTATAGGCACCATCATGCTGGTTTACTTCGGCCTTCTCCAGCATTTTGCCCCATCAAAAGTCGCCATCATCCTTATCTTCAGCCTGATAGGCATCGGCGGCAGTTACGGCGTGGCATGGTTTGGTATCCGCATCAACACCTTTGCCAACTCACGGACCGCCTTTGCCAGCCTCGAGGGGTGGCCATATCCCTGCTACGCCATACCTTTGAAATCAGGGATGAGCATTGGCATGGCCCTGATCAGTGTTGAGCTGTTCATGATGTTGTGCATTCTACTCTTTATTCCCGGCGATTATGCCGGATCCTGTTTTATCGGTTTTGCTATTGGCGAGTCCCTCGGTGCGGCCGCCCTTCGTATTGCCGGCGGCATCTTTACCAAAATTGCGGACATTGGATCGGACCTGATGAAGATCGTCTTCAACATCAAAGAAGACGACGCCCGGAATCCCGGGGTGATTGCAGATTGCACAGGAGATAACGCCGGAGACTCCGTCGGACCGACCGCAGACGGGTTTGAAACTTACGGCGTTACCGGCGTCGCTCTTATCTCCTTTATTCTCTTGGCGGTTCCCAGGGAAATTGTGCAAGTACAACTGCTCGTCTGGATTTTCACGATGAGAATCATGATGATCGTGGCGAGCGGTTTATCCTACTGGATTAATGAAATAATCGCCCGGGCACGTTATAGCAAGGCCTCCAGAATGAATTTCGAGGCCCCTCTGACTTCCCTGGTTTGGTTGACGTCCGTTATTTCGATTGCCATAACCTATCTGGTCTCCTATTTTCTCATCCTTGATCTTGGCGATGGAACTCTCTGGTGGAAACTCTCGACAGTCATCTCCTGCGGGACCCTTGCCGGCGCAGTCATCCCCGAACTGGTCAAGGTCTTTACCTCTACCAACTCGGGCCATGTGCGCGAGGTAGTAGCTTCGGCCCGCGAGGGGGGTGCATCGCTGAACATCCTGTCCGGCTTCATAGCAGGAAACTTCAGCGCCTATTGGCTGGGAATCGCCATCATCGGTCTGATGTCGATAGCATATGGCGTGAGCACGCTGGGGTTGGGCGCTTTGATGCTGGCGCCGGCAGTTTTTGCTTTCGGCCTTGTGGCCTTCGGTTTCCTGGGGATGGGACCAGTCACTATCGCGGTCGATTCCTATGGGCCAGTCACCGATAATGCCCAATCGGTCTTTGAACTCTCGGTGATTGAGAGCATGCCCGGAATCAAGCAGGAGATAAAGAAACAGTATGGTTTCGACGCGAATTTCGAGACCGCCAAAGATCTGCTCGAAGAAAACGACGGCGCCGGAAACACATTTAAGGCAACCGCCAAACCTGTTCTCATCGGGACGGCCGTGGTAGGCGCCACCACGATGATTTTCTCGATCATCGTGATGCTGACTTCCGGCCTCACGCAAAATCTCGATAAGCTATCCCTGCTTCATCCGCCGTTTCTTCTGGGGCTCATTACCGGAGGCGCCGTAATTTACTGGTTCACGGGCGCAGCCACGCAAGCTGTCAGCACCGGGGCTTACCGTGCGGTGGAGTTTATCAAGGCGAATATAAAGCTTGAGGGAACCGAGAAGGCATCCGTGGAGGACAGCAAGAAAGTTGTCGAAATCTGCACGCAGTACGCCCAAAAGGGCATGTTTAATATCTTTCTGACGGTCTTTTTTTCCACTCTGGCATTCGCCTTTGTCGAACCGTATTACTTTATCGGCTATCTCATCTCTATAGCGCTGTTCGGCTTGTATCAGGCGATCTTCATGGCCAATGCCGGCGGCGCCTGGGATAACGCCAAGAAGATTGTCGAAGTGGATTTGAAAGAAAAAGGAACGCCCCTTCATGCAGCGTGCGTGGTCGGCGACACCGTCGGCGATCCTTTCAAGGACACTTCGTCAGTGGCCATGAATCCCGTGATCAAGTTCACGACTTTGTTCGGGCTTCTCGCGGTCGAATTGGCGGTCAATATCGCGGCAGAGACAGGTCCGGCAACCACAATGATCATTGCTGCATTGTTCTATCTGCTTTCCGCCGTTTTTGTCATCCGTTCCTTCTATGGCATGCGTATACGCTCCGGGGCGCCGGCTCCTGTGCAGTCCCGAACGCGATAGAAAACCAAATGGCTCCATGCTTGGTCACAGTATGCTCTGATGTGGCCGGGCACGGGATCACTGCGCCGATCTGCCGCGGGAAACAAGAATGCCGACGCGGCGCCGAATATGACCTCAAGAAATTCCCCGACCGAAAATTGCAGAGGGCCTTACCTTTGAAGTGCCTGGAAATCTCCGGGGCGGCGAGAATTATGGTCGCCGTCAACTTTGCCCGCATCCCGCGGAGGACTTCGAGATCATGGACGTGTTCCGGAGTTGCTGCTAAAATGTAAAAGTCATTCATTTGCTTCGAAGTGAATGACGGAATCAGCTGAGGAATAGGAGCTTATCGACATTAGTTTTTCTGAAACCATTTCAAAACCTGCGTATCTAACTACTGGGCGTTCTCCTGATCTAGCTCCGGGCGAAAGTCGCCTCCTGCATAGTTTGAGCTGGCCTATTTTTAAGCCGTTGAGTGTGGGAGCTCGTGGTGGCTTCAACGGCTCTGGTTGGGTGGCAACTTCACTATGACGGGACGCAACTCCTGGTTTCGGGCAATAAAGAACAAGCTGGTTGGGCCGCCGACTCAGGCATCTCTCTTCCACTATATCAAGGAAGAGCCTGAAAAAAGTATATGGTCTGATTTTGATTGGAACCTGGTAAGACACCCATTCAAGACCTTCAAGGAAGACTGGAAATCACCTAGGACTCGGGCTTCGCTTTTTAATTATTTTGAAGACGGCACCGAGACTCACGAACCCTTCAATCTGAAGGCATTCCTCAGAGATTTAATTACCGGTTTCCGTTCTCCGCTTTTCATCCCTTCGGTTTTTGCCGACCAGGGTGAGCTTATCGAGGAGCGGGCGCAACTGCGGACCCGTCGAATGGAAACGGCTGCCATATCGGTTCTCGTCCACCTGGTAATTCTCGGCCTGGCAATTCTTATTATGAAAGCCGGATCCGAACCGGAGCCGCAAAATGACAATGTCGTATATGTCAACAATCCGATTTATCTCCCCTATGAGGGGGATGGACGAGATGGTGGCGGTGGTGGTGGCGGCGGCAAAGGTGAAAAAGCTCCGCCCGCGACCGGGCGCATGCCCGCTACTACGCCAGTTCAAATGGTAGCACCTGATCCACAAGATCCCAGCCCGCTCATTCCGGCTGAGGATCTGTTGGCGATGGCGCCCAGCGTACAGATGCCCATCGATATTCCCCAAGATCAGATGTTGCCTATTGGCGACATCGTTGCGCCCCCTAATAATTCACGATCGTCAGGTCCCGGTTCCGGCGGTGGGATAGGCACAGGGCGAGGCACCGGCTTGGGTTCGGGCACCGGTGCAGGCGTGGGACCCGGTAGCGGCGGCGGCATGGGCGGGGGATCAGGCGGCGGCATCGGGTCGGGCATCGGCCCCTATGTGGTCGGCAACGGAGTCAAAGCACCGGTTGGCATTTATCAGCCGTTGCCAGCTTATACGGAAGATGCACGCAAAGCTCGCGCCCAAGGCATAGTTCTGATCCAGGCAATAATACGGAAAGACGGAACCGTCGACAGTTTCAAGGTGCTTCGCGGCCTGGGATATGGCCTGGATGAATCGGCGATCAACACCATCGCCACAAAATGGAGATTCAAACCAGGAACACTAAACGGCGTTCCGGTGGATGTGCTGGCCAATATTGAGGTCTCTTTCAGCCTTTATTAAGAGAGGCGGAGCCTTGAAGAATCTGATGCTAACGAAAACCGGCAGCCGCGCGAAGAGTCTTCATAATGGCAGTCGCTGGAGTTAATTATGTCAATGATGATTGGTAAAAAAGGGGTCAAATCGGATATCAACATTACCCCTTATATCGACATCCTGTTGGTCTTGCTCATCATTTTCATGGTGAACGCCCCGCTGAAAAAACACGAGCACCCAGTGCGCGTACCGCAACCGGCGCCCCAGGCTCCGCCACCCAAGGACGCCAAGTCGGATACGATAATTGTCGAAATGGATCTGGACCACACGGTTCGGCTGAATCAACAGCCCATTGCCCTGGATAAACTCGAAACCACACTGAGTGACATTTTCAAGCGCCGCGTAGACAAAAGCATGTTTGTCCGCGGCGACTCGTCCCTGCCCTATGGCGACATCTTTGTGCTATTGGATATAGCCAAACGCTCCGGGGTGGGCAATATCGCTCTTCTCGACAAGGGCGCCAAAATCCCTTCTTCCAACACCTCCAAAAGCAGATAGCAACCGCGCTATTTTTAGCCCTGAGACTTTCCGAACATCGGCAACGATGCTGCAGCTGCCGACGGTTCTCCGGGACCATGACAAGGGCAAAACCTGCGCCGCCTCGCTACGAAACCCGGTGAGAAAAGCGGGCTTGCGCCGTGATGACTTTGGTAGAATAGTCAGTTATGAAAGTGCCATTCGCGCCGAATGCTGCGGCAATCGCGATTGCGATCGGGCTGATTCTGGTTTCCACCGCCACCCTAACTTTGCTCAGCTACTACTACACCTTCGGCCGCGAGAATCTGGCTGAAACTGCCCTGGTTCAAAGCAACATCAAGCTCGCCAACCAATACGTGGATCGCATTGAGCAGAAGATCATCGATAATGACCGGATTCTGTCCGAAATGATTGATGTCAATGAGCCTGTTCGATGGCCTGCAACGGTGGAGGCAATCCAGAGGGCGGACCTCAATGTTAGCGAGGTTTACTTCCTGCACCCTGACAATAATTATCCGCTTTACCCTCCTTACTCATACGAAATTAGAAATCTGTGGGGCGCCTTTAGGGCAAGCTTCAACATCAGCGAACTGAACCTGCACGGGATCGTGGTCAATCAGACGCATCATTTGCATAAGGAGCGGCCCAACAACTACTTTTTTGCTTCCTATGTTCTCAAGGAAAACCTGAAGGGTGAAAAGATTCTGATTTGCTTCCAGATGGACTTTGACAAAATCATCGCCCTGCTTGACCGGTATCTGCGGGACCTTCAAAGCAATTTCTACGTCAGTATCGTGGATTTTGAAAATAACGGTGTCTACAACCAGCCCATTTCCCGGACGTCGCAATATTTCTATGAGACTCGTTTTCCGACCACACTCTATAAGTGGATCCTCCAGATTGTCCCGCGCAATTACTCGGAAATCGAAAGGGAGATGAGAAACCAGCGGCTCACCCACCTGTTTTTTGTCCTCCTCAGCCTGTCCGTCATATTCATCAGCCTGATAATCATCTATCTGGCCGGGCGTCGGGAGCGGCAGCTGCGCCAGCTTAAGGAAGACCTAATCAGCAATGTCAGCCACGATTTGAAGACGCCTCTCTCCCTGATTCGCATGTTCAGCGAGATGCTCAAGTCCGGACGAGTAAAGAACGATGAGACCCGGGAAGAGTATTACCGGATCATCCAAAACGAGAGCGACCGAATGACGCGCTTGATCAACAACCTGCTGGACTTTTCAAGTCTGGGGAAAACGGCAGGAGCCAAGCACTTCGAGATGACCAATATCGCCAGGCTGGTAAGCGAGGAGCTCGAAGCTTACCGGCATGAAACCCAAAAGGACGGATTCGAGCTCCTGCTGGATGCCGACGAGGCCACGCCGGATACTTATGCCGACCCCAATGCAATTACCATGGCATTTTTTAATCTTTTGGACAATGCCGTGAAATATTCGGGCGATCAGAGGCAGATCTCGATTAAAGTGGAGCAGTCAAATGGATGCGTGGATCTTTCCGTAACCGATAAGGGCCTGGGGATTCCAAGATCGGAGCACCAGAAGATCTTCGAAAAGTTTTATCGGGGCAGCAGCCCGCCGATCCGAAAGATACGCGGAAGTGGAATTGGTCTCTCTATCACCAAGAATGTCGCCGAAATGCACGGAGGCGAAATCCTTATCGACAGCGAGCCGGGGAGGGGAAGCCGGTTTACTCTGCGGATCCCGATCAGAAGCGAACCTGAGCTTGCCCGTTGAAATTGAGGCCGGGCAAGGACCTCTGTCGGTCATGAGTGCGGATCACACCTGCAGAACTATTGAAGAGGCTGGGCGACGGACATGAACTTAGCCAAGAAAAAAATCCTTGTGATCGAGGATGAAAAGGAGATGGCCAGAGGACTTAAAGATATCCTTGAGTTCGAAGGATATGAGGTCATCAATGCCGCCAGCGGACGAGAGGGACTGGATGCGGTTTCGCGGAAGCCCGATTGCATGGTTCTTGATCTGATGCTTCCGGACCTCAACGGATACCAGGTCTGCGAGCAGGTCCGGCGCTGGAAATTGAAAACTCCTATCCTAATGCTGACCGCTAAGGCACAGGAATATGACAAGATCCGCGGACTTGAGGTTGGCGCCGACGACTATCTCACCAAGCCATTCAGCGTGGGAGAGTTGCTGGCCAGAGTGATGGCTCTGCTTCGTCGCAGCGATCAATATGCACTCGCGAGCAGCATCGTGCGGATCGGTTCGAGCGAGGTTGATGTAATCCACTTAAATGTCCGGCGCGGCAACAAGGAATATTCCCTGTCGCATTATGAAGTGGAAATTTTCAAACTGCTCAATGCTCACGCCAACCAGCCGGTCACACGGGATGAGATTCTCGATAAAGTGTGGGGAACTGAGAACTATCCTACCAATCGCACGGTGGATAACTTCATTGTCAAGCTCCGCAAGAAGATCGAGGACAACTATCAAAACCCGAGACACATCCTGACGATCTATGGTGTGGGATACAAGCTCAGTCCATGAGATTCATCATCGATCTATTGAGGATATTGGCGTTTGACGGCCGAGCGCTACGAAGGCTGGCCGAAAGCCGGGCTGTAGGGCGCGGTTTTCTGTGCTTGACCGCCGGCTATCTCATGTTCATGCTGATCCGCAGTTCCGTCTATGCGGTTCTGCAGGAACCCCAATTGCGTCAGACAGGACCCTTTAATCTTTTGCTGCAGGCCAATCTGCCTGAGGTTCTGCTCTTCCTATCCCTGGTATATGTTCCCGCACTGATTCTGCTCGGGAACTCGATCTCGGGTTATGGGCTTGGTTTTTCGATCTCAAAACAGGAGTACGAGACACATATTTCTATCCTATTCCCCCTGTGGGGGCTTCTGTTCCTCATCGCTGCGCCTCTGCAACGGCTGGCGCCCCAATTCCTGATCTTAGGCGGAGGGTTCTTTGGAATCAGCATCGGCCTGCTGATCCTCTTCATCCTGATGCTTGTCTATAGTATTTGGTCTATCAGCAAATTGAATTTTGTGTCGGCAGTTGCAGCTACCGGAGTTTTCGTCCTCTCGCTATTTACTCTGCCGTTTTTCTATTTCCTGACGGCGGTTTTTTTCGCCCTTCCGCTTTTCATCATGATCCCGCTGGGTTTTCTCGCTTATCAACGGCTGCGCGCCCACTTTTCCTCCCAATCAGGCGAGCGTGTGTTCCAGCATCATCTGCATCTGTTGACTCTGAATCCACAGGATGCGGACGCGCATCACCAGCTGGGACTGATTCATTTCAAGCGAAGGAACTTTGATGCTGCCGCCATGTGTTTTGATAACGCCATTCGAATCGATGGAGCGGATCCGGACTATCATTACTACAGAGGGCAGGTCCATGAATTTCAGGGAGAATGGCCTCGGGCGCTCGAGCAATATGGGGAAACGTACCGCCTAAGTCCGGAATATGCCCTGGGGGATATCTTTCGCGAAGTTGGCAAAGCCTACCTGAAGACCGGGAATATTCAGAAAGGAATAGAGTTTC
>JGI20214J51650_10003093_pt1 | contig 10442 bp, 7 predicted proteins | sample WetSurMetagenome_FD_51650 | JGI IMG/M metagenome (IMG submission 51650)
GAGGCGCTGGCCAGGATGAGCGAGGTGAAACAAAACGCGGTCTTTGAAACGGTGGCCGGGATTCCGGAATACCGCATCGGTGCTGGCGATGTCCTTGAGATCAACTCCTACACCGGGGACAAGGTGATCACAGGCACCGTGGCCGTGGACAGCAGGGGGAGAATTTCCTACTCCTTTCTCGATCACCTGAAAGTGGAGGGACTGAGCTCCAGTCAGTTGGAGGAGCTGTTAACCACAAAACTCTCCGCCTATGTGAGAACCCCTCGCATCAGCGTGCTGGTGAAGGAGTTCAACAGCAAGAGCGCAACGATCATCGGAGAGTTTTCTTCACTTCGAAACGTCAGCTATGGAAAGGGCAGCAGCGGCCGAATCAACCTCAAGGGGAAGACGTCGCTCACGGACCTGATCGCTCTTGGAGGCGGATATACGCTGAATGCGGACATAAAGAATGTAAAGCTTGTAAGGAAGGGGAAGTCCTATCTGATCAACCTTTACGACATCATTGAAAGAGGGGATGAATCCCAGAATGTGATCATCGACGAAGCCGATGTGGTGAACATCCCCGAACTGCCGACCTATGGAGAGAGAGTCTATGTGTTGGGTGAAGTCTACAACCAGGGCATCTATCCGCTCAAAGAGGCTCAGGATCTCCTGGCTGCCCTGGCCTTGGCGGGCAATACGAACAGGCTGGCCAAAGAGGAGAACACCCTTATTGTGAGGGGGTACGAGCCAGGCAAACCGCCCAATGTGATGATGGCGGATGTCAAATCTCTCTTGAGAAAGGCGGACATGTCCCAGAACGTTCGACTCAAGGATGGGGATCTGGTCTATGTTCCGAGAATGCTGATCGCGGACATCAACGACTGGATCGTCAATATGACGCCTCTGCTCAACCTGATTCTCTATCCGGGTCAGTTTGAAGACTATTACGCATACAGTCCGTACCTGCAGTACAACAAACCAAAGTAACCTTCTTGAGGGGTGGGAATAGTTGGCCCAGTACGATATTAATCTGAGAGAATACTGGCGGATCCTCAAGAAGAGAAAATTCATCGTTCTCTTCGTGGGAATCGTTCTGGGCGTTTTCAGCACTGTCTTTGCCGTTCTCAAGGCCCCCGCTCCGATTTACACCTCAGTGTGCAGCATCAAGTTTGAAAAAGAAACTACGGTCGAAGGGCTTTACGCTAAAACCATCACGTGGTCAGGGGGCGATGACATCGAGACCCAAATCTCCGTCATCAAGAGCTTCACGATTTTTGAAAAGGTCGCTCAGCGNCTGGGTCTCATCCCGAAGACCACCGTGCCCGCTGACAGTCCCGCCAAAGGCAATGTCGCCAGGGTCGTNGACACTCTTCAATCCAAAGTTGAGGTCACCCGGCAAGGGATGACCAACATTCTCAACATCCAGGTGAAGGATGGAGATCCCGCTTTTGCCCAGAATCTCGCGAACTCCGTCGCTGCGACTTACAAGGACCGCCATTCTGAATTGCAGATGAAGAGGACCCTGGAAGCCATCCGCTACATTGAAGATCAGCTGGTCCAGGTCAGACAGAGGCTTCGCGAGGCTGAAGAGGAGTTCAATCGATTTACCCAAAACAATCAACTCCTNTCCATCGACATCCAAAGCGAAAAGCTTCTTGCCAGATCCCANGAAGTGCAGAACGGAATCCGGAAGCTGNNTGAAAACAAAGGGGAACTCCAGAACATGGTGGCGCGGCTGGACAAATTCATTGCCAATCCTTCTGTCCAGGGCAACTTCTATTCCGCCAAGGCCACCACCCAGTACCAATCAGCGAATGATTCTCTCACGGAGCTTCAGCTCCGCAGGGAGACGCTGTTGAAAGATTTTACTTCGCTTCACCCGGAAGTCGTGGATGTGAGCCGGAAGATCCTGGAGAGCGCACGAAANATGAGGCTTCTTCTCCTTTCCCAAATTGGAGATCTTGAAAAACAGGAAGAGGATGCGAGGAGCGAGCTGCAGGACCTCGACAGCAAGACCAGTGCCATGATGGAGAAGAAGCTGGAGTACGATCGTCTGAAAAGAAAGGTTGAGCTCTACAATGACATGACCACGCTCCTGGAACGAAAAAACCAGGAAGCTCTTATCAAGAAAGCCGAAAAACCGGAGGAAGTGACTGTTGTCAAGCCGGCTCTTTTTCCCACAGAGCCGATCAACCCCCCGAGGACTGCGACCACAGGGGCCATGGGACTGGTCATCGGTCTGGTACTGGGGCTGATTGCCGCCTTTGTTGTCGAAACCTTCGACACATCCATCGGGGCTATCGAGGATGTGGAGGAGACTCTTAAGACGCGGGTCCTGGGCGTCATTCCCTTTGCGGATACCAAGGAGGTGCACGAAAGCTTCAAGGACAAACTGCCTGAGGGGATGGCGGGGGTCACCCCTGACCACCTGGTGGACATGGTGGCCCACTATGTTCCCAAGAGCATGATGGCCGAGAGCTTCCGGGGACTGAGAACCAACATTCAGTTCAAAGACACGGCGAAAGAAATCAAAACCATTGCCATAACGAGCGCTTCCCCTCAAGAAGGGAAGACGATCGTCTCCGTCAACCTGGCGATCACCATGGCTCAGGCAGGGATGAAGACCCTCTTGATCGGCTCGGATATGAGAAAACCGATGACCGCAAGAATTTTCGGTGTCGAGCAGACCCCGGGCCTTTCTGAGATCCTTCTGGGGAACTGCCCTTGGCGCGATGCGGTCCAGACGGTCACCAGTATGATTGTGGGAAAGATGTCCCTGGATGAGGTGTTGCTGACACCCGGGCTCGACAATCTTCATCTGATTTCGGCCGGCTCCATTCCACCGAATCCTGCGGAACTCGTGGAGTCGAAACGCCTCAAAGAATTCATCGAAGAAGCCAAAACCGAGTATGATCTCATTCTCTTCGATTCCCCGCCGATTCTGTCAACGGCAGATGCGGCGATCCTCAGCTCTCGGGTGGATGGCGTCCTCCTCGTCTACCGCGTTGGATCGGTATCCAGAGGATTGCTGAAAAGATCGACAGCCCAGCTTGAGCAGGTGAATTGCCGTATTCTGGGAGTCATTCTCAATGGGATGAGGCCGGAAGTCAGTCCGGATTTCCACAATTTCAAGTATTACAAGTATTACTCGTCTTACGGCGAGGAAGTCAAAAAGGAAGATCAACTGAAGAAAGGCCTCCAGTTCTTCAAAGACAGCGGGATTTCTTCATGGGGAAGGTCCAAAAAGGGAAGGAAAAGCAAGAGATCTCTTCTGACCTTCTCACTTGCAGGGGTGGGGGTGATCCTTCTTGCGGGTGGAATTCTCTGGCAGTCCGGGCTTATGGATCCCGAGAAAGCCACGGAGTCGGCCAAGNCGGTCCAGGACAAAATCGTCCAACCGGCTGCGCAGAAAGTTCCACCAAAGCCGCCCTCTCCACCGCCTCCTCAGGTGAAAGAAGAAAGCGCCAAAGCCCCGGAGGCAAAAGCGCCTGTGGCGCAAGCAAAACAAGAGCCTGCGCCGGAGGCAAAAGCGCCTGTGGCGCAAGCAAAACAAGAGCCTGCGCCGGAGGTTAAAGCCCAGGTCGCCACACCCCCTGCCCCTGCGGCTAAGCCGGCGGTTGAGAAGAAGACCGTCCCTACGGTAAAAGCCAAAGAGAGCACTCCAGTTCTTCAGGGGGAGTATCCCTATTCGATCTATCTCAGCTCCTTGAAGACGCTGGACCAGGCAAGGCGGGCCGTTTCCGTCTATGCCAACAAGGGAATCGAGGCCTACTGGGTGAGGGTCCAGTTCAAAGAAAAGGGCGAGTGGTACAGAATTTACGCGGGTCATTTCAAGGACCGACAGGAGGCTGAGGATTTCGCACAGGCCCGAGGGATAACCGAAAAGGAGACACTGAAAACGGAGTATACCAACCTCATCGGCGTTTACTCTCAAACCGGTGACTTTGATGCCCAGGTGAAAGCCATTTCAGGCCTAGGTTACTCTTCCTACACGGTCACGGGGAGCGATGGGAAATTGAAATTGCTCGTGGGTGCGTATGTGACGGAAGAAGCGGCAGAGCAGCAGCGTCAAGATCTCATGGCCAGGGGAATTGAAAACCGGGTCATTAAACGGTAGTCGACATTTCTATGGCTTCCTTCGCGCCGGACTTTTATCCACTCATGAAGGCAATCTTTAAAAGGCTCTTTTCCCGAACTGAGCGGAGTGACAGAGGTCAGGCGGCGCTCGAGTTCATTCTCCCTCTCGTTCTCCTGCTCTTTGTCCTTGTGGCTTTTGCCATGGTGATTCCCGTCCTCACCCCGACCAGGACTCTCGCGCTTGCCGGGGGGGTAATCATTTTTGTTCTGAGTTTCGTCAGCACTCAGCTCGCCCTCTATATTCTGATCTTTTCCATGCTCCTGAGCCCGGAATTCATCGTGGGATCAACAGAAGGCGCAACCTTGGGCCGCGGCATCACGCTGCGGGTCGATGATTTGATTGTGGCGATCATCGGGTTCAGCTGGCTTGCCCGGATGGCCATCAACAAGGATCTGGGGCTTTTCCTGAGGACCCCTCTCAACCGTCCGATTGCCTATTACATTCTGGTGTGCGTCGCGTCTACGCTTTTGGGTTCTCTTTTCGGAAGGCTGGACCTGAAGACGGGGCTGCTTTATGTCCTCAAGTACTTCGAATATGTGCTCATCTATTTCATGGTGGCCAACTATTTCAAAGACAGAAGACAGATGAAAACCTTTGTGTGGGCCATGCTCCTCACCTGCCTGATCGTCTCGGTCATCTCAATGACCCAGATCCCGCAGGGCGAGAGAATCTCGGCCCCCTTTGAAGGAAAAGTTGGTGAGCCGAACACCTATGGTGGGTATTTGGTCTTCATGATGAGCATTGCGACGGGTCTGGCTCTCATGGAAGAATCCCTTCGCAACCGGCTCATTGCTTTTTTTCTGGTGATCCTTTTCAGCATTCCTCTTCTTTACACACAATCCAGGAGCTCCTACCTGGCGGCCATACCGGCAGTGCTGAGTTTTCTGTGGCTGTCCAAGAGAAAACAGTGGATTCCACCAGCTCTGTTGCTTTTAGCATTGCTTCTCCCTTTCATGGCGCCCAAGGTCAGCAAGGATCGCGTGTCGTACACCTTTACCCAGGGTATTGGTCGCCCTGATGTGGTCACCGTTGCAGGCGTACAGCTGGACACATCCACATCCGCAAGAATCATGAGCTGGCGGGAAGCCATGAGGGACCTGTCGCAACATCCCCTGGTGGGATTCGGTGTCACAGGATACGGTTTTGTGGATGCTCAGTATATCCGGGTTGCCACGGAGACCGGGTTCCTGGGTCTTCTCATCTTCTTGCTGTTGCTGGCAACCATCCTCAGAGAATCCTACCGGGCCTTCAAGGTGAGTCAAGATCCTTTTGACAAGGGGCTGAGCATCGGGTTTATTGCGGGTTTCACTGGACTGCTGTTTCACGCCATAGGAGCGAATACCTTTATCATCGTGAGGATCATGGAGCCCTTCTGGTTCATTGCCGCCATGGTGATGATGATTCCCTCCCTGCAAACGGGCGGGAAGGGTGAGCCGATTGAGCAGGGCAGGAAAAGCTAAACGGGTACTTTAAGAACGATCAGCGCATCGACCGCCACAGGCTTGGCTCCTGACAGAATCAGCGGGTTGATGTCGATCTCCTGGATGGATTCGTTTTCCAGGCCGATCTCCCCCACTTTCACGAGGATGTCACAGAGGAGATCCATGTCTGCGGCAGGCATGCCGCGCACGGCTCCAAGGATTTTGTGGGCTTTGATCTCTTGGGTCATGTCCAGGGCGTCGCGTTTTTCCAGGGGCGCCACTCTGAAAGCAATGTCTTTGAGAATTTCCGTGAAAATCCCTCCTAAGCCGAACATCACACAGGGCCCGAACTGAGGATCCCGGGTCATCCCGGCAACCAATTCACGGGTGCCCTTGATCAGTTCCTGCACCAGGATGTTCTTTTCATTGCCTTCCATGCGAGACATGAGATCATCAAAAGCCAGGATGAGTTCCTGATTGCTCCTAAGGTCCAGCCTGACCAGCCCCTTTTCGGTTTTGTGCGCGAGTTGCGGCGAGCAGGCCTTGAGAACGAGCGGATAGCCTATAGCATGGGCCGCTTTCGTGCATTCTTCCCGAGTGTGGACGAGACTTTCACGTGTAGCAGGAATGCCGTAGGACTTGAGGAACTCCTTGGATTCATACTCGGACAGGGTCTTGCGGCCCTCCCGCAGAGCCTTTTCAACGATCGCGGATCTATTTCCCATGATGAACCTCCCGGATAAACAAAACTAAATATGGAGTAGTGGAGTATTGGAGTATTGGAGTGATGGAAAGAACCCATGTGAAACCCCCAGTACTCCATTACTCCAGTACTCCAACACTCCAATTCCTTTTTACTCCATCACTCCATTACTCCTAAGCCCCTCCGTTTCATTTTCTCATACTCCCAGAGCAACGCAAGAGTCTTAGCCGCCCTCTCAGGGGTGGGGATATTGATCAGGGCACCCCCTGCTTCGAGGCGACGCACTTCCTCATCCCAGATCCCAGGCGGAGCGATCAGACAGGCGACAAGAGGCTTTCGCTGTTTCCATTTGAGCAAAAGCTCGGAGAAACCGGCAACGGCAGCCCTGTTGGCCGATGCGAACATCATGAGGATTAGAATGGCGTCCACATTGGGGTCCTTCATCACTGCGGCGATGATCCCCTCGATCGCCGAGGCGTTATACCATGCAGGCCCCATGTCCACGGGATTGGTTCGCAACGCAAGGGGGGGAAGCAGGTCGTTGATCACTTGCTGAGTTCCAGGATGGAAAACGGCTATCGCCATCCCTTCGGCCTCACAGACGTCNGAGGCTGCCATACCAGGGCCTGCTTGCCCGGAAAGGATGGCCACCCTCTTGCCCTCGGGAAGCGGACAAAGGGCCAGGGCCCGGGCTGCGTCCAAAAGCCTCTCCACAGTGTCCACGTAAAGGGCCCCGGACTGCTTGAGGGCTCCTTCGTAGATTTCTTGCCTACCGGCTAAGGAGCCTGTGTGGGAGAGGGAGGCTTGATCACCTGTGCGAGAACTGCCGGTTTTGTAGGCCACAATAGGTTTTGCGAACCGGGTTTGGGTCGTCGCCTCCATAAGCGCCCGAGGGTCATCGAGGCCTTCAAGATAGAGGGCAACAGCCCGAGTGTCCGGATCGTCCATTGAGTAGGTGATCATTTCGGCGAAGCCGACATTGAGGCGGTTTCCCAGGCCAACGATCTTGCTGATGCCCGCGTTCTGCCTCATCGCCATGAAACCCATGAGATGAGAGATGCCTCCACTCTGGCTCACCAGGGCGATTCCTCCTTTGGGAAGCCATGAAAACTCAGGCGTGAAGGAGGCGTTCAGGTCAACGTGCAGGTTGACCATGCCAAAGGTGTTGGGGCCGATGACCGGGATCCCTGCCTTGTTTGCAACATCGGCCAGGGTGTTCTGGAGAGCGGCTCCTTGGGAGTCTTCGATTTCTCTGAAGCCGGCCGAGATCAGCACAATGCCTTTGACTCTTTTGTGGGAACACTGCTGAAATATCCCCGGGACCAGCTTGGCCGGCAAGACCACAATGGCAAGATCAATTTCTCCCGGGAAATCCTCAAGAGATGAAAAGGCGGGAAGACTCATCACCGACCTGGCACCCGGGTTCACCGGAACAATTGTCCCTTTGAAGCCGCCGGATATGAGGCTTTTCATCACGTGAGATCCGAGTTTATCAGGATTTTCTGAAGCGCCGATTACCGCGACCGTATGAGGATTAAAGAGGATTTTAAGATTGTCGAGCACAGCAGGATTGGTCATAGAAGGCGCCCTTCAGCAGATGACATGGCCACTCATAGCAGGCTTTCCCCTTGAGATCAATACCTAATGCAAACCCAAATCTCCCCATTCATACTGAATGATCGTTGCCAGGCTGATGGCCGCAGTTTCGGCCCGCAGGATTCGACATCCCAGAGAAACCGACACAAAACCCGCCTCGCCTGCCTCCTTCACTTCGCGCTCCGTGAATCCTCCTTCCGGCCCGACCATGGCGACGACCCTGGAGGCTGGAGAACTTGAACGAAGGAGGTCTTTAAGGCTTCTCTTTGCTTCCTGCTCCCACAACAGGACCTTCAGAGCCGGCTCCTCGCGAAGGAGTGAGAGCAGTTCCTTGAAGGGACAAGGGGGGCTTATCTCAGCGGGTATGGCGCGATCGGACTGTTTAGCCGCGCTCTGGGCGATCTCTTGCCAGTGCCTCAGTTTGCCATGAGTTTTGTCGGCATCCACCTTGACCACTGTTCTCTCAGCAAGGTAAGGCAGGACTCGGTCCACTCCCAGTTCAGAGGTTTTTTCCACCACCAGGTCCATAGGATGGGACTTGAGCAAAGCCTGGCACAAAGTAATGTGAACGGACGACATAGCAGGGGCGGGGATAGCGCTTTCAATGGTGACGAGCACCTGGTGGCGATCGACCTCTTCAATGACCGCCTGAAAACGTTTTCCTACTTTGTCGAGCAGGACGATATGGTCGCCCGGCCCCATTCTCAGGACTCTGGCAATGTGCTTGGCTTCTTCGCCGGTTATTGCAAAGGAGCCTTGGCTTCTGAGGATCTCGTCAATGAAAAAACGTCGCATGAGCAACCCCATGGAGTATTGGAGTGTTGGAGTGATGGAGTAATGGGAAAACCAATAAATAAGGTCTTGATTTCTTAGCCCCAGTACTCCACTACTCCATTACTCCATTACTCCAATTTTCCATCACTTCATCACTCCATCACTCCATTCTCTTTGCTGTGATGCATGCCCAGTCCGCTTGGGTCACAACCCGGATCTTTTCAAATCCGAGGGGGCCCAGCGGTGTCTTAACCTCCTGCACCTGTTCGTGCAGAAGACCGGAGAGGATCACCACCCCGTCCTTTTTGAGAAGGCGCCGGAAGTCAGGCAGAAGTTCCAGGAGAGCATCGCGAGTGAGGTTGGCAACGAGGATGGAAAAAACACCGTTCAACTCGCCGACAGGTTTTGAAGAAAGGTCGATGGATTCCGAACAATGGTTCAGTTCGATATTTCGTTGGGCCCAGCGGAGTGCTTCAGGGTCTGTGTCTATAGCAAGAATTTTTTCTGCGCCGAGTTTGGCCGCATAAACAGCCAGAATGCCGCTTCCTGTTCCGACGTCGAGCATAGTCCAGGCACTGGAGGGATGAAGGTTTTCTATGCTCCCGAGACACATCCTAGTGGTGGGATGAGACCCTGTGCCGAAAGCTGGTCCCGGGTCCATCCGGATCACCACGTCTCCAGGAGCCTGAGGGACCGGTTCCCAGACAGGAACAACCGTCAACCTTTCTGTAATCCGCTCCACATGGAAATGCCGCTTCCAGGTCAGGCTCCAGTCCTCCTCCTGGATATTCGAAAAATCAAAAGCAGATTGGGCCGTCTCGGGGAAAATTTCCCTCAACCGGCGGAGAAAAACCTCCATTCGGCTGCGGAATTCCTCGAAGCGCTCACTCATCGGGAAGTAAGCTTTGAGAGAGGAGTTCCCTTTTTCGCCGAGCACAACACCCCGGCATCCGAGGTCAAAGAGGAAGGCACTCACCGCTTCCTGGGCTACAGGGTGAACCTCAATGGAAACCTCGATCCATCCGGGATGCTTGGTGGGGGTTGAAGGGGATTTCGTAGGGTAAAAATGTTTTGTCAATGGTGATGAACTCGTAGCCGTCACCCCGGCGAAAGCCGGGGTCCAGAACTTCTTGCTATTCCTGGATTCCGGCTTCCGCCGGAATGACGGAAAAAAGCGTTTACTGGTTTTTTAAGAGGTCGGCAAGAATAGGTATTGAAAAAAAAGAGTGATGAAGCGACGGGATGCCACCCTGCAGCCCAACACTCCATCACTCCAGAACTACAATACTCCAGTACTCCGATCTCCCTACGCTTTCTCGAACACGTAGTTCACTTGTCCGTTGGGAAGCTTGTTGACCACGGCCTTGATTTCCATTCCGACCTTGACCTCATTTTCAGGAATGTTCTTAGAAAGCCTGCCGAAGACTTTATAAGCACCGTAATCCGCAAGGGCGATTGCATAGGGGAGGTCGGCTTCGAAGCCAACCGGCCCGTATTCGAGCTTGCTGTAAGTCACGAGTTTCCCCTTGCCTGTCACTTCAAACCATTCCACATTGCTGGCCAGGCACTTGTAGCAGTCCGCTCTTGGGGGAAAAAACATCGTGCCGCAGTCTTTGCACTTGGTCCCCATGACTTTGCCCTGTTCCAGATACCCGACAAAGTCATTGGTCTTTGTGATGGCGGTAAAGCTCACTGTTCCGAATTTCTTGAACCGCAGATCCTCTTCTTTTTTCTTAGCCATAGTATCACCTCCCGAAAATAAGGACGTTTCCGTAAAGGCCGACGCCGCCGATGTTATGGACCAGGCCGATCTGCGGATCCTTGACCT
>JGI20214J51650_10003094_pt1 | contig 10442 bp, 7 predicted proteins | sample WetSurMetagenome_FD_51650 | JGI IMG/M metagenome (IMG submission 51650)
CATTAACATGGAACCCAAACGATTTCAACTTGGCCGGGCCTATGAAATATATGCTATGCCCGCCTGCTTAATTCTATAGTGGTAGGTGTAAATATCGTGCCTGAGTCAAAAACTTGATGATCCCAGTAAATTGTTGCACCTCTGGTCTGCCAATCTAAAAATCCGCCCCTTTCATCATAGGCGCGGTCGAGGTCCTCGGCGGGCAGACCTTGAAACTTAATGGACTTAAGGTATACTCAGCAATCCTTATTGATAAACTGTTTTGTCCGAAAGAACAGACTCGCGTCCCTTTTCAGCCCTGCGGCCGACTAGTCCGGGCCCAGCGGCGACACCCACAACCTGATATGTTGCATAAAGGAGGTGTACCGTGACAAGATTTTTCAAGCCGCTGACGCCGGAAGAAAATGCCTGCTATGCGTCGCTCGCCCAAAAGAACCTCGACTTTCTTGTGAACCGGTACAATCGGGTAAACCGCTGGGTTATCGCCGATATGATCCGGCGAAGCTGCTACCACTATCCTGATAAGAAAGCCCTGATTTACAATGACAGATCTCTCACTTACACAGAACTGGAGGCCGAGAGCAACCGAGTGGCCAACGCCCTCATGGACCTCGGCATTCAAAAATACGACCGGGTCGCGATTCTCGCCCACAACACGATCCACCACGTGCTTACGTGGCTGGCGTGTTGCAAGATCGGCGCCGTCTATCTGGCCATCAACTATCTTTTGAAAGGAAAGGACATCTCCTATTGCATCAACCACTCCGAGAGCAAGCTCTTCATCGTCGAGGATGCCCTGTACGATCTTACCAAGGACGTGTTAGGGGAAATGCCCACCGTAAAAGCGCTGATCTGGTCCGACGATATGGCCGGAGCAAAACCCCCTGACGGTCGGTTCAAGGAATTCAAGGCATGGTATGAAGCCTACCCTGCCACGGAGCCTGACACCATACTGCGCATCGAAGATCCCTGCCAGATGACTTACACCAGCGGAACGGAATCGCTGCCCAAGGGAGTGATTATCAGCAACCAGGCCCTCATCGCCCAGTACATGGGTTGCATCATTGATGGTGGTTACGAAGCTACGGACATCAATGTGAACGCTCTTCCCATCTATCACTGCGCACAGCGCGACGTTTTCTTGAACCCCATCTTCTGGTTAGGGGGAACAAACGTCCTGATGGCACCGGATATTGGAAGAATACTGAAGGCCATCGCCGATTACCGGGCATCCATGTTTTTTGCGCCGCCCACCGTCTGGATCGGATTGCTGCGGCATCCCGATTTCGGCAAACATGATCTTTCCAGCTTGAAAAAATGCTACTATGGGGCATCGATCATGCCGGTGGAGGTCCTCAAAGAGATGCTGGAGCGGCTGCCCGGCGCCAAAATCTACAACTATTACGGTCAGACTGAGTTGGCACCCTATCACACAATTCTTAAAGCCGCCGATGCTATAACCAAACTAGGCTCCGCCGGCATGGGTGGGCTGAACATGGAAACCCGGCTCGAAGACGCGTTGGGCGATCCTGTCTTGGCACCAGAAGTTCCCGGAGAGATCTGCGGCCGCGGCCCCCATGCGTTGATAATGTATTTTAAGGAACCGGAGAAGACCGAAGAAGTTATGAAGGGCGGCTGGTTTCATTCCGGCGACATCGGCGTCATGGACAAAGATCGGTATATTACAGTGGTCGACCGGAAAAAGGACATGATCAAAACCGGTGGCGAAAACGTTTCCACCAGAGAAGTGGAGGAGGCGATCTATCGGGACAAAAGAGTAGAGGAGGTTGCCGTCGTGGGTGTCAGCCATCCCAAATGGGTGGAAGCAGTAACGGCCGTTGTCGTTCCCCGCAAAGGGGAAACCATCCATGAGGCTGAACTCCTGGAACTCTGTAAACTCCACCTGGCGCCTTTTAAGGTGCCCAAAAAAATCATTTTTGTAGACGCCCTTCCCAAAACGCCCACCGGTAAAATTCTGAAAAGAGATATGCGAAAAACCTTCACCGATGTTTTTTCAGGATAAAACCAGGCGGCGCGAGCAGTTCACATTAGGCCTCTCACGGAATTCTAAAGAGGCAGGGAGTCAACGGCCCTGCCTTTTTCTTTTGGCGACTATTTCCACGAGACATAGCATCATGAGGTTACCTGCAAAGGTTTGCAATTTCTGATGGATAGGTTCGTGCCTGACTCGAATCCTATTCCGATACAGGAAAATCTTGCACCTTTGGTCAGGTAATCTTAAAATCCTCGCCTGTGAGTTCCTACCCTTCTCATCGAAAGGATTTGGAATGAATAAAAACGCTCAGTCCCCTCGCACTCTCGTATGGCCTACTCCTCAAGCCAGCTTTGCCGCGCGACCTGTCGAGCAGCGCTTCACAGCCGGTGCTGCTTATGTCGATGGTCAGTTCTGTCCCATTGAGGAGGCACGAATTCCACTCCTCGATTGGGGGTTTCTTCGCTCCGATGCTTGTCAGGAGACCATCTCGGCCTGGGACGGGTCGTTCTTCCGGCTGCAGGATCACCTCGATCGTTTTCAGCGGTCCATCGGCAGGCTCAGGATGACCTCGCCCGAATCGCCTGATCAAATTCGCAGCATCGTTCACGAGCTCGTCGTCCTGCCGGGCTTCCGAAACGCCTATGTGCAGATCATCATGACACGCGGCCGTCCGCCGATCGGTAGCCGAGATCTCAGGCTCTGCAAAAACCGTTTTCAAGCGTTCTCTATGCCTTACATGTGGGTTGCGCCCCCCGATGTCCAGACCCGCGGGATGTCGCTGCACATCAGCAAACGAGTCCGCGTACCCCCACAGTCAGTTGACCCGCTGGTGAAGCATTACCACTGGCTCGATTTTCAGATGGGGCTGTTTGATGCCTATGACGCCGGCGCAGAAACGGTCGTTTTACGGGACTTAGATGGTCACGTAACAGAAGGACCCGGCTTCAATATTTTCGCCGACGTTGAAGGGCGGCTCTTAACACCGGGGCACGGAGTCCTGGACGGGATGACCCGGCGAAGCACACTCGAGCTTTGCCGGGATCTCGGCCTTGAAGTGGTCGAAGGCAAACTTATGCCGGAACAACTGCGCTCGGCCAATGAGGTCTTTCTCACAACGACCGCCGGAGGGGTCATTCCGGTCACTATGATCGACAATTGCAAAATCGCAGACGGTACACCGGGACCGAAGACAGTTTGTCTGCACACCGAGTATTGGAAAAGACGAGCAGCCGGATGGTACGCCGAACCGGTCGTCTACGGGCATGCTTCAGAGGGACTCTAAATATATGGTAAAGTATGACAGCAGGCCTCCTAAAAACGGAGAATCGTTTACGGGCCAGGGTCGATCCTTTTCATCGGGACAAAGAAACTGGGTCAGCGCATCAACACACTGCCCCAGCTACCATAATTTTGAGAGGTTCGGTCAGGTAAGGTGAAAAAATTCAGACGCGGATTAGTTTAGGATCATCGCCGATATACGTACTGCATACCGGGTTTCAATTGAAGCGGTATTTTCCGAAGCTTTCGGTCTGAATCACCAATCCGCTTCCGCAGCAGCGGCTCACGTCGGGCGGGTAAAAATCCTGAAATGCCTTCAAGGTCGCTCCCCCTTGCCGTGATGGGGTACAATAAAAAATATGGCTCGATGGCAAGGCTTCCGCGAATTGAAAACAGAGCGTGCGCCCCTTGCCATCAGGCCTGAAATCGGGCTTATAGATTGAGCTTTTAGTCGCCCTTCTGGTACTTGAAGGACAGGTTTACTCTGGCGCGGAAGCTCACTACCATGCCTTTTTCGATTTTTAGGTCGAGTTTTGTGATTTCGGCGACGCGCAGTTCCTTGAGGCTTTTCGATGCGGTCTCCACGGCGGTTTTAGCCGCATCCTCCCACGATTTGGGGCTCGTTCCGACCAGCTCGATGACTTTGTAGACACTTTCGGCCATGATATACTCCTTTCTGATGAGAGCGGTTGATCTAACAGGCCGGAGGCAGTTGCGGATGCCCTCCGGCACCCAGGAAAAGCCGGGTTACATTTGCTGTGGCACGCTGGCGGCCGGAACCCCAGCGGGCTGTTCAACCGATTGGCTTTCCACCACCAGCGGACGCTGCAGCATTTTTTCATAGAGTTCAATGTACTGCCGCGCCGATTGTTCATAGGTGAACCTTTCTGCACTTTCGGTCATGATGCGCTTGATCTGTTTGCCCCGGGTCTTGGCTGGCAGCGTGTAGAATTTCATTGCCTCCTCAATAGCCCAAAACAGCCCGGAGGCGTCAAAGGTTTTGAAAAGGAACCCATTGCCGGTATTGGCCGAGACATCCANGTGGCTCAATGTATCATGGATACCCCCGGTGTCATGGGCCACCGGCAGCGAACCATAAATGGGGGCGATCATCTGCGGCAGCCCGCAAGGCTCGAAGCGCGAGGGCATCAGAATGAAATCGGAGGCCGCGTAGGCCAGGTGTTCCATTTGTTCGCTGAAATCACAGATGGCGACCCGTTTGTGAAATTTGTGCTGGTTGACGATGTCCTGGAAGACAGGCTGGTACTCGCCGTTGGCCACAAAGACCACCTGCAGGTTCTGCTCCCACCACATCGACAAGACCCGGTAAAAAATGTCCGCTAAAAGCTGGCAGCCTTTCTGGACCGGGTCGAGCCGCGACGGCCAGAAGAATATGGGGGCCTTGATGTCTTCGCTCAACCCCAGATTGCGCTGCAGGAAACGCTTGTTTTCACGCTTTGCGGCCGCATGGTTTTTGGGCCCGTAGTTCTGTTTAAGATCCTTGTCCGTCTGGGGATTGAAGGCCGGGTCCGGCGCGTTCAAGATACCGAACCCGCACCCGGCATCGTACTTATTCACTAGTTGCTCGCGGATCTGCGGTTCAACGAAAGGATGTTGGCCGTCCACAATCTCCAGCAGGAACGTGGGACTCACTGTGTTGACGAAATGCGCGGCAAAGATACCGCTCGTCATAAAGTCCACCGGGTTGGTATCCCGGGCGGCCTCGTAGGAAGGGGCATGGTGCATGTAGTACAGATGCTGCCAGAAGCTCGCCGCATCGATTCCTCGGTCTTCAATGTAGGCCATGGTGGTTTTAACCGTGTGGATGTTGTGGATCGTGAAAAGACAGGGAATCCGCAGCCGTCGGGCCACCGCTGGTATGAGGCCGGTCATCCAGTCATTGCAGTGGATGAGGTCGGGCTGCACGCGCGGGATGATGTTGTTCACGACCTCTCTCTGAAAGGCCAGGGCGAGCTTGATGTTTTCTTCGCCGTATTTGGAATAAACTCGGTTGATATAGAAAAAAGCCCGGTCTTCGGCCAGGTGCACCCGGTCATCCGGCATTTTGCGTTGGATGCTGGTGATTTCCTCCTTTAAGAAAGGAACCAACCGGTCGCTGAAAATGGACCGGTAGTCAGGAAGAGCCACGTGTACGTCGGCCCCCTGGTCAAAGAGCGCAGTGACCAGTGCTGCCGACACGTCGGCCAGGCCACCGGCCTTGGCGGTGAAAAACGAAGCAAGATTTCCCATGCGGTCCGGCAGGTAGGTGACCTCGGGAGTCACAACAAGCACTCGGGGATTTCGGCGTGCATTGGCCATAAAGGTATCCTTTGATCAGAGAGATGAATTTGGATTCAAAAAATGCCCGGAAGCAATTAGCTGCGTTGAAAATTATGGATGAAGAGATGCATTCAGAACAATTGGGGCTGCCCCATCCAAAATACCGCTTTCTATTTTGCGAATGCAGTTAACAGGGGCTTATGCACCAATTAGACGGTCGGCTGACCTCCGGCAATCTGGCATGTGCCAAAAAAAATCTAGTTTAATCCCGCCTTGTTTGCCTTGGGGGACCGTCGTTATCTCGCGGCCGGGCTTCATTAACTTTTAAATTTCTGCCTTTCATAGAGACCCCATCTAATTTTTTTATTGCTATTGCAGCCTCCGCCATATCCGGCATTTCAACAAAACCGAACCCCTTAGATTTTCCATTTAATTTATCTTTAACGATACTTGCCTTGCTCACTTTTCCAAACTTTTCAAATTCGACCTTCAAATCTCTCTCGGTCATTTGATAACTGTAAGGCGTGCTTGCCATTGAATACAATTTTGGCGGAATTAATCCCCGAANATTTAATAATCCTGTGAAACACATCCAAGCCAAAAANATTTATGTTTTTCAGGTCATTCGTGTAAATGTCGAGCCGCCTTGCCTTTTCAGGCAATTTCTTTATGGCGTATATCAGTTCATATGCCGATGTGGCGTCGAAGTCGCCTGTCAATTTCAAACCAAAGCCGTCAGAGGTTTTATCGATGGTTATTTCGAAATTTGACGCCATTGTTTTTTTCAACTTTACAGGGTTAAGGTCTAATTTGAACCCTCGTTTTTTTTTGGAAACCCCAATGTCTATATTTATGACATCCTCTGTTTTCCGCTTATGGGTTCTCTGTTACCAAAATATTGATAGTTGCAGGCTGATACTGTCTTTCAATAGGCATTAAGATACCTTAGCCCTGTGGCGTAACAGGCTTCCCCTTCGACAGACATTGGTTTAGACCACCGAACCTCCGCCAGCGACATGGAGCGAACCCCCTCATCCGCCGAGTACCCCTGCGAATTGCCGGTGATTTGTACAACCAGGATCGTTCCCGCTGAAACATAATCTTTTAATTCAGCGTAAAATCCTGCTGGGCAGCAGTTTTTGATATTGCCGTCGATTGGCACCGCGCCGCTCAATGAATTGTATCGTTTACAAACGATTGATGTGTCAATTCCCAGGCGAGGGTTAGACCTTTTCTCCATTACAGGCCTCCTGGTTTTAAATGAAATTAATGTAAAAACAATTTGTTAGGATAGAGAATGACTATCAATACCAAGCATACAATAATAAGTAAATTGCTATTACAGCGCAAGATGGGATTTTTTAGGGGAAATTTAGGGTAAAATACCCATATTATTTGATAGTCAACAGATAAGTCCTGAGATTGGCCTTCTTATTCTTTATACCGAATTTTATCCGAATGTTATCCCTATGAAAATATATAGTACTCAACCCCAAATTCATTATTTCTGCGATCGCTTTTGTTGTTTTGCCCTGCTTTATCAGATTTGTCACCTGGATTTCTGTTGGGGTAAGCTTTAAAAATTTTGAAGATAAACTATGAGCAAATGGGGATATGATGTCATCTATATTTGATTTCAGGATATTTAAATACGCTTGTTGTTTATCGGTTAGTTTTCCTTTTTGCAGTTTTTCTAAATACGGTATGACCAATTCATTCATATTCGACAGCACCTTGTCTTCAAGTTCAACTTTGTCTGCCTCCCTGCGTTTTAATAAAATTTTTAATGCAGTATTGGCTTCCTCAAGATTAATGGTTTGCGCATTCAATTCCAATTCTCTTTTTTTGAGGGATTGTTCAATTTTTTGCCGAATTGCAATCTGCTTCTTTAACCCCTCATTAACCGTCTGTAGCTCTGCCAATGCCACTTCAAGCTGTGAGGTGCGTTCCTGGACTTTGGTTTCGAGTAGGTTTTTGTATTCGTTCAGTTGCTGCTCGGCTTGCTTACGCTCGGTGATATCCTGAACCGTGCCGAACCCGGCCGCCAATTCCCCCCGTTCGTCTACTTCGATTTGTGCCAGTTCATGAACCCATTTGACCGTGCCGTCTACTAATATGCGGTGCTCGACATCGTAGGGCTCACCCTTGATCGCAGCTTCCCACTTGCGATTGACAAACCCACGGTCCTCAGGATGGACGGCGGCAAGAAACGACTCGTAAACCATGGGGGTTGTTTTTGGCAGCCCGAAAATACGGTAGGCTTCATCCGACCACTTTAGTTGATTACGTTTCAAATCGAGTCGCCAGCTTCCGGTCTTGGCCACCGCCTGGGCCCGGTTCAGGTCCTCCTCCGCATGTCGCAATCGGATTTCTGCTTCTTTGCGCTCGGTAATGTCGAGAGTTACGCCCATAAGTCGTTGGGCATCATCCGGTTCGTTGTAGACGAACCGGCCAAAATCCTCCATCCACCTGATCTCGCGATTGTCGCCCCGCATAATCCGGTATTGCGGCGCATAGAACGACCGCTCAAGGCGGGCGTTGTCCATGGCTTCCAAGACCCTGGGCAGATCATCCGGGTGCACCCGCCTTTCCCACATCTCAAAGGTCATTATCCGATCGGAAGTTAACGGATAGCCGAGCATTTCAAAATGATTATCCGAAACGACGGCCTTGCCCGTAACCAAATCAACGTCCCACGTGCACAACCCAGCCGAGTTGATAGCCATGCTCAGGCGCTCTTCGCTCCGGCGCAGGGCCTCCTCCGCACGCTTGCGTTCGGAAATGTCGGTGAACATGGCAAATGAGCCGATAATGTTCTCCTGGGCGTCGCGTAAGGGAGAGGCCGACACCCATACCGAGAGAGTTGAACCATCCTTGCGAATAAGAAGGGTTTCGTAAGATTCTGATAATCCTTTCTTTCGATTTTCAATCCTCTTTCTAACGCTCACCATTTCATCCGGTGTCGTAAACTCTTGGATGTGGTGACCGACCATATCCTTTTTAGAATAACCTGACATCGAAGCCAGACGTTCATTCACGTCAATAGTGCGGAGGTCCAAGTCGATTTGCCAAATTCCTTCTGATGCAGTTTCGACCAAACGTCTGTAACGAACCTCGCTCGCCCGCAGGGCCTCTTCAGCTCTCACACGCGCGGTCGTATCGAATGAGGCGAGAACAAGGCCGACGACGCTCCCCTCGTTGTCCTTGACAGGGGTAAGGGTCCAGTCCCAATAGGTGACTCCTCGTTCCGGTTGATCTGGAAACGAGAAAGGTTTGTCATGAAACTCCATGGCTATGCCAGTATCCCGCACGCGGGCGAAAATGGCCTCGTTTTCCGTATGGGGGTATAGGGCAAAGTGGTTTATTCCGATCAAGCCTTCAGGGGTGTATCCGCAGGTCGCGGCAAAGGCCTCGTTCACATGCACGAATTTGAAGTCCCGATCTAAGTAGGCCAAGTGCGAGTTTTTGGCTCCATCCATGATGGTCCGCAGAAGGTTGCGCTCGCGCTCCAAGGCCGTGCGGGCGTCCTGGAGAGCCGCCTCCGCTTGTTTCCGCCCAGTGATATCCAGCCCGATGCCAGCGACGAAGCGTTCACCGGCTGCGTTTCGGAAGGTGAACTTCGAATCGAGCCAATAGCAGATGCTGCCATCGGGGTTTTTTGTCTCTTCGATGACATCGATGGGGTGGTCTGAAGTAAGGACGACAAGGTCATTCTTGCGGAAAGATTCTGCAGTAGCAGCTGGCCAGAGTTCCGCATCGGTCTTGCCGACCCAGTCTTCCATTCTCATGCCGAATCGCTGTTCGTAAGTCTTGCTGAGGTACACGTGCCTGCCCTGTTCGTCTTTCATCCACGCGATGGTCGGGCTGTTGTCCATGAAGAGACGAAACCGTTCTTCACTCTCCCGGAGCGCTTGCTCGGTCTTTTTCCGTTCCGTGATGTCAGGACTGGTGCCAATATACCCGAGGAATTTCCCTGTCTTCGAAAACTGTGGGTTACCGAAGGATTCTACCCACCGCCATTCACCATCTGCCCTTTTCACGCGTACTTCCGCATGAAACGGACGTCGTTCACGCACGCAGGCTAAAAACTCATCTGTGTAGTCTTTCAAATCATCAGGGTGCACGAGCATCTGCCATTGATTGCCGAGCACGTCCTCATCGACCACTCCAAAAAATGCCCGATACGTGCGGTTGACGAACTTTTGGCTCCCGTCTGGACCTACCATCCAAATATTAAACGGAATACCATCGGCCATAGTTCGGATGCGTTCTTCTTCTGCGATCTGGGCTTTTATTCTCGGGTCCATGGAATCCTCCAATTGGAGCCTAACTGGTATAAACAGCATACAAAAAAACCTTATTCTTTTCTATACTGTTATAAATTTTCGTCTATCCGGCTCACAAGAAAAATAGCAGATGCCCGGGGTGGTGCCGTCACGGCCTCAGCAGCTTGGAATTTGACATCGCCCCTTAATCCTCTGATAGGCCGGATGAAATTGATTATAATGAATCTGAGTTTGTCTGAGTTTAGGGACACCAAGTATACCATCGAATGCGATAAGCCAATTCGGTCAGTTTTTCCGATCAAGAGTAGGGTTAGCCGCTAGGGCCCATAGAAAGCCGGGTGCAGAGATTGTTGCAGTGGGAAAACTGAATGCCGAGAGAGGATTGCACATCTTTGGAATTTGAAATAGCCAGGAAGGAGTACGAACCCAATTCCCACCCCACCATAAAGCGGAGACTCAGGCTGATCGCAAGCAGCCTAAGCGGCTTTGCCATCAATCAAGTCCATGATGGCCAGGTCATGCGATCCCGTCAACAGGTCTATCTTGCACACGGTGGTCTTGCGCATGATCGGCGAAGCGACTTCCCAACAATCTTGATTGTA
>JGI20214J51650_10003095_pt1 | contig 10441 bp, 10 predicted proteins | sample WetSurMetagenome_FD_51650 | JGI IMG/M metagenome (IMG submission 51650)
CCTGCGTGGGCTGCGGGCGCTGCGTCATGTCCTGCCCCGTGAACATCGACATCCGGAAGATCGTCACGGACATTTCGAAACTCTAGGATCACAGGAGACCCCCAGATGGAGAAGCCTTTGCAAAAGATCATTGCCGAAAATCCTTACGTGCCCATGCCCGTTGAGATCATCAAGATCATCACGGAGGTGGAAACGAAGGACATCAAGACCTTCCGCCTGGCCTTTGTGAACAAGGAAGACGAGGAGCGCTTCAAATACATTCCCGGGCAGTTCGCCGAGCTTTCGCTCTACGGCAAAGGCGAATCGCCCATCGGCATCGCATCGTCCCCCACGCAGAAGGGCTACATCGAATTCACCGTCCAGAAGGCGGGGGTGGTCACGTCGGCCCTCCACGAGATGGAAGAGGGGACCCTCATGGGCGTCCGGGGCCCCCTGGGCAACTCCTGGCCCCTCGAGTTCCTGGAGGGAAAGAACATCGTCATCGTGGGCGGCGGATTTGCCTTTACGACCCTGCGTTCCCTGATCAACTACATGATCTTCGAAGAGAACCGGAAGCGCTTCGGGAAGATCACCGTCGTTTACGGCGCCCGTTCCCCCGGGTTGCTGCTTTACAAGGACGAGCTCGAAGCCTGGGCAAAGCGCGGCGATATCGATCTGAATGTCACCGTCGACAAGGCGGATGCCACCTGGAAGGGCCGCGAGGGATTCGTTCCCACGGTCTGCAAAGAGGTGGCCCCGAGCAAGGAGAATGCCGTGACGGTCATCTGCGGCCCTCCCATCATGATCCGGTTCACGCTGCCCGTGTTCTTCGATCTGGGCTTCTCGAAGGAGAACATCATCACGTCGCTCGAGATGCGGATGAAGTGCGGCATCGGCAAGTGCGGCCGCTGCAACGTGGGGAGCAAGTACGTCTGCAAGGACGGCCCGGTGTTCAGCCTGGCGGAGCTCGATAAGCTCACAAAAGAATACTAGGCGTTTTCCGTAATCCAGTATCGAGTGCCGATAAGAAATAACGAAGGGGGGGCTGACGAGCCCCCCCCTTCGTTTATTGCATGACGGGTACGGGTCTATGCCGATTGTGCAGAAGATGCATGCTCTACCGGGTGCAGGAAAATTTCATTTTATCCTGCAAAAAAGTTTCTTTGCGATTACTGCAAAATTTGATATGGTGCAAAAAAGAAAAGGTCTGATCATCAGTCAACTTCTTCCAAACCGAGACCACGAGGGTATCTGAAGGAGGATAGCGGCATTGCATAGAGTCATTGAAAAAGTCATGTTGTCCGAGAACATCGTCAAGACGGTCCTGGAGGCCCCGGACATCGCAAAGAAAAGGAAGGCCGGCCAGTTCGTCATTCTCATGATCGACGAGAAAGGCGAGCGGATCCCGCTCACGATTGTCGACTCCGACCCCGTGAAAGGGACGTTGACGATTATTTACCAGGTCGTCGGGAAAACGACAGACCAGCTCGCCCGGCTGGAGGTGGGAGATATCATCCAGCACGTACTCGGGCCCCTGGGGCACCCCACGGAGATCGAGGGTATCGAAACGGCCGTTTGCGTCGGCGGCGGCGTGGGCATCGGGGTCCTCTACCCCATTGCCAAGGCGCTCAAGGAGAAGGGGACGCGAGTCATTTCCGTCATCGGGGCGCGGACGAAAAGCTTGCTGATTCTCGAGGAAGAGACCCGGAGCGCCAGCGCCGAACTCCACATCACGACGGACGATGGCACGTACGGCCGGCACGGATTCGTGAGCGATGTGCTCAAGGACATCATTGACTCGGGACAGAAGATCGACCGGGTTTTCACCATTGGACCCGTGCCCATGATGCGGGTGGTCGCCAATGTGACCCGACCACACAACATCAAGACGCTCGTGAGCCTCAACCCCATCATGGTGGACGGCACGGGGATGTGCGGGGCCTGCCGTGTCACCGTGGGTGGAAAGACCAAGTTCACCTGTGTCGACGGCCCCGAGTTTGACGGCCACGAGGTGGATTTCGGGCTTTTGATGAGCCGGCTCCGGATGTACATTGACCAGGAACAGGAAGCAAGAGAACGATGCAGGTGCGGGAAAAATGACTGACCAGGAAAAGACGGAAAAAAAAGAGAAGAAGGAGCGGGTTCCACGGCAGGGCATGCCGGAGCAGGATCCCGGGGTCCGGGTAACGAATTTCGACGAGGTTCCGATCGGATACTCACCGGAGACCGCGATGCTGGAGGCGAAGCGCTGCATCCAGTGCAAAAAACCGGGCTGCGTGTCCGGATGCCCGGTGGACGTCGATATCCCCGGTTTCGTCCAGCTGGTTGCCGACGGGGACTTCCTCGGGGCCGCCAGAAAGATCAAGGAGACGAACTGTCTGCCCGCGGTCTGCGGCAGGGTCTGCCCGCAGGAGGACCAGTGCGAGAAGCTCTGCGTCCTCGGCAAGAAGTGGGACCCCGTGGCCGTCGGGCGCCTGGAGCGCTTCGTGGCCGATTTCGAGCGCAAAGCCGGGACAATCGAAATCCCGGCCCTGCCCGCGTCGACGGGAAAACGAATCGCCGTCATCGGGGCCGGTCCTGCGGGGCTCACCATTGCGGGGGATCTCGTCAAGATGGGCCACGGGGTCACCATCTTCGAGGCCCTTCATAAGTCGGGCGGCGTGTTGATCTACGGCATCCCTGAATTCCGCCTTCCGAAGAGCATCGTCGATGCCGAGGTCGAGTTTCTTCAGAAACTGGGCGTGAAGATCGTGCTGAATGCTGCCATCGGCAGGGTCAAGACGATCGACGATCTGTTCGCCGAGGGATTCCACGCGGTTTTCCTGGGAGTGGGGGCGGGGGCCCCCGTGTTCATGAACATCCCCGGGGAGAACTTCTCCGGCATCTATTCTGCCAACGAGTATCTCACACGCTCAAATCTCATGAAGGCATACCGCTTCCCCGAGTACGACACGCCCATTGCCAAAGGGAAGAACGTTGCGGTGATCGGAGGCGGGAACGTGGCCATGGACTCCGTCCGGACGGCCCTTCGTCTCGGGGCGGAGAATGCCTACATCATCTACCGGCGGACCAAAACCGAAATGCCTGCCCGGGCCGAAGAGGTCCATCACGCCGAAGAGGAAGGCGTCCAGTTTACCTTCCTCACCAACCCGATCGAATACATCGGCGACGAGAAGGGCTGGGTCAGGCAGATGGTCTGCCAGCGGATGGAACTGGGCGAGCCCGACGACTCGGGGCGCCGCAGGCCTGTCATCATCAAGGGCTCCGAGTTTACCATCGACATCGACACGGTCGTGGTTTCCGTCGGGACCATGGCCAACCCCGTGATTCCCATGACGACCCCCGGGCTCGACACGAATCGCTGGGGTTACATCGTCACGAAGGATGAAACCGGCGAGACGACCCGCAAGGGCGTATGGGCCGGCGGAGACATCGTCACAGGGGCCGCCACGGTTATCCTCGCCATGGGCGCCGGCCGCAAAGCGGCCAGGGCAATTCACGACTATGTCATGAGCCTGTAAAGCGCACGGCCACAAGCATCTAGCTGCAAGCCGCAAGGCAAAAGAAAATCCCCCTCTGTCCCCCTTTGTAAAAGGGGAATAAAAGGGGGATTTGTTTTGGCGGATAAAAAAAGGGTCGAGGCTGTTGCCTCGACCCTTTTTCGTTCTTTCTAGTTACCCAATTACCAAGTCCTGCCTCTTAGTGGTGCTCCTCCATCGCGCCGGCGATGTACATCATCGAGAGCAGCATGAAGACCAGCGTCTGGATGACCGAGATCAGAATCTTCAGAATCAGAATGGGCAGGGGGATGAGCAACGGTACCAGGACGAAGATAACCGCCAGCACGATGTGCCCGCCGGAGATGTTCCCGAAGAGTCGGACCGAGAGCGACAGAGGCCTCGACAGGTGGCTGATGATCTCGATGGGCATCATGAGGGGGATCAACCACCAGACGGGCCCGAGAAACTGCTTGAAGTACTTCATTCCCTGCATCTGGACGCCCACGATGTGTGTGAGGACGAAGACGACAAGGGCCATGGCGATCGTCGTGTTCAGGCTCCCCGTGGGTGAGTCGAAGCCGGGGATGAGGCCGATGAGGTTCGAAAACAGGATGAAAAAACCGATCGTCGCGATGAGGGGGAAGAACCGCTGGCCTTGAGGACCCATCGTGTCGATCAGGAGGTTTTGGAATGCGCTGACGAAGACCTCCATGACGTTCTGGAGCTTGTTCGGGTAGATGCCCATTCGCCTTGTGGCCAGCCAGCCCAGCAACGTCAGGATGATCATGACCAGGAACGTGTAGGTGATGTGCTCGGGTATGTATTTGTTCTCCAGGAATAAAAAGGAATGCATACTCTCTCAGCTAGCCTCCTCCGGAAGAATTTTTTTTTGAAACTCGAGAATCGCCGTGATGACGATGTTGATGACGACAAGCGACAGGCCCACGAGAAGGCCGATGATGTCTACGGGCAGCTCCGTGATGACAAAGAAGAGGAGCACGGCCGTGACGGCCATCCGGATGTAATACCGGATCATCATCGCCGATTTCGCGCTGCCGGACAGGCTGGAGAAGATGACTCGCAGATCGCGGCCGAGCCAATGCAGATTGATGATGCTGATGATGCCGCCGACGAGGATGCCCAGCGTGAACCGGGTGGACATGGTGAGAAAGCTCACCAGAAGCAGGAGGCCCAGGATGACCAGGTTGCGGAGCTCAATTTTTCTTTGCAGGTGGTCTTTTCCTGTGGGGTTCATCTTTCAGCCGCCTGATGACCGGTTCTTCGTAGCTGTCCTGGAACGTGTCCTTGATCCACACGTAGAGACTGCGAAATCCCGCAAAAACACCGAGGAGAAGGAAGATGATGGCAAACTTGTTGCCTGTCCCGAGTTTCCTGTCGAGGTATGCCCCGATCAGAATCCCCCCGAAGATCCCCAAGACCAGCGCAATGCCGAAGGTGCTGGCATAGGCCGCCTGCATCATGGACTTCTTCGATTCTTTGTCTCCCTCTCTCATGAAACCTCGGGCGCTATAACACATATGGGCGCTTGAGTCAACGGATAAATAACCGTGCGGAGAGCATCAAAAGTGACAATCCTGTCGGCTACTTGCAGGTCAACCGAGTGAGGGTTGCCAACGGTCGTCAGCGGTCGGCGGAAAAGACAGGCAAGCCCGTTCATTGACCCCTCACCTGTCACCTGCCCGACGGTTCTTGACATACCAATCGATGGTATTTTTCAGCCCTTCGCGGAAGCTTGTCGTTGCCTCAAAACCGAATGCGGTCTTCGCCCTGGTCGTATCCAGCATCCGCCGGGGCTGTCCGTCAGGCTTCGATTCGTCCCACACAATACGCCCCTCGAAGCCGGTCAGGTCGACAATGATGCCGATGAGGTCAAGGATGGAGATCTCGAACCCCGCGCCTATGTTGACAGGGTCCGGGCTGTCGTATTTCTCCATGGCCTGAACGATGGCTTTCGCTGCGTCCTCAACGTAAAAGAATTCCCGTGTCGCCTTGCCGGTCCCCCAGACGACGATCTCCTCCTCGCCCGCAACCTTAGCATCTATACATCTCTTGATGAGCGCGGGTATCACGTGCGATGATTTAGGGTCGAAGTTGTCGCCCGGGCCATAAAGATTCACCGGTAGCAGGAAAATGCAGTTAAACCCGTACTGCCTGCGGTAGGCCTGGGCCTGGACGAGCATCATCTTCTTGGCCAATCCGTAGGGCGCATTGGTTTCTTCTGGATAACCGTTCCAAATGTCATCCTCTCGAAACGGGACCGGAGTGTACTTGGGATAGGCGCAGATGGTGCCCAGGGCGACAAACTTATCGATCTTTTTCATGCACCCCTCATGGATCAGTTGGGTGCCCATCATGATATTGTCGTAAAAGAGGGAGGCAGGATATTCCTGGTTGAAGCCAATGCCCCCTACCTTGGCGGCGAGATGGATGACGACATCGGGGNGGGTCGTTTCGTACATCCGTTGTACATCATCATGGAGGACAAGGTTGTATTCGGGCAGATCCGCGACGTGGATATGCTCGTATCCCTTATCCTGCAGATGCCGAATCAAATGCNGNCCCAGGAAGCCTCGGCCGCCCGTGACCGTTACTCGCCGTCTCTGCCAGGAGTTGTCGGGATTCATTCAGAGTGCCCTTTCTACGGTGGTCACCGTTTCTGCTTTATGACATCCGGGTGCCGACGCTTTCGTAGCCTGCGTCTGCGAGCGTTTTTTCTTTTTTTGCGATATCAAGGTCGCTGGCGACCATCATGTCGACGAGCTGTTCAAAGGACACCTTCGGCGTCCAACCCAGCTTCTTGCGGGCCTTGGCGGCATCGCCGAGGAGAACGTCCACCTCCGTCGGTCTGAAGTAACGGCTGTCGATCTCCACGTACTTCTCAATATCCAGGTCGAGCTTCTGGAACACTTTCTCGAGAAATTCNCGGACGGAATGAGTCTCGCCCGTGGCGATGACGAAATCGTCCGGTTCGTCCTGTTGAAGCATCATCCACATCGCCTCGACAAAATCGCCGGCATAACCCCAATCCCTCTTTGCCGCCGTATTGCCGAGATAGAGCTTGTCCTGGAGGCCGAGCTTGATGCGGGTTGCCGCCCGGGTGATCTTGCGGGTTACGAAGGTTTCGCCGCGCCGCGGGGATTCATGGTTGAAGAGGATCCCGTTGCAGGCAAATATTTTGTAGGCATCGCGGTAATTCCGGACCAGGTAGTAGGCAAAAACCTTGGCTGCCGCATAGGGGCTCTGGGGCTGAAAGAGTGTCTGCTCGCTCTGGGGAGGCAGGGCGGCGCCAAACATTTCGCTCGATGAGGCCTGATAGAATTTTGTCTTGATGCCGGTCTTTCTTACGGCTTCCAGAAGCCGCAGCGTTCCCATGCCCGTGATGTCCCCGGTGTACTCGGGCATATCGAAGCTCACCCGGACGTGGCTCTGCGCCCCGAGGTGGTAGATTTCGTCGGGCTTGATGGAGTGAAGCAGGTCGGTGAGCTGTCCCGACGTGGAGAGATCCCCGAAATGCAGGTACAGGTGGTTGTCGGGGTCGTGAATGTCCTTGTAGAGATGGTCGATCCGGTCGGTGTTAAAGGTGCTTGCCCGTCGTATCAGGCCGTGCACTTCGTATCCCTTTCCCAGGAGAAACTCCGTCAGGTACGATCCGTCCTGCCCCGTAATTCCGGTGATGAAGGCTCGTTTCATGTCTTTGCGTCCTCTTTTCTGTATCGCTTTGTAGATGCTGCGCGTTCAGTCGCCTGTCCTGCGTGCAGCAGGCGGCTGCGCACTTTGTCCTTGATTCGATTGATGTGGCCCCGTCCCAGGCCCTTGACCTCGCAGCCCAGTTCGAAGAAGCGGCGAATGGCCTCGTCATCGAGAATCCCGAAGCAGTCAATGACGGCGACGGGTTTTCCCGTCATCCTCACGATCTCATCGGGCTTGAGATCCCGGTAGGGCTCGTGACGAACGGCGAGGACTACGGAATCGACGCCGCGGAGGGCTTTTGCAAGATCGCCCTGAACGACGGTGTCCTTGAGCTTCTCCTGGTTCCGGAAGAACCGGGAACGGGAGTGCCCGGGGGCCGGGTAGGTGTCCTGTTTTTCCAACTCCCACCAGTGCTTCACGTAGGGGTCGTGGACAACAATGTCGGCCCCCATCTCGGTGAGTTTGCGCACCAGGATCTCGGAGCCGCTGTACCGGGTGTCCCCCACGTCTTCGCGATAAGATGCTCCCAGTACCGCGATCCGCGAGGCTGCAACAATCATGCCCATGTTGCGCAGTGCGTCCCNCACGAGTTCTGCCGCGTGAAGTGCGCGTGTATCGTTGATGTCGATGGCCAGCGGTGTGATCCGGAAAATGTCGTCATCGAACCCCATGAGGGTCTGATAGGCCCACACGCCGAGGCCGCCGTCCTTGGGCAGGCAGTATCCCCCGATGCCCGGCCCCGGGAAGATCATGTTGGAATGCGTGGGGCGGACACGAATGGCGTCGATCACCTTGATCAGATCCACGCCGTTTCGCTCGGCAAAAAGGCTCCACTCATTCAGGTATGCAAGCAACGTGGCCCGGTAGGAGTTCTCCACGATCTTGCAGGTTTCGCTTTCGATGGGACGGTCGAGAACGGTCAGCGGGTATTTCTCGACATTCAGAACCTCCGAGAGGAATTTCACCACTCGCCTGCGAGCCTCGTCATTGATGCCGCTGCAGACACGCCAGAAGTCGCGGATGGACCGTACATACTCCCGGCCCGGCATGACTCGCTCGAAGGAGTGTGCGAGCAGCGGCTCGTCGCTGAGTCCGCGCTCCTCGAAGGCCTTCTTGACAATCGGGTACGCCACGTACTCCGTCGTGCCCGGAGGGACCGTCGTCTCAATCAGGATGAGGCAGTCCGGCCGGATTCGTTTCCCGATGATCTGCAGGCTTTCCTCAAGGGCGGCGATGTCGGCCGATCCCTGCCGGCAGTCCCCGAGGCACTCCTTGTTGTAGTCACACTGAACATCGACGACGACCGCGTCGGCCAACGCAAGGGCTTCATAGGTGTAGGTGGCTATGAGTGTCTTTTTCTGCCTTACGCAACGGGCAATGAGAGCGGCCACCTCGGGATCTTCGGCCTCGACGGGCGGGATGCCCTGGTTGAGGTAGCCGATTTTCCAGAAGGACCGCGTGGAGGGGCGCTGCATGCCAATGACAAATTTCGCGGGCTTTTTGGTTTTGCGGTCCGTAGAGTCGGCAATCACGCCTGCCATGACGGCGCCCACGAACCCCAGACCCATCACCACAACGATTTCACGCCCCTTCCGACGTTCCTTCGTTGCGATGGCCTGCAGACGTTCAAACTCTTTCCCGTAATCCCTGTCTGCGGGCAGTGGGAACATTCCTCCCGAAGGGCACACGGAGACGGCAGACGGCGGCCCTTTGATTTTTTGTGATCGCGTCGACTTGTTCTTCTGCATGGAATCCTTTCCTCCCGGGTCGGGATGACGGGGATCGGATGTTCTGAAAGGCTTGTCCTGCCCGTATTCCGTCCGGACCCCCCAGAATATGGTTGCTGCCCATCGCTGTGCAACTAGAAATAGTAAACGATGCGATCGTGACCTGTCAATATAATTGCCCGTCACACCGCACGGGTGCGGGATTACATTTCGGCGAGGGATTGCCTGCAGGCCTCGAGAGTCCTGTTGATGTCCTCATCCGTGTGGTCGAAAGAGACAAATGCCGTTTCGAACTGGGAAGGTGGCAGGCTCACGCCTTGACGCAGCATGGCATTGAAGAACCGGGCGAAAAGCCGGGTGTCGCATCGGGAGGCCGATGCAAGGTCCGTCACGTCGCCGTCGGTGAAGAAAAGGGTGAACATGGAGCCACGTTGCGAAATGAAGACGGGGATCCCCTTCTTACGGAAGAGTCTCTCCATGCCCCTGCACAGCCGGGAGGTCCGACGTTCGAGGGCGCGGTAATCGCATTGATCCCTGAGAATCGTGAGGGTTGCCATGCCGGCGGCCATGGCCAGGGGGTTGCCCGACAGAGTCCCTGCCTGGTACACGGGGCCGACCGGTGCCAGTGTATCCATGATCTCACGTCTGCCGCCAAAGGCTCCGACGGGCAGTCCCCCGCCAATGATCTTCCCCAGACAGGTCATATCGGGTCGAATCCGGACAATATCCTGGTAGCCGCCGAAGCGCAGCCGGAATCCTGTGATGACTTCGTCAAAGATCAGCACGATCCCGTTTTTATCCGTGAGCTCACGCATGTTCTCGAGGAAACCCCGCGCGGGAGGGACGAGTCCCATGTTGCCCGCGACAGGCTCTACGATGACACAGGCCATGTCCTTCCCGTGCTTCCTGACGGCGAGTGCCAGGGCATCCATGTCGTTGAACGGGACGGTGATGGTCAGCCTGGCGAGTTCCTGCGGGACACCGGGACTTCCGGGAATGCCGAGTGTGGCCACACCGGAGCCCGCCTTCACGAGGAGCGAGTCGGCGTGACCGTGATAGCAGCCTTCGAACTTGAGGATCTTTTCGCGCTTCGTATACCCNCGGGCCAGGCGAATGGCGCTCATGGTCGCCTCCGTGCCGGAACTGACCATCCGGACCCGATCCATGGAGGGGATGGCTCTGGTGATCATCCCGGCCATGTCGACTTCANCGGCAGTCGGCGCTCCGTAGCTGGTTCCCTTTTTTGCGGATTTCCTGATCGCGCTGATTACCGCGGGATGGGCATGACCCAGGATCATGGGACCCCAGGAGGCAACGTAATCGATGTACCGATTGCCGTCTACATCCCAGACTGCCGGGCCCGAGGCCCTTGCGACGAAGAAGGGCGACGACCCCACGGAGCCGAAAGCCCTCACCGGGCTGTTGACGCCGCCGGGGATCAGCTTCTTAGCTTCTTCGAACAACTCAAGAGATCGAGTTTGTTTCATTGGTGCTCCTTGATGACAGGCTACAGGCTACAGGCTA
>JGI20214J51650_10003096_pt1 | contig 10440 bp, 12 predicted proteins | sample WetSurMetagenome_FD_51650 | JGI IMG/M metagenome (IMG submission 51650)
TGATCGGGGCGGGATCCATGAAACCCGACCTTCTCAGGGAGCATATCCGCGCCGCCCGCGCAGCAACTCCGGCTCCTCTCGGAGTGAATGTGCCGCTCGCCCGTGGCGATGCTGAGGAACTGCTCGCCGTTACAATTGAAGAGGGGATCCGGATCGTCTTCACGTCATCAGGTACACCCACAACACATACGGCACGACTCAAGGCTGCCGGATGCGTGGTTGTTCATGTCATCGCCGCTGTGAAGCATGCCCGGAAAGCTGCAGAGGCCGGGTGCGACGCGGTCGTTGCGGAAGGATTTGAAGCGGGGGGACATAACGGCATTGATGAAATCACCACACTGACATTGGTTCCTCAAGTCGTGGATGCGGTGTCGCTTCCGGTGATTGCCGCCGGCGGGATTGCCGATGGCCGTGGCATGGTTGCGGCGATGGCATTGGGGGCTGACGCTGTTCAAGTCGGTACACGGTTTGCGGCAACCCTGGAATCTTCATCACACGAAACATACAAGCGCCTCGTCATGGAAGCGGGGGACGATTGCCGATGGCCGTGGCATGGTTGCGGCGATGGCATTGGGGGCTGAGGCTGTTCAAGTCGGTACACGGTTTGCGGCAACCCTGGAATCTTCATCACACGAAACATACAAGCGCCTCGTCATGGAGGCGGGGGACAGCGATACGGTGCTCACGATGAAACGGCTCATGCCCGTGCGGATGCTGAAAACGCCATTCACGGCCCGGGCTCTGGAAGCCGACCGTCGAGGGGCAAGCAAAGAAGAGCTTGAAGTCCTCCTCGGCAGGAAACGGGAAATGCTCGGGATCTTCGAGGGGAATGTGGACGAGGGGATGTTCGAAGCGGGGCAGAGTGCCGGCCTGGTGCATGACGTTCCGCCGGCTGCGGAAGTGGTACGGCGTATGATGGAAGAATACTACAGGACATGTGAACGGATGGCAAAGGAGAGCAGGTGACTTCATTNCTCGAGCGGCTCCGCGAAAAGATCATTGTGTTCGACGGTGCAACCGGGACGCACCTCCAGGGGCAACAACTGACTGCCGACGACTTCGGCGGAGAGCATCTGAACGGCTGCAACGAATATCTCGTCGTTACAAAGCCGTCCGCCGTGGAACACGTGCACCGCGACTACCTCGATGCAGGGTGCGATGTCATCGAGACAAACAGTTTCGGATCGAGCTCGATCGTTCTTGCGGAATACGGCCTGGCAGACCGTGCCTACGAACTCTCTTTCAAATCGGCCCAGATTGCCAAGCGGGTTGCCGCCGACTACTCTACACCCGCTCATCCGCGCTATGTCGCCGGGTCTCTGGGGCCGACCACCAAGCTCCCCTCGCTGGGCCATATCACGTTCAAGGACATGGCGGCATCGTACAAAGAGCAGGCCCGGGGGTTGGTGGAAGGAGGCGCCGATCTGCTTTGTGTTGAGACCTGCCAGGATATTTTGCAGGCGAAAGCGGCATTGTACGCAATTTTCGGCTATTTCGAAGAGGTACGAAAGCGGATACCCGTTGTTGTCTCCGTCACCGTGGAATCGACGGGCACGATGTTGCTTGGTACGGAAATCGGAGCGGCGCTTGTCACGCTGGAACCGTTTGATGTTGACGTGATCGGTATGAACTGCGCAACGGGTCCGAAGGAGATGTCGGAGCATATTCGCGTGCTCGCGTCATCGAGTCCGAAACCGATCTTTGTGATGCCCAATGCCGGCATACCCGAGAATATTGGCGGGCACGCGCACTACAAGCTGGGACCGGAAGAATTCGCCCGCACGATGACGCATTTTGTCAAGGATCTCGGGGTGAACGTCGTGGGAGGGTGCTGCGGGACAACGCAGGAACATTTGCGCCAGCTCGTTGCCTTGGTGGGTGGTCTTGCACCGCTTGCGCGCACGTGGGATTTCATCCCGAGCGCATCGAGTCTCTATCAGGCGACGCCGCTGCATGTTGACCCCGCCCCGGTGCTTGTGGGTGAGCGGACAAATGCCAACGGCAGCAAGCTCTTTCGGGATCTGCTGGCGAAAGAGGACTGGGAGGGCATTGTTGCCATGGGCAAGGAGGCTGTCCGCGAGGGAGCCCACATGGCGGATGTGTGTGCGGCATTCGTGGGACGCAACGAATCGCGGGACATGCACGAAATCATCTTCCGGTTCAATACGCAGGTGACGCTGCCGATTGTAATCGATTCGACGGAGCCGCCCGTGATAGAGGAGGCATTGCAGTTGATCGGGGGCAAAGCGGTGATCAATTCCATCAATCTCGAGGATGGCACTGCCCGGGCCGAAGTGATTCTGCGCATGTGCAAGCAGTACGGCGCCGCCGTCATTGCCCTGACTATCGATGAACAGGGAATGGCGAAAACGGCGGATCGGAAGCTGGCAGTTGCCCGGCGCATCCACGAGCTCGCCGTCGGCAGGTACGGCATGCACCCGCGCGATCTGATCTTCGACATGTTAACGTTCACACTCGGCTCCGGAGATGAAGAGTTCCGGCGGGCCGGCATCGAGACGCTTGAGGCAATCCGCCGCACAAAGCAGGAACTTCCCGGCGTCCACACGTTGCTGGGGGTCAGCAACATCTCTTTCGGGCTGTCCCCGCATGTCCGCCACGTGCTCAACAGTGTCTTTCTGCACTATGCCATTGAAGCCGGACTGGATATGGCCATCGTGCACGCGGGGAAAATTATGCCGTTGTACAAAATTGACGAGCGGGGCCGGGAACTGTGCCGCCAGTTGATCTTCGACGAGCGCCGGTTCGAAGAGGTGCCCGCATGAGTTCAGCCCCTACGGAACGCAGGCTGGTGTTTGATCCGCTGACGGATCTCATGGCGCACTATGCAGCGCACACTCCGCAGAAGCGCGAAGCCGCCGTGCGTTCGACAAATGTCGAAGAACGCCTGAAAAACCGCATCATCGATGGCGACAAGGTCGGACTTCAAGCGGATCTTGATGAAGCGCTGAAGCAGTATCCTGCCCTGGAGATCATCAACAGGATCTTGCTAGACGGAATGAAAGTTGTGGGGGAGCTGTTCGGCAGCGGGCAGATGCAGCTGCCGTTTGTGCTCCAATCGGCTGAGGTGATGAAGTCCGCCGTCGCTCACCTCGAGCAGTTTATGGACAAAGCCGCAAGCACGGCGAAGGGAACNATGGTGCTTGCCACCGTCAAGGGGGATGTGCACGACATCGGCAAGAACCTTGTCGACATCATTCTCACGAACAACGGCTATCGCGTTGTGAACCTGGGCATCAAATGTGCGATTGACACGATGCTCCACGCGGCGGAAGAACACCATGCGGATGCGATCGGGATGAGCGGCCTCCTGGTGAAGTCGACACTGATCATGAAAGAAAATCTGGCCGTGATGAGCGAACGGAATCTCACGATCCCCGTGGTTCTCGGTGGTGCGGCCCTCACACGCCGGTACGTCGAACAGGATCTGCGGTCTGTCTATGCGGGACCCGTGTTGTATGCGAACGACGCCTTTGACGGACTTCGCTACATGGAGCAAATCGCGAACAACGAGCTTCCCGCCGTGTCGTCCGGCGGAGGTGCGGACGCGGATGCGCTTACCGGCACCGAAGCGAAGATCGCCCTTGCGGAAGCGGAAGATCAACGGTATCGTGAGGCAGCGGGGCCGGAGACCGCAGCACAGACATCGGCCGTTCGCAGGGACGCGCCTATTCCTGTTGCGCCATTCTGGGGCAGCCGTGTTGTGGATTTCGTTCCGCTGGATGATGTGTTCGCCTACATCAACGAGGTGGCCCTGATTCGCGGCCAATGGCAAGTGCGCAAGGGGAAGATGAGTGAGGAGGAATACCGGACACTGCTCGCGACGAAGATCACTCCGGAGCTCGTGCAGTTGAAGGAGCGGGTGCGTGCAGAGGGCCTCCTTCAGCCGAAGGTGGTGTATGGATACTATCCCTGTCAGTCATCGGGAAACGATCTTGTCATCTATAACGACGACCGGCGGACGGAACGGTTGCGCTTTACGTTTCCGCGTCAAAAGGGGGATCGGCATCTCTGTCTTTCTGACTACTTTGCAGCAAAGGATTCGGGGCGGATGGATGTGGTGGCATTTCATCTCGTCACCATGGGCCGGGTTGCATCGGCCTACTCGGCGAAGCTCTATGCCGCCAACAACTACAAGGACTATCTCTATTTCCACGGGCTGAGTGTAGAGTCTGCGGAGGCACTTGCCGAGCTGTGGCACAAGCGGATTCGGGAGGAGTTGGGAATTGCCGGCAAAGATGCTCCCGAAATCCGGCGCCTCTTCTCGCAGGGGTATCAGGGATCACGCTACAGCTTTGGATATCCCGCATGCCCGAATCTTGAGGATCAGGCAAAACTGTTCACGCTCCTGGATGCTGAGCGCATAGGCGTCATTCTGACCGATGAATACTCACTCGAACCGGAGCAGAGCACGAATGCCATCATTATCCACCATCCTGAGGCCCGGTATTTCAACATTGTGTGACTGAAGCTTGCTATTCCAGCCTGTTTTCATTAAGTTTGGACCACGAGACAGTAACCTGAGCCTGTTTCGCATTAATAACGGAGGAACACCGATATGGCAACGATGATTACAGAAGAATGCATCAATTGTGGCGCATGTGAGCCGGAGTGCCCGAATACGGCGATCTATGCAGGCGGTGTACAATATGAGTACAAAGGCCAGATGCATGATGCTATTTCAAATGACTTCTACTATATCGTCCCAGAAAAGTGCACTGAATGCGTCGGACATTTTGACCAGGAACAATGCGCGGCGGTATGCCCGGTGGATTGCTGCGTTCCCAACCCCGAAAAGGTAGAGAGCGAAGAGGCCTTGGTGGCTCGTGCGAAAGAGATGCACCCGGAGAAGGATTTTCCGGCGTTGAGCTCTTCCACTTCGCATTTCCGCAAAGGATAGATCTGCTCTGTTGAACCGTGTGACTGACAAAGGTCGGTCTTCTTCTGTGGCACCGCTTACCGGTTCCGGAAGGAGCACCGACCTTCGCTGTTTGCAGGAAAGAGGCCGGCATGGGTGTGCAGAGAATACGCGTTGGAGAACTGGAAGATCTCCCGCTCCGACGGGGTAAACTCGTCCGCGTGCGGGGTGAGGAGATTGCCGTGTGGCGGGTGGAAGGGAGCGTCTATGCCATCAGCGCCGTCTGTGCACACCAGCATGTCGCGACGCTTCATGAGGGATTGCGAAACGGGACAACCATTGCGTGCCCGTTGCACGGGTGGACCTACTCACTTGAGAACGGACGGGCGGTTGCAGGAAGCGGAGTGCTTCGCACGTATCCGGTCAACGTGGAACTCGGTGTTGTGTACCTTGAGGTGGATGAAGACGTCTAGGAGTATATGCTGACATCGGAGGAGGTCAAACAGAGGGCGCGGGAGCTGGGCTTCACCCATGTTGGAGTCGCGCCGGCCGGAGGGCTGGAACAAGAGTCGGCGCTGTTCGATGTGTGGTGCACGCGAGGGTACGACGCGACAATGGGCTGGATGCGGAAACGGAGTGAAGAGCGCCGCGATATCCGTTTGATTTTGCGGGAGGCCCGATCCGTCATTGTTGTGGCGTTGAACTACGCAGCGCCGCCGGAGTATCGGTCCCATGCAGGGGCGTTGAAGGTTTCGCAATACGCACGGGGCGACGACTACCATGAGGTGATTGGCAAACGCCTTGAGGAGTTGATGAAGTGGATACGTGCAGCGGACCCCGGCGCCGAGGGAAGATACTATGTGGACACCGGTCCGATCCTCGAGAAAGCCTGGGCCGTACGGGCCGGGATAGGGTGGCAGGGAAAACACACGAACATCATCACACGCGATCTGGGCTCCTGGGTCTTCCTTGGAGTCCTGCTCACGACGCTGGATCTTGCTCCGGATCCACCGGCAGTGGATCAGTGCGGGAGTTGCACACGGTGCATCGACGCATGTCCGACGCAGGCGATTGTCGCGCCCTATGTTCTGGATGCGCGTCGATGCATTTCGTATCTGACAATCGAGCACAAGGGGGACCTTCCGCAGGAGCTTGCTGAAGGGTGTGGCGAATGGGTGTTCGGTTGCGATGTGTGCCAGGATGTTTGCCCCTGGAACATCAAGTTCGCGCGACCGTCGCACGACCCGGCGTGGGTTTCCGGAACCGGTATCGAACGTGAGGCACCCGATGTGCTCCTCTCGATCACGCCGGAGGAGTTCGTGACGCGGTTTCGCAGGAGTGCCATCCGCCGGGCACGCTGGGAGGGATTCGTGCGCAACGTGCGGAATGCGTTGAAGAACCTCACCCACAGGAGGAAGACCCTGGACCCGATGTCACAGCATCATACCGGTATAGGAGAGGAGTAGCAGGCAATGGCGTCTCATCACAAACTGATAATAGTCGGCTCTGGGCCGGCAGGCCTCACAGCGGCTCTGTATGCTGCACGGGCAAATTTCAGCCCGGTAGTGTTTGAGGGGATACAGCCGGGCGGCCAGCTGACCATAACGACCGAAGTGGAGAATTTTCCGGGTTTTCCTCAGGGCATACTCGGACCCGAATTGATGGAACAGTTCCGGGCTCAGGCGCAGCGCTTTGGCGCACAATCGTTGTTCAAGCATGTGTCACGTATTGATGTGTGGAGTCGACCGTTTCATCTCTGGTCTGATGAAGAAGAGTACACCGCAGATGCCCTTATTGTTGCGACTGGCGCCTCCGCCCGGTTGCTTGGCCTTCCCTCGGAAAGAGAGTACATGGGCTATGGCGTTTCCGCGTGTGCAACGTGCGATGGGTTCTTCTACAAGGGTCTGGAGGTTGTAGTGATAGGAGGTGGCGACACCGCAGTGGAGGAGGCGACGTTTCTGACGAAGTTTGCGAGCAAGGTGACGATCATACATCGGCGCGACGCCCTCCGCGCTTCGAAGTTCATGCAGGAGAGGGCGTTGAAGAACCCGAAAATCGCCTTCTTGTGGGACTCTATTGTTGAGGAGGTTCTGGGGAAGAATGATCAGGGAAGGAAAACTGTCACCGGTATACGCGTGAAGAACATGAAGACAGGGATGTTGACAGAGATGCGAACTGACGGGGTCTTCATCGGCATCGGGCACCAGCCGAATACCAATCTCTTCAAGGGACAGCTTGACATGGATTCCGTGGGGTATCTTGTGACGGTGGGAAAGGGGACAGCAACGAATGTTCCGGGGGTCTTCGCCGCCGGTGATGTTGCCGACAGCGTCTACAGGCAGGCGATAACGGCTGCCGGGTCGGGATGCCAGGCGGCGATTGACGTTGAACGGTGGTTTGAGGAGCAGGGGCAGGGGTAGAAGCCAGGCAGCAGGTGACAGACATAAGCGAATAGGCGTTGGGTTAGAAACCCATCACTCTCGTGATGGGTTTTTTTGTGCCTTGCCAGGCCTAATACTAACAGTCTGACAAAGTAGTCTGACAAGCGAGTCTGACATTTTCATCTGTCATTGTGCCATATTGCCAGTCAAAATGGCATTTCTTGATGACAAGTTATCATGTTGATATGACATAATGACTGTGCATTTGCGTCATTTTGGCTGNTNTTTCGGNGATAATTGCGTTGTNGTAGAGAGAATATTTTTAACTTGTTATAAATAAATGAGTTAAAAGAATTGGCACGCTGGTTGATACACATGTATACAGAAAACAAAAAACAGGAGGATCAACAATGTTAGTCAGATTTGAACGTATTCCGATGGTGCATCCGGCATGGGAAAATGTCGTTGAATTTGATCGNGGCAATCGCCCCGCAATTGATCTTGTTGAACGACAGAACGAGTCCGTGGTTGTCGTCGAGCTGCCAGGCGTTGCCAAGGAAGAAGTGAAGATATCGTTGGAGGAGGAATTGTTGACGGTCAAGGGAGAACGGAAGACTCCGGGATTGGCGGANGGGGCGAGCTGGATTCGCANCGAACGGCCGAGCGGGAGTTTTTCCCGNACGATTCGCTTGCCGCACGCTGTCAAGGCCGATGCGGTATCCGCAGAGCTTGTGAACGGCATTTTGCGGATCACATTGCCCAAGGCCGAAGAGGCCCGACCGCGCGAAATTGGGATAAAGTAGGATGAAGGAGACTGCGAACATGAACAACTGTGGAGTTGTTGTACGCCGTGAACATGCCGCCCGGCCTATGGTTGGAGAGGAGCAGTACAGGGTTCCCGCGGCGGATGTCTATGAAACATCTGACGCCTTCGTCTTGATGTTGGATCTCCCCGGGGCGACGCGTGAGTCGATCAGCCTCACGCTTGAAAAAGGGGAGATGCGAGTGAAGGCGGAAATCGAGCCGTTGCACCGCGGAGAAGGGGCGCTGCTGTTCGACGAAATGCAGGATACCGGGTACTTCCGGGCCTTTAGTATAGGCGACGGGATTGACACCGGCAACGTAGATGCACGATTCGAGCAGGGCGTGTTGACAGTGAAGTTGTACAAGAGTGAAGATGTGAAACCACGTGAAATCCACATTAACTGAAACCACAAACAACAGGAGGGATACCATGTCGATCGTACGTTGGAGCCCGGCACGTGACCTGGCNACGTTTCCCTCGGATGTGCTGAACATTCAGAGGGAAATNAACCGCATGTTCAACAGCTTTTTCCGGAACGAACCGGAAGAGGATAGTCTGACGAGTTCCGCCTGGAATCCGGCGGTGGATATTGCCGAGCACGATGATCAGTTTGTCGTGAAGGTCGAACTCCCCGGGGTGAGCAANGACGAAGTAAAAATCGTCATGCAGGAGAACATGCTGACCATTCGGGGGGAGAAGAAACAGGAGATGGAATCCAAAGGTTCGAATTATCGCAAGGTAGAGCGTTCCTACGGCACATTCCAGAGGAGTTTCACGCTTCCGGCGACAGTAAAGGGGGAGAAGATTGAGGCAACGTTCAAGGACGGTGTGCTCAGTATAGTGCTCCCGAAGGCCGAAGAGGCCAGACGCAAGGAGATCGAAGTGAGAGTGAAGTAGGTTTTTCTCCCCGAACGGAGGAGCCTGGCCGGCAGGTGGGAACCGGCCGGCTCTTTTTTTTTGTGCCCTCCCGCAATTGACAAAGTTCCACATCTTTCGTATAATTATACGATAAATCAATAACTTACGGGCAGATATCCGTACACCATGAGCAAGTCCACAAAGTGGTTCTTGATCATCCTTGGCATTCTCGCAGTTGTTGTCGTCGCCTTCACCTTCCTCATGATGTCGCTGGTTGGGGAGACGGGCGAGCGGACAGAGACGATTACGACTGGCTCGGGGGACAAGATAGCAGTTGTTGAACTCAGGGGAGAGATCAGCACTTCCGAAGAAATCGTCCGGCAGGTAAAGAAGTACCGTGAGCAGCGCGGTGTGAAGGCGATACTCCTTCGGATCGACAGTCCGGGCGGCGGTGCGGTTGCCAGCCAGGAGATGTATGAAGAAGTGCGCAAGACGCGCGACGGCGGAAAACCGGTTGTGATCTCGATGGGCTCTCTGGCGGCCAGCGGCGGGTACTATGTTGCTTGCGGTGGTTCCCGCATTGTTGCCAATCGCGGCACGCTGACCGGATCCATAGGCGTGATCTCCGAGTTCATGCAGATACAAGAGCTCTTGGGGAAGGTCGGCATTGATATCAAGACCATCAAAGCGGGGAAATTGAAAGACGCCGGTTCGCGCACGCGCAGGATGACGGAAGCTGATCAGCAGTATTTCCAGGGTTTGATGGATGAGGTTCACCGTCAGTTCATTGCCGTTGTGGAACGGGAGCGGAAGCTCAGTCATGCGGATGTCGTGGCGGTTGCGGATGGGCGCGTGTTCACGGGCGAGCGTGCACTTGCACTTCACCTTGTTGACACACTTGGGACGTATGAAGATGCCATCGAAATCACGGCAGCGATTGCTGGAATTCACGGACAGCCGTCGATAGTGAAAGAACGCAGGCGCCGCGGCATGCTGGATGCCCTGACCAGTGACGTTGTAGAAGGTCTGACATCGTTCAAGCAAGATCTTCTGGAACGGCCGGTGCTGTCATATCGTTTTGCCGGTCCGCACTGATCCGGCCGGAGAAGACAACGAATATCAACCACTTGAGGAGGATCGTCGGTGACCAAGGCAGACATCGTTGACACGATCGCCACTGCCACCGGATTGACCAAGGTGGAGACTGAGGCAGTTGTGGATGGGTTTATTTCCACAGTCATCAACGCGTTGAAGGAAGGGAAGAACATCGAAATCCGTGGCTTCGGCAGCTACAAGGTGAAGAAGCGGAAGGGACGGATGGCGAGGAACCCGCGGACCGGCGAGCAGGTGATGGTGGATGAACACTGGGTCCCGTTGTTCAAAGTGTCGAAGGAAGTAAAAGTGCTGGTGAACGAGAACATGAAGAAGACGGGCCAGCAATAACTNAAGGGACTGAGCATGGCATCGGTACGGCATCTGTGTGGTGAGTGCGGCGCCGAGGTGAAGCGGACGGATGTGCG
>JGI20214J51650_10003097_pt1 | contig 10438 bp, 6 predicted proteins | sample WetSurMetagenome_FD_51650 | JGI IMG/M metagenome (IMG submission 51650)
GGGGATCTTGTCTATTCTGCGGTCGCCGGAAAATCGGGGCGGACAACGGTCGGTACAGTGAAGGTATTGTACCAGAGGTTTGGCGACTCGGTGCTGCTCGTCACGACCCGGTCCCCGTTCCGGACCGAAGATGTCGACTTCTCGATCGGTATGACGATCATGGCCGAGGGTCACCGCTGGTTCCCGCATGTGGCGGTCATCGATGCGCACAACTGCATGACCGACCTGTCCTCACCGGTTCTTCTTGCCACGCATACCGCGATCGAGTACCAGAGAGCGGCGGTTGAAGCTATGGATGTGTGCCGGACAATGCCGCAGGTACCGTTCCGGATCGGTGTTGCACACCACACCGTGCCCTACAGCCGGGATATGGGGTTCGGCGATCTCGGGATCCAGGTCATTGTCATCGATGTGGACGGCCAGCGGACGGCCTACATTCTTATTGACGGCAATAACATGGCTCTGGGGGCCCGGGAAGTCCTTCTTGAGGAGATACGTCACCTTGTCGATGATGCCGAGATCATGACCACCGACTCCCATGTCGTTAATACCATCTCGGGCAAGAACCCGGTCGGCATGAACGTTCCTGTTGCAGAGATTACCCCCCATATCCTCCGTGCCCTGAACGCAGCGATCGAGAATATTACACCGGCAGAAGTGGCGGCCAGTACCGCACAATGCGATCGCATCGTTGTCTTCGGGTCGAACCGGATCTCCGAACTCGCGAGCACCGTCAACGCGATGCTGGTCTTTGTCGCACCGCTCTCCCTTGCGATGCTTCTGCTCGCATTCCTGCTCTCCATCATCGCTTACATCGTGATGGCGTTATAAAAAAGCCGTCACATTATCCGTTCCTGGGAAATACCCCCGTTTTTCATGCATTTTTAAAATCCGGGGCTTCTGACCGCAAGATATATTCGTGATTGTGATCGTATTCCCTTGTAAGGAAGGAGGAATTTACCTAAAAACTGGTTTCACCATGCCAAATCTTCGTACAGCGGTTGAATAAAAGAGGTGAAAGGTGATCAAAGTTCATCCAGCCACACTCATTGCAACCCGCTGGATTGGTGTCGACCTGAATACAACCGGTCATGTGGCGGTTGCTGCCGACATCTTAAGCGGGAAAACCATGAAACTGGGAAAAAACATCCACTACAATCACCGTCAATCTTCAAAAAACTGCACGAAATTCTGGAAAGAGGGCAAACTCTGGAAACTGAAAAAAGTCAAATCCCGTGAACGTAAAACGTTCAAATCCGCGCTTAATGCAATCTCCCGCCAGATCGTCTCCTTTGCGGAGTCGCTTGGATCGGGTATCAAGTTTGAAAGGCTCTTCTCCCCACGTTACTCGCACCGCCATGGCACTGACGGTTCTTACGAGTTCTCGTTTGATAATGGATCATTCTTCTCGCTCCAGCAGCAGGTAGAGAAACGGGCAGAGGTCCGGGGAATCCCGGTCATCTATGTCAACCCGGCCTACACATCGAAGCGCTGCTGCCGTTGCGGCAGTTTCGGAAGACGATCCAGGAAACATTTCGAGTGCCCGCACTGCGGGTACGTTGCCCATGCGGATGTGAATGCTGCGTTTAATATCGCAGCAGCATCCCTTCGCAATGCTTCCGGGGAATACCTGGCACACTGGGAACATGAATCTGTCCATGTAGGGAAAAAAGAACTGCGCCGGCAGATCCGGGCACAGCTGGCATCACAGGAACAGGCACCGGTTGCCGCCACGGTTTCCAGCTGCGAAAACCTGCTTGCGGTGCTGGAATAATTATCTCTTTTTTCAGGAGTGTCTCACGACACGATAACCGACGCATTCCTGTCAAACGGGTTCCGGCGCATGGCGAGACTGAAGAGGTAGGGGTAATTCTGTTTGAGGTACTGCATGTACGTGAGCCATTCGAGCACGAGGAGGCGGTACACGCGGGTGGTGTCCCCGGACAGGTGGGCATAATCTGCCCGGGGCAGACCGGTGAGGGTCTCCCGCGCCATGAGTTCCTCGGTCAGGTGGAAGAGGGCTTGCAGGAGGGGCGTGAAGCTGTCGTGCTCGATCATCTGGGGATTTTCCAGGAGGGCCAGCAGGAATCCCTTGTGGTGCATGAGGAATGCATGCAGGTCCTGAAGAAGGGCAGGGGGGCAGTCGATGCTGTACGTTTGGTTCAGAAGAACAGTCCTGGCACGGGAGAATTCGGCATCCGTCCATGTACTGGATACAACCAGGACAGCCTGTATCTTGTCAGCTGCCGGATCATAAGCACAAATTTTTTTCAGGATCGCGGTCCCCATTTCAGAGAAGAAGATCCCGATGATCATGTTGAGTTTCTCGATGCGGGTCCTGCGTTCCCGCTCATCAAACATGAATTCAATGGAATTTGCTGCAACACCGACAAAACAGCCGACACCGGTAATAATGATACCCAGTACGAGAATTTTTCCCAGGGGAGTTACCGGGTGGATATCCCCGTATCCCACCGTTGCAATGGTGACGATGAGGAAGTAAAACGCATCAAGGGGAGAGAATTGCTCGATGACCATGAGCCCGATCATTCCCACTACAAGCACGCAGAACAGGATAATGAGATATATCCGCATCCGGAAGGGGAGCGTTAACTGCATTGTTCACTGATCGTATTCGGGATAATATAAACCGGTGCTTCGTACGCATTGCTATAAAAAAAAGGAACAGAGATACCCCCGACCAGATTCGAACTGGTGTCGCCGGCTCCAAAGGCCGGCATGATTGACCGCTACACTACGGGGGTTTAAGCACCTGCCATTCCCGCAATGGGAAAAAGGCGATGTATTATTGGGTTTTTGTTGCTATAAGGATACCTTTGGAGAAAACCCAATCCCGATAAAAGAACTCGGTTTTCCCATGAAAGACACGAAACGATATGATGATGGGGGGCTGATGCCCCCTTACTCCCGCATGTGATGAACGGTCGCCGCCCCGAAGGGCGCCCAGCGGCGGCTTTAAGGATGTATCATGTTTGCATTCAGGTAATTGCCCCGCCGTCTCCCGCAAGAGGCCCTGAGGCGGGGAACCCTCCCATAATCCAGACACTCCCGGATTTACATCATCCGGGTGTGAACCAGTCAATTCATGCACGTTTCTACAACAGGAACGAGATCTTCAGGTATCAGATTGGAAACGATCGGAAAAAATGGATTCAGGACCCGATCATGATATCTGCAGGTTTATCATGGACGGGTTTTTTCACCGGTTCTTTTGCCGGCTCTTTTACGGGTTCCTTGTGGTCAGTCACTTTTGGCTGAACGGGTTTATGCGTTTGATCATCCATTTTCTGGATCTGAATGGGCAGGCGTTCAAGGATTTCCCGGGTCACCAGGAGGTGCTCTTTTAACAGGAGCGATACTTCGGCAAGGATCTTATTCTGTGCAGATACCAGGTTCTCAAGTTCCGGTGAAAGCCCCATACCGGATTCAGGAATTTCTGGTACAATCTGCAGTTTTTTTAAGAATTCTCCGCGGCGTTTCCAGATCTTGCTGATGCTGTCGATCCCTTTCTTTTTATCCGGGAAGACCTCGCGATAGCGCTGGTAAAATTCATGACTGTCCTGGCACTTGACAACCAGATCGATCTCTGCATTGTCGATCTTCTCATATTTCCGTTTATGGACGCGGGGCATAGAAAGGAAGATTGGATTTTTTTTAGATTTGAATGTTTCCACGTCATAAAATCCGATTCATTAAATAATTGGATTTTCACAATTATCTCCTGATTTTTTGGAGAACCAAAATAACATAATTAATGGCACTCATTTTTTTCTCCTTTTTTGGGATCCGGCCGGTTATGAGATAAATTTGAAATCAGAATTAAAGATTTCAGTTATCTCATGATTGTACCAGATAAATGGAAAATGAAAATTTAGGATTATTCAGGAATTCGTCATATTTGATCATGATTAGAATAATTTTCAATAAACAAGANCTCATGACGAAGAATGAACAAATGAAAAGATTTACACGGATTATAAAGGGAAATACGATCCANGAATTGGAAATTTTTGAAATATTTTTAATGCACGAAAGCGATTAATAAAATGAAAAAATTGGATTTTTCAAAGTATGACATAAAATTCTGATACAAAAACGAAAAAAATGGAACCAGAAGATGCGTTTTTCCAGATATATCAGTCCAGCCAGATTTTTGGCCAGGATAGCAATCAGGAGATTGGTAAAACAACCGTGATTTACTTCATACATTGGGACTATCAGACATTTTGATTTTCCAATTCAAGAGGTTAAAATTTTCAAAATAAGATTAAAACAAAAATCTTATACCTGAAAATGAAATTGTTAATTTTTTTGATTTGAACATTCATGACGAAAAAACGAACATCTGATTTGTATCTGATTTTTCGTAATACAACGGGGAATGAATCGAGGTACTCTGTACATTTTGGAAAGTGGNTGACAGAGTCCGACAGTTCACTTCAGATTCCATAAAAACGGAATCCAATGGCGCGATGGATTGGTCGGAAACAACGAACAAAGAGAAACGAAATGCATCTGGAGTAATCATTGGGAAAATTACCTGTCACAACTGCTTCTCAAGAACATCCCGTAAAAAAGATCACCATAAAGATCCCGTCTTCAGTCATGCATGATGAGAAACCATCCGCAGGCNGCCACGGGAAAAAGACCAAGCNATATCAAATACAAAGCTTTAATAAAATGGGTCAAAAAAATCGTCTTTTGAGTATAGCATCATACAGTTTATAACAAGAAAAAACACAAACCATTGAAAGAAAATTCTATGACCAGAATAGCGATAAAACTTGAAACGGAACAAGATATAAGAGTATCTTTGAAGAAAAAGTTACTATCCCGTTCAGGTAAAAAAAATACCCCAGGCACAGGAAAAACTCCTGAAACAATGTCACCAAGTCAGACATTTTGATCTTTGCATCATGGACAATAAAAATAAAACACCAAAAAGGTCCATGAATCAACCCGGAATACACTCAACTTATGTCCCCAAATCCCGACCGGAAACCGAAAACTAAACGAATCTCCGGTATTATCGACGATGAATCGCTTTCTCTATCGATGAAGAAAAATATCCTCATAAAAACAAAATCGAAACCTTGTTCTCAGTCGTGAAAGAAAATTCGGGGAATCCCTCGAGGCTCGAATATACCGGCACCAGGTCAAGGAGATTAAATTAAAGTCATTCTCTATAACCGCTCAAGAATTATCCCCGCTTTCGCATTTCTAATCTCTGGAAGGAATTCCCATGAAAATCACGTTAGAAGATATACGATGGGGGCTGATGCCCCCATACCCCCATTACGATGAGTGCCGCCGCCCCCGCGGGGGCTTTCGCGGCGGCTTCAATTCCCTGTTTTCCCGGAAACCGAACTAGCCCCGCCATACCTCGGAGAGGCCATAAGGCGGGGAGCCTTCATAAATATTTTAAAAGGGTCGTGATTTTCATGGTTTGGGTGCGAACCTGATCGGTTCATGCTTGATTCTACAGAGCCAAAAAACAGGATTATGCCCGCTCATCAGTTCCCGAGAGGGGGAAATACTGCTGGTAGACCTGGCGTCGTTCATCGATATCGGTGTGCAGGTAAATCTCCGTGGTCTTGATGGAGGTATGACCGAGGTTTTCCTGGACAACCCGGAGATTCTTCGAGCGTTTGTACAGCTCACTTGCGTAACTGTGACGGATTTTATGGGGAGTGATACCCTGCGGTGCATAGTGTTTGAAAATATGCTGGATGGCACGGGAAGAGATGTGCTTACCCTGCTGTCCGACAAAGAGCGGCCCGACAATCCGGTTCCCGATGAATTTTCCCAGTTCGACAAGCGTATCGTCATCGATAAAGACAGTCCGTATTTTATCGCCCTTTCCGCGAATGCGGATAGTATGCTCGTCGAAATCGATATCTTCGATATTGATATTGCAGAGCTCCGAGACCCGGACACCGGTTGCATAGATAGTCCTGACGATAAGTTTGTCCCGGATATCTTCAATTGAGTCAATGAGCCGAAGGACCTGATTGTGTTTCAGGTACTTCACCTCCTGCTGTTTTATCCGGGGCCGATCGATCCCGGTCAGGGGATTCGCGGTGACAACCTCCTGGGAATAAAGGAAGCGGTAAAACGAACTGAGCGTGGAAATGATCCGGTGGAATGTCTTGGGTTTATAGGTCTGCATCGTTGATACGAAGGATAAAAAATCATTCACCAGAATCGGTGTCACCTCAACGGGTGTGTCCAGGCGTGCCTGTTCAAAGTCTTTCCAGTAGAAGACAAGCTTCGTCACGTCAGTATTACGCCGGAGCCAGATATAGTACCCGAAATGCCTGATGACCTGTTCGTAACTATCAAGAGTGCGGGGAGAATAGTTACGCATACGGAGATAATTCCGGTAGCTTTTAAGCCATTCAGAAAAATACCCGCTTTCCATGCTCTATTCTATTTTATCTCCAATTAATAAAGGTTTGCGCAGAATAGACATTCTGCGCAAGTCAGAAATTTGGATATCTCGACAGAAATTTGAGCAATAATTCTTCATCAGAGGATCCGGGATCTTCCATTCCTGATCAGGTTCCACTGGAAATGGACGGTTGTCTGACAAAGAGCGGGCATTGGAGAAACAGCCGTTTTTCATCATTAACAGGAGAATTACCCGAAATCCGGGAAAAAACCGTACAGAACGCGAATATGAAGGTTTACAGTCGATAAATTCTGGGACCTTACGTACAGCTTTTCCATTTTCCCTGAACTTTCCGGAATGATCAGGACCGAACGGGCATCAGCAGGAATCGGACATTTCCCAAAAAACATTTCCTGATCGAACGTTACGAGTAACAGAAATTTCTGGTACCTCCTCAGGTTATTGCCAAAAAGGCCATGAACACCAGTGCATTATCCGTTACGGCTACTCAAGTGAATAGCAGATCCTTTTGACGTATTGTTACGGGATTTTTTCCCGCTCACTGCCGACCTTTTCACCCGTATCCGGGAATACCGGTCGCTCTGTCCAATAGGAGGGAGAAAATCCAACAACCCGTCAGGCAATGCCGGGATCCGGAAATTATTTAATCCGCGGCCCTGATGCCCTGCAGACCGCCTGTCGCACGCTGCCATTATCCTGAAACAGTTTGAAATCTCATCAATCTCAGGAATTACACTTTGGATGGGGGCTTCATTTTTTGGATTCAACCTTACCAGATGAAAAAGAGGAGAGGTAAACCTGCATGGCGTGCTCCGGTTTTTGGAAATGATCGAACGGAAGCATATTAACAAGGCGAGGAGCTGGAAGGAAAATCTGCTCCCCTGAAAATGAGGTTTAACCGACATCTCTTGTCGCACGCTGCACGTATCACAGGTTTAAATCTCACCCATCCCCGTAATCACACGTTTTTTGAGATCTTTATTTTAGGATTTATACCCCAGGGATAACAAGGGAAAACTGAACGAGCATTTTGTGCTCCTGCTTACAGGAATCAGGAAAATCGAAATAAACCGAATTATCACGGACGTTTATTGCAAAGAATCGTCTGCCAATACATTTTTTCGATGAGTAACCGTGCAGCTGCAGAAATATTTAATCCCGACGAGGTCATTTCGAGGTGAGAACGGATCCGGATTCTTCAATGGTTTACTCTGGAGAAACAAGCATGAACCAATAAGGTTCATATCCAATCTATGAAAATCGGCACATAATTATTTCAACCGATTTGATCCGCCACGGTGACACCTCACCCCCCGACGAGGATGTTGAATCTCATCAGAAATAAGACCGGAGAAGAGCTATCTGGCTCTTCGATACTGGTAACGTATGTGAGGGGCAATCCCATAATACGAGAAAGGGATTCTCCAGAACATAAAGTCTAGATCAGCGAGAATGAATGTAAGTGAAAGTTTCCTCCGGGATCTTCCAATTTCGGAAACAACAACGAATTGAACTGCAACAACTAAAAACTCATCTGGTAATCCCTGAAAAGGAGCACGTGAAGACAGGAGATAATAACCTGCCTGGATTTTTCTGCTCCCGAAAAACAGGGTTCGGGATAAAAATCTCATGATTCTTTTCCTGTCGAATGCCGGGATGATAAGAGAAAAAAATCCTGATACCCGATAACCATGCAGTTCGTCAGAATCGTTAGTCAATGAGAGGGAAAAACGACCTGAAATCCACCAGGATCTGTTTCATTATCATCCTATATTTTAAAGAACGTACGGTTTTCTCCGTCAGGTTGTCCTTGTAAGGGATATACGTTATAATTGCGGTATTATGTAAGTGGAGAAAACGCAGATTTTTTGTGATAATCTCTGATTTGCCGGAATTTATCGAATGAGTATTAAAAAAAATGGATTTCTGAATACTGAAGAATATTTTTGAGATTAAGATCAAAAATGATTTATTTTTTTAAAAAAAATGGCTTGCCCGTTGCTTAAGGATGATCCAATAACTGAATTCAGAGTGTTGAATGGATTGTTTTGAATGATCCACTTTTTTATGAGTGTATTTGGAATTTTCTAAAAATTAATTTGTAAAGTTTTGTGTCAGAACTTTTGAAATTTTCCAAAATTTTAATGACTGTAATTCATTATTTTAAAATTTTTAGAGAATATTCCATCGAGTGACAAAACGTAAAAGTCCAAGATCTGTGAGAACAGAAAAGACATTTTATTTTGTAATAATCGGATTTGTGAAATTTTAACGATATAAAATTTGTAAGTGAAAATTTTGGATTTCTAAACACAGAAGACTATTGTTTAATATACCAATTTATTAAAAATCTTAAAAAAATGGCTCTTTCAGGTCACAATAATCATAAAGTAATAAGATACACGAACGCAATTTGGAAATATTGGAAATCCACACTTCATCTTCACATATTGATTTTTTAAAACTTTTGATTTTAAAAAATTACATCGTAAATTTTGAATCGTCAAAATAGTATACGTCGACAATTAGATGTAACAAGATTTTCTGATTAAATNCTTCTGAAGAGGAATGCCACCAATAACAACAGAGATTTTAGAGTTCCGATTATAACCAAGATTCCAATAATTGAGATATAAAAAATGTAACTTATGACGAGAAATGGAAAATGAAAATTCCAGATTCTCCATTCTACGGAGAAAAATCCCGGTAAAAACTTTGGAAAAATAAGAGATACAACGAGAAAATCATTCCACAATCACAGCAACAGGGAGACTTTTNAACAACGCCATTGACAAAAAACAAAGAAAAACCTCCAATTTCTATGCATAAGCNAATAATCCCAATAATAGGGGAAAACCGCAAGNTCCACGACAGGAAACAATTGTCAGAAATCCACGGAATAACATGACCCGTGAAAATATTCCTACAAAAGCTGCCGGAAAGAAGACCCGATCTCACTGAAGAAACCACCCCTGGCACCACATCCCCAAAAACATTGGATAGCGCCGGTTTCACCTCACCAAGTCTGCTGAAAAATCATGGAAATGCCCCCCGTTTTCCCCATACATGCATAACAAACAATCCCAAACCCCCGCGATAATATTACATATCCATATTTCAGCGCAGATTACCCGCACTGCAACTTGCAGAGAGAAAAACCCCAAATTGAGGATATTTTTTGAATCCCACTGCAATTTTAGATTATAAAACAAAAGAGATTTAAATAGATAGTTTTCCAATAAACCATATGATGCTATACACAAGAGCCCCGATTTTGAACCTTTCAGACCAGATACCATCAAGTATTCAATAAGAATGCGAATGACCACGGCATTGGAGGTAGTTACAGGATACCCTCATTCAAAAACAACCCGGTGCTTCCTGCCGGTTTGGACCGTCCCGAGTCCGACCCCACCCCCCCATAGGAAAAGAACATCAAAAGGTAATATGACCAAACAGATCAATTTTCAGCTGCTTCATTATCTTGCAAGGAACTCCAGCACATTTTCGCACCTTCATCGCATTCTACCGATCAAGACANAACTAAACTGCAAAAATCACCCATAAAAAAACAAGATCCCGGAAAAAATACCCAGACCGGCAATACACAGTACTGACACGAATCTCACGATCAGACTCATGATTGTCCTCTATTTGGGTTTTGATCGGGTTTCCGCTTTTTTTACGGCAGTGATTTGGTCTTTTCATAGTGAACCTGAAAAATTTGCACGGTAGAAAACCAATTTCAAAAATTATGATCACACCCCTTGCGCCAACGCAGCCCCCGTAAGAATCGGGGATACATATGATGTCTCGGAAATACCTGTACAGCGATTCTCTGCATTTTTCTGTACAGGAAACACGATACTACCATAACCGGTGCGCCATAGCGACGGAGCGAAGCCCCGGGAGCATTCAGGCCCCCGCAAATGATTTCCCACGAGAATCAGCACATCCAGGAATTGCTGATGGAGATTAAAACCCCTAACCTAAAAAAAAATAAAC
>JGI20214J51650_10003098_pt1 | contig 10437 bp, 9 predicted proteins | sample WetSurMetagenome_FD_51650 | JGI IMG/M metagenome (IMG submission 51650)
GTTTTTTCGATCATTTCTTTTATATTTTTTTTATTAACTTCCTGAAATTTTTCTTCTTCTAAAAAATTTATTTCAGGAAATTCCTTGGCATCTACACCGACGACATTAAAAAAAATATCATCTGTGGTAATTTCTATCCAATCATTTTCCTTTCTTTTAAAATAAATTTCTTTATCCGGCATTTCTTTTATTATTTCAAAAGCTTTTTTAGCGTCTAAAACCATACTTCCTTTTTCAAAAATTTCGGCTTCTAAAAATTCTTTTATACTTACCTCTAAATTCGTGGCGTTTATTTCTATTCCCTCCCTCCCCGTTTTTATGAGAATATTAGAAAGAATGGGTTTAATTTCTCTTCGCTCAATAATACCTTGGACTTTTTGAAGAACCTTTAATAATTTTTTATGAGATACTTTAAATTTCATAATCTTTATTATTTTAAGATTGTTGTTATAAAAGAGTTAAACCCTTTTTAATACTGATTAAATAATAAACAAAGAGAGGTTTTTTTATTGTTGGTTTTTGTTGAAAAAAAACTAATAAAAATCTTATATCACTGAAATTATTTTTTTTAAATAATTTTATTTTTATATATAAAAGAATAAAGAATTAAAAAATATGTTTTTGAATGTGTATATTAATCATCACCCCAACACAAAACAAAGAGATCGCAAGAGAAGAACCACCATAACTAAAAAGCGGAAGTGTTATCCCGACGGTTGGCAACAAACCAAGGGCCATCCCTATATTAATGATAATTTGCCAAAAAAATAAGGCTGTTATTCCATAACCAAGGAGCAACCCAAAACTATTTTTAGCTGAAGATGCGATAAACAAAAAACGAAAGAGTAACCCAATATAAAAAAAAACCAAGACTAACGCTCCGGCAAAACCCCACTCCTCACAAAAAACCGAAAAAACAAAATCAGTATATTTTTCCGGAACAAAATTAAGCTGAGATTGTGTTCCCTTTAAATAACCTTTTCCAAAAAACTTTCCTGATCCAATCGCAATCTTGGATTGAAGGACCTGGTAACCCTTTCCCAGGGGGTCTAAGGAAGGATTTAAAAAATGGACAACCCGGTCTTTTTGGTAATCTTTTAATAAGTAGTTCCATGAGAGGGGAAAAAAAAGAAACGCACAAAAAAACAAAATAAAGAGGGTTCGAAACCGAACTCTTACAAAAAAAACCAAAGAAAAAAAGATTAACACCAGGAGCAACGCAGACCCAAGGTCTGGCTGAAGAAAAATAAGAAAGAAAGGGATGATCAAGAAGCATCCGGGCATAGATAAAGAAGATAAACTGAAACCCCGTGTGTCAAACTTATCTTTAAACCACTTTGACAAAACAATGATAAGGGAAAGTTTTACAAACTCTGAGGGCTGAATATTAAATAAACCAAGGGAAAGCCAACGTCTTGACCCAGAAATAAACTTACCCTGAAAAAGAACTAAAACAAGAAGAAACATAACGAAAAAATAAAGAAAATAACCAAATTGTTCCAAATATGAATAATTTAAAAAAGACCCTAAAAACAACAAAACAATCCCCAAAAAAAGCCAATAAACCTGTTTTTTATAAACAGCCCCAACAGCGTGAACCGAAACACTCGCGCTATAAAGATTAAAAATCCCAAAGCCCACAATTAATAAGGCAATAAAAAAAAGACTCAAATCAAAACGGGTAATCAAACGCCGATCAAAAAGAAAAAAAGTGGAAAGCATATCTACGACCCTTTATTCTCGAGATAATATTTGATTACATCCCGGGCGATTGGAGCAGCAGCAACTGAACCAAAACCACCATGCTCAACTAGAACCACAACAGCTATTTTGGGATCATTAAAGGGAGCAAAAGCAAAAAACCACGCATGGTCTTGCAAATAACTTGGTAGCTTAGAACGCGCCTCCCCTGGGGGCAAGCCAACAACCTGGGCGGTCCCGGTTTTTCCCGCCACTTCTATCCCCGCCACCCGGGCAATCTTTGCGGTACCATTTTCCCCCTGAACAACCCGCCGAAGAGATTCCCTGACAATATTAATAGACGCAGGCGAAATGGGTAGTTGATGAACATCGTTGAACTTAAAATTTTTTAATATCGTTCCGTGTTCGTTTTCCAATTTTTTAACCAAGGAAGGAGTGTACACCTTTCCCCCATTTGCAATTGTGCTGATCAATACGAGCATTTGAAGAGGAGTGGCTACATAAAAACCCTGACCAACCGCGCAGGATAGCGTTTCCCCCTTTTGCCAAGGAATGTGGAAGGTCTTTTCTTTCCACTTGCTGGTGGGCACCAGCCCTCCTTTTTCGTTTTCTAAAATTAGACCAGTAGGGCTTCCTAACCCAAATAATTTTGCATAATATGCTAAAGCGTCAACCCCGACCAAATGCCCAACCTGATAGAAATATACATCACAGGATTGTTCTATGGCGTCAAAAAGATTTAAAGTTCCATGACCACCTTTTTTCCAACACCGATAGGGGCGATTTCCAAAATTAAAAAAACCATTGCAAAAAATCTTCGTCTCTGGAGTTATTTTACCATCTTCCAGCCCTGCGATTGCGGTAACTATCTTAAATAAAGACCCTGGGGGATAAAGTCCCTGGATGCCTTTATTGGTAAGGGGGTGAAAAAGGTTTTTTATTAATGCACTCCAGTCGTTAGAAGATATTCCCCGAGAAAAAAGGTTGGGGTCAAAAGAAGGGTGACTTACAAACGCCAAAATCTCGCCTGTATTTGGGTCCATGGCGATAACGGTACCATTTTTTTCTCCCAAGGCTTGATCCGCAAAACCCTGTAGGCCTAAATCAATAGTCAAAAAAAGATCTTCCCCGGGAACAGGGTCGACCGAACCCAGCACCCCCTTCTTTCTTCCCAGAGAATCGACTTCAAACTGAAGCCAACCAGAGCGTCCCTTAAGGGGATTTTCTAAAACTTTTTCTATTCCTGCTTTGCCTAAAAAATCACCGGGGGTATAGCTTGAATATTCTAGCCGGGCCAGTTCGGACTCATTTATCTCACCCAAATAACCAAGGACATGGGCCAGGTCTTCCTTTAAAGGGTAATTTCGTTTTGGGAAAAACTCGACCACCACATTGGGAAGGTCAAGTTTATGGAATTCTATCCCGCTCAATTCTTTCCGGTTTACATCCAGCTTAATTTTTATTGGTTTAAACCGAGGAAGATACAAAGAGTTTTTTACCTTTTTTATAATCTCCTCTGGATCAAGATTTAAAATTTCGCTCAGCAAGGGCAATATTCCATTAAGCTGCTTTATTCCCGCATACAAGAGAGAAACATCAAAAGAAGGCGTGTTGTTTGCGAGAACCCGACCATTTCGATCATAAATGACGCCCCGAGGGGCAGGTATTTCTTGGATTTTGATCCGGTTGTTTTCAGAAAGATCAAAAAAATAATCTCCCTTTACCACCTGAAGATAAAAAAGCCGGACAAAAATTATTAAAAAAACCAGAAAAACAAAAAACTTTAAAAAGCCAAGCCGTTGCGAAAGAGCCTCGATTATTTCTTGGTCAAAATCCATAAGCTTATTTTGTCTGCCGTTCTTTTATAAACTTTTTAAATTTATTAACAAGAGGGAAAAAAAGAAGAGATAATAAAAAAGTAAAAAACCCCTGCGCCATAGAAGTCTTTAAAACGATCTCCAGAGTCCCCCAGTTTTTTCCCATCAGCCCAAACAACAGGTGAATTAAAAGAGAATCTAATAAAAACAACAAGAGAACCACGCCCACCCAGAGGAGCTTGTTTTCTAAAAAAAACAATTTCTTGATAATTTGAATAAAACAAAACAAAATCAACCTTAAAAACAAAAAAATACCCATGATCCCCCCCGAAAACAAGTCCATTAGAAAACCAAGCCACATCACCAAAAAACAACCCTGAGCTGGCTTTTGGAAAAGACATATATAGAGGGTTAGGGGGATGGTAAAGTCGGGCTTTATTGGGAAGAGATAGCAATTTGCTATCGGGTTCGTTTGTATAACTATACAGAAAAGTCCAAAGATGGCTAAAAAAATAAACTCCCACATAGGCTATGACGCCAGATTGAGGACAACAAAGACTTCTTCGGTTTTCTTAAAATTCACCATCGGTTGAATAATTACTTCTTGGAAGGCAGAAAGCTTATCCTTTTTTAGGGAGACAATTTTGCCCACAATAGTTCCTTTGGGAAAAAATCCTTCTAAACCAGAAGCTATTACCCAATCACCCAGGCGAACATCTTCTGACCCCAGTACATATTTCATTTGGCAAAACCCTCCTCCAATTCCTTCCACCACTCCTTGAGTGCGAGTTCTTTGAACAAGAGCATCCAAGGCAAAGCCTGGATCGATCAAAAGGAGGACCACGGAAAACGAATCTGCCTCCTTTAAAATCCTTCCCACCGCACCATCAGGACATAAAACCGCCATGCCCTTTTTTATCCCTTCGCTCCTTCCCTTGTTAATAAAGAAAGACTCAAAATACAACGAAGCATCAACTCCAACAACTTCGGCCACCGCCAGTTTATGGGGGTTATTTTTTTTAAATTCTAAAAGCTTCCGAAGCCTTTGATTTGCTAAAGCGGATTCCTGGAGAAGAACATTTTCTTGACGAAGCGTTTTTATTTCTTGGTTTAATATTTGGTTTTTCTTTTCGGTATCGATCAAAAAAACATACCGCTCCCAAACGTGAACAGGAAAAGAAAAAACCGTGTTTATGGTTTTCTGGAAATAAGAAACCACAGAAAACGCCCCGGGCTCTATAAAGCGGAAAGCCGGAGGGCGTTTTAAGTTATAGAAAAAATAGAGAAAAACAGCCAATAAAACTAAAAGGACAAAAAAGGGGAAACCATACTTTCGAGAAAAAATTGACATAACAGGAAAAACTTCCCGGGAGGTGATGGTTAATCCCGAAGCATAACATTTTTTAGAAGGTCCAGTTCGTCCAGGGCTTTTCCAGAACCAAGTACCACAGCCGTAAGAGGGTCGTCAGGGATAATAAAAGGCAAGCCGGTTTCTTCTCGGAGAAGGACATCAAGGTTTTTCAACAATGCGCCCCCGCCCACCAAAACTATCCCCTTATCTACAACATCTGCTGCCAATTCTGGAGGAATCCGCTCTAAGGCGGCTTTAACTACCTCAACAATGCTTTTTATAGGCTCTCTTAAAGCGGTCATTATTTCTTCAGAGGTTATCTCTAAAGTCTTGGGGACCCCTAGGACCAGGTCGCGGCCTTTCACATCAGCGGTTTTTATGGTTTCTTCTGGATAGGCAGTCCCAATCGTCATTTTTATCATCTCTGCGGTTCGCTCGCCGATCAGAAGGTTATGCTTTCGTTTTATATAATTCACGATCGCTTCATCCATTTTATCCCCAGCCACCCGGATTGATTGGCTGAAAACTATTCCTGAAAGCGAAATAACCGCCACCTCGGTAGTTCCTCCGCCGATATCCACGACCATATTCCCCCACGGCTCATCCACCGGAAGACCAGCTCCAATGGCGGCAGCCATTGGTTCTTCGATCAAATAGATTTCACGGGCTCCGGCCTGAAGCGCAGTTTCGCGGACCGCTCGTTTTTCAACTGAAGTGATTCCGGAAGGAACGCTAATAATTATTCGGGGACGAATGAGGCGTCCCCGGTTGTGGGCCCGTTTTATAAAATAGCTAATCATCGCCTCCGTAACCTCAAAGTCCGAGATCACCCCATCTTTCATGGGGCGGACTGTCATGATGTTGCCCGGTGTTCGACCCAGCATTTTTTTTGCCTCATTGCCGACAGCAAGAATTTTTTTACCTCCTCTTCCATCCTTCTGGAGGGCAACCACAGAGGGTTCATTGGAGACAATACCTTTGCCCTTCACATAAACTAACGTGCTGGCGGTCCCGAGGTCTATGGCCAGATCATTAGAAAACATACCAATAATAGAATTAAGAAATTTCATTTTAATCCCTTGTTTTAAAAGAAAAAATAATTTGGCTCTCGAATAAAAGCACGCGACAATCTAATGCTTAACAGAACCCCTGATTTTTTTCAAGAAAATAATAGAGAGAAATTTTTTGTATAAAAGTAATTATAATGGTAAAAAAGAAAAAGAAAACGGTTGGCAAGGATTATTACCGAAGAAAGGACAAACGCGATGCTTAGTGTTTTAAGAAAATATGCGAGATCAATTTTTATCTATTTTATCCCTTTTCTCATCATTAGTTTCGTGTTGTATTTTGGTTGGACCGACATCCGCAAAAGGCAAGAAAGTTGGATGGTAAAAGTAAACAAGAGCACTATTTCGGCAGCCGAATATCGTAAATATTACACGCAGCTGATAGATTACTACAAAAAGATTTATCAGGTGGACCTGACTCCAGATCTGATTGAAAAACTCGGGATAAAACAACAAATCACCAACAACCTCATTAGCGAACTTCTTTTGCTGGAAACTGCGGAAAAGGCCAGCCTGAAGGTCCCGGAAGCTGAGCTTAAAAAAACCATTGAAGCAATACCAGGATTTCAAAAGAACGGAAAATTTGACGACCAAACATATCAAGAGCTTTTGAATCAGAACAAAGTCACCCCGCAAGAGTTTGAAAAAGACCAGCGAAAAGGACTCATGGTCTCTCGAATAAGAGATTTGGTAATCGATGGTGTGAAATATTCCGAAAAGGAAGTCCAGGACAAGTTTATTTGGGAAAATGAAAAGGTTGATCTGGAATTCGCGGAGATTGATCCCGGAACTTTTTTCAATGTGGGCGACCCCAAGGAAGAAGAAATAAAAACTTATTATGATAAGCATAAAGAAGAGTTCCGCGTGCCCGAAAAAATCAAAATTAGTTATTTAGAATTTTCGCCCGTAGATTTTGAAAGCAGAACCTCGGTTTTTCCCGAGGAAATTGATGAGTACTACAAAAATTTTTCCGAGGAATTTTGGGAGCCCAGGAAAGTCCATGCTCGGCACATATTAATCAAAGTTAATCCAGGCGCAAAAAGCGAGGAGAAAAAAGAAGCTGAAAAGAAAGCCGAGGAAATTCGTTCTCTCATTAAGGGAGGAAAGCCTTTTGAGCGCATGGCCCTCATGTATTCCCAAGATCAGGCCACAGCCAAAGCGGGGGGGGATTTAGGATTTTTCCCTCGGGGCCAAATGATAAAGGAATTTGATGATGTCGCATTTGATCTTAAGCCTGGAGAGGTGAGCGGGGTGGTTGAGACTAAATTTGGATTTCATATAATTAAAGTCGAGGAAATAAAAGAAGAGAGAACAAAACCACTCGAGGAAGCCAAGGAAGAAATCCGGGAGAAGCTTATCAAGGAAAAGACCCAAGACCTCATAAAAAAGGAGGCTTATCGAGGTTACCGGACCCTGCTTAAGACCAAAGACCTTAAAGGATATGTCGGTCAAGAGGGATTAAAGGTAGTTGAAAGCAATTATTTTTCTCGAGAGGAAAGCTCCCCTATAGCAGGAGACTCCGGGGAGTTTATGGAAGAAATTTTTGGATTTAACCCTGGAGAAATAGCCTCACCCAAGTATATAAAAGAGAGCTACTATATTATTCGGCTCGACGATAAAAAGAAAAGCTACCTTCCCCCTGTGGGAGAAGCAAAAGAAAAAATAGTGGTGATTCTAAAAAAAGAAACTCAAAAAGAAGCTGCCAAAAGAAAAGGCGAGGAAGTGCTTAAAAAGCTTATCCAGGGGAGCTCTTTTCCAGATGCCATAACAGATCAAGAAAAACTAACCATTAAAGAAACAGGCCTTTTTACGCGCACGAACAACAACATTCCCAAAATCGGGATTTCGCCCGAGATGATGGTGGCCGCCTTTAGCTTGAGACCCGAAGCGCCTTTTGCGAAAGAAGTATTTGAGGTGGGCGGGAAAATTTATCTGATAAAACTAAAAACAAGAGAAGAAGTGCCGCCCCAAGAGTTTCCGGATAAAAAAAATAAAATAGAAAAAAGGTATCTTTATGAGAAAACGAACAAGTATTTGGAAGATTGGTTAAAAAATGGGCGGCTTCAAGCAAACATCCTTTTTAACCAGAGACTTAATCCCTGACAGCAATATAGGTAAAAACGAACCGACCAGGCTACCAAGAATGCACCGATTAAAAAAAGGGGTACTGATTGTCTTTGAAGGGGTTGATGGAGCAGGAAAAAGCACGCAGGCACGATTATTATGCGAGCGACTAACTAAAGCTCAATTTGAAGCCGAGCTCTCCAAAGAGCCGACCGAAAGAATGTGGGGGAAAAAATTAAGAAAACTGATCGAGGAGGGGCGGGGAGATGTGAGCCCGCAGGAAGAGCTTGAATGGTTTATAAAAGATCGCTTTCAACACGTGGAAGAAATTATTAAACCTGGACTAGAAAATAACAAAATAATTATTTTGGATCGGTATTATTTTTCTACGATCGCCTACCAGGGAGCCCTTGGCGTTGACCCAAGAGAAATTGAGAAGAGAAACAATGAATTTGCTCCTGAGCCGAACCTGCTTTTTTTAATCGAAATACCACCGGGTGCGGGGATTAAGAGAATAAAAGAATCAAGGGAAAAAGAAACAGATTCGTTTGAGAGAGAAAGCTACCTTTTAAGGGTGGACCAAATTTTTCATAGCTTAGACAAACCTTTTCTTTATCGGCTTTCCGGAGAGGAATCTGTTCCAAAGCTGAGCGACCAGACTTGGGAAATAACCACGGCCCATTTAAAAGAGCACAACCTGATCGAAAGATAACGATCTTTTTTCAAGGAGGGTTTAAAATGATTACAGGAAAATTAATCAGAATAGAAAGAATCATAAACCGTAACACCAAAAAAACGGTTATTGTACCGATGGATCACGGCGTTTCTTCCGGACCCATAAAGGGGTTGATCGACTTGGGAAAAACGGTAAACATGATTGCCGAAGGAGGCGCGAATGCGGTGATCGGACACCTGGGCCTTCCTCTCCATGGGCATCGGGGAACAGGAAAAGACATTGGTTTAATTCTGCATCTGTCGGCTTCAACCTCCCTGGGCCCTGACCCAAATCATAAGGTTTTGGTCAACTCAGTTCAGCATGCTCTAAAAATGGGAGCCGACGGGGTTTCGGTTCATATAAATATTGGCGCTGATGATGAAGCCAAAATGCTGGAAGATTTGGGCAAGGTCGCGGTTGAGTGCATGGAGTGGGGAATACCGCTTTTGGCCATGATGTACCCCCGCGGCGCAAAAATCAAGAACGAAAATGATGTTGAAGTGGTAAAGCATGCTGCCCGAGTTGGGGCAGAGCTGGGCGCCGACATTGTCAAGTGCCCTTATACCGGTAGTCCAGACTCATTCAGGGAAGTGGTGGCAGGTTGCCCTGTGCCGGTAGTGATCGCCGGAGGCTCAAAGTTGAGCGATGAAGAAACACTGAAAATGATTGACGGAGCAATGAAAGCTGGGGCCGCCGGGCTTTCAATGGGAAGAAATGCTTTTCAACACGAAAAACCCGCTAAATTCGTAAGAGCCGCTTGCGCTATGGTGCATGAAGGAATTTCAGCTAAAGAAGCGCTCAAGATGCTCAGGTCTTAATTTGCTGCTTTCATCACGACGGCCTGGTCCGATGTTTATCCAGGTTGTTGTGGCGAATTTAAACGGTCGGATCACGCACCTTTGCTTGTCTTGTATCCGAACGCCTAATGGTGCATGCGGAACTCAACATTCTTTTTCTTCGGCCACAGCCGCCCGGTCAGATAATCTCCTCCGGCGGCGATATCGACAACCGACTAAAGACCCTATTCGACGGTTTGCGTAGACCACTCGATGCCTCGGAATTGCCAACGGAATCGTTCCCTTCTTCATATTCCAAATCCCTGCCCTTGTCTTCTCTCAGAGGATGCCTTGATAACCAAAATCTCTGTAACTACGAACAATCTCTTGGATGCCAAAACAAGGACGAAGTTGTTTTAATCATTACAACAACCGCGAAAAGATGGCCGTCACATTCGATAACGCCCCACACATTGAGTAAATGACGTTTAAAATTTATGATTATAAGTTTTGTTTTAAACTACGTGCGGAAAATTTCTCTTTAAAATTGTCGCTGATTTCACTACCGTTATCCCATCATTCCCATCTTGTTTTGTCTGTCGATATAGTTTTGTCGGCCGATTTATCCCGACGATGAAAAGGAGATATGCCATCTTCCCTTAGTGCGATTAACACTATAAGTATACCAATGCCTAAAACGACCACAATGATAACGATAAGCATTAAATTAAGCGCGGCAACCATTTTCGTTCGTGTTTAAAAGTGAATAGAAGTTTTGGGTTCATATCATGTCTGGGGTAATTTCGCCTGGAGTTTTGTTTGGNTTACATTCCCGGTGGCATACCTCCACCTCCACCCATGCCTCCCCAACCTCCCCCACCCCTACCTCCGCCCATTCCTCCCCTGCCGCCCGGCTTTTCCCCGCCCATCCCCTGTGGTCCACTTT
>JGI20214J51650_10003099_pt1 | contig 10437 bp, 9 predicted proteins | sample WetSurMetagenome_FD_51650 | JGI IMG/M metagenome (IMG submission 51650)
CATGCCGGGAAGCCGACCCACCAGCCCCGAAGCTCGGCATCGCGCTTGTAAAAAGAGATGAGCTGTGCTAGCAATTATATCTTTGTCACTGCCCGCGAAGGGAAGGATCATGAGTGGGTGGTTGGGCTTGAAACCAGGTAATCTTTGAATGTGAAGGTATGGAGAATCATGGCAGAAATCGCCCCGTTCCGGGGGCTGCGTTACCATACTGAAAAGCCGGAAGATCTGGCACGGGTGGTCATTCCGCCCTACGATGTCATCTCCCCGGAGGAACAGGAACGCTATCATCACACCAGTCCCTTTAACATGATTCATCTGGAACTGGGCAGATCCACACCGGAAGATACCGAAGCCGATAATCCTCACACGCGCGCGGCAAAATATCTGCGGGAATGGCAGCAGACCGGGGTCTTTGTCCGCGATGAGCAACCTGCTCTGTATTACTACGACTTGGATTACCCGGTCTCTCAGGGCCTGCGCCAGACCCGTTACGGGTTCATTTGTACCCTGCGCCTTCAGGAGTTTAGTTCAGGCTTTGTCCGTCCCCATGAGAAGACCTTTCAGTCGGTAAAGGATGAGCGTCTCGGCTTGATGTCGGCATGCCGGGCGAACCTGAGCCCGGTGTTCGCACTCTATTCCGATCCTTCCATGGTTGTGGACCACACCTTGAGACTTGCTAAAGAAGCCACCCCCGTGATTTCCTTTGAGGACGGAACGGGGATGAAGCATAGGCTCTGGCGAGTGGTAAATCCGGAGGCGATACAGCAGATAGCCGCACTGATGCTTGATAAACCGATTTTTATAGCCGATGGGCATCACCGCTATGAGACCGCTCTCAATTATCGCTCCATTGAGCGTCGGCGCCCGGGGAATGCTCCTGCAAATGCGCCTTTCGAGTACATCATGATGTATTTGTCCAATCTTGATCAGGGCGGGCTGATGATTCTCCCGACCCACCGCCTGCTCCGCCATCTGGGCTCCTGGGAACCTGCGCAGTTCCTTCGCAATGCCTCAACCTGCTTTGATGTTTTGTGCTATGACAAAACGCCCCTGGGCCGGCAGAGGTGGTGTGAGGATTTGGCAAAAGGGGTTTCTGCCAAAGAGACGCTTATCGGGTTCTATTGGACTGATGCCGAGGCTTTTTACCTACTTAGGGCAAGGGACGATGCCGTTTCGTCTTTTCTTGCCGACCAAGGTGTCAATGAAGTTCTTCGCTCTCTCGATGTGGTGATCTTGGACCGGCTGCTGCTGCGGCATCTGCTCGGGCTGTCGGATGGGTTTTTGGCCAACGAGCATAACATTCATTTCAAGCAGGACCTCTCGGAAGCTGTTTCATCAGTTCAATCCGGAGCTTATGAGGCCGGGTTTTTCATTAACCCGACGCGGATTGAACAGGTTCAGGAAGTAGCCAGCGCAGGTCTGATCATGCCCCATAAGGCGACCTACTTCTACCCGAAGGTGGGGAGCGGACTGGTTGTCTACCCGTTGGGAGCGGCTTGACAACGCTTCTTCCGAAGATGGATAGCTCTTGCTGACCGGCGACGCACTATTCAATGGAAAACTGGTGATTTACCAGCAGCAAAGAGGATACCGTTTCGCGGTTGACGCGGTGTTGCTTGCCGGACTCACCAAAGTGCGCCCCGATGATCAAATCGCGGACCTGGGGACGGGGTGCGGGGTGGTTCCGCTGATCCTGGCTTATCGCGATCTCGGGAAGCGTATCGTGGGGCTGGAGATTCAGTCGGAACTCGTGGAACTGGCAAAGCGAAATGTGCAGGCCAATGGCTTTGGCGAGAAGATTATGATTCATGAGGAGGATTTTCGCCGGATTCCGTCCGCTTTTCGACCGGGAAGTTTCACTCTCGTACTCAGCAATCCTCCGTACCGACGCCTTCGCAGTGGTCGCGTGAATCCCGAAGGGCAGCAAGCCATTGCCCGCCATGAACTGCAGTCCTCGGTGGCGGATGTGTTCCAGGCCGCAAACGTTCTTCTTGGCCATGGGGGACGGCTGGCAATCATTTATCCGGCAACGCGGCTCGCACACCTTCTCACAACGGCGCGTGACTTTCACCTGACGCCCAAGCAGCTCACGGTAATTCATTCCCGCGCCGGTTCCGAGGGGCGTCTGGTGCACCTCGAATGCAGGAAGGGGGCCGGCGAGGAACTCCGGATCACCCCTCCGTTATATATCTACCAGGAGGGTCGACTGTACACGGAAGCCATGCGCCGGTTATACGAAGAGCGGCGGGAAAGTGGCGCAAAAGTAAAATGAAATTTTGGCAATTCCATTAGCAATTGGAGAAATCAATGGATTTGGGTCTGAAAGGGAAAGCAGCACTGGTGGCAGGGGGCAGTCAGGGCTTGGGAAAAGCCGTGGCCATGGAGATGAGTCGGGAGGGTGCGAGGGTTGCCATCTGCGCTCTCGATGATCCCGAGCTTCCCAAAACCGTGGAAGAAATCCGCGCGGCAACCGGGGGAGAAATCATCGGCATTCCGGCGGATCTCAGCCGTGCCGAGGACGCAAAGGGCTTTGTCCGCAAGGGGGTTGAGCACTACGGCACGATCGACATCCTCGTCAACAATGCCGGGGGACCTCCCGACCGGACCTTTCTTGAGGTCGATGATGATCAGTGGCATTTGGGGATAAGGCTGAATCTTATGAGCACGATCATCATGTCCCGGGAAGTCGTTCCCATAATGATCGAAAAGCGCTGGGGGCGGATCATTAACATGACCTCCATCTCAGTGAAACAACCCATCGATGGACTCATTCTTTCCAACACCGTGCGCTCCGGGGTCATCGGATTTGCCAAAACCCTGTCCAATGAGCTCGCTCGCTACAATGTGACCGTGAACAACGTTTGTCCGGGCTACACTATGACCGAAAGAGTGCGCAAACTGGCGATCGATGTGGCTGCCAAAAGGGGCACCACACCTGAAGCCGTTATCAAAAGCTGGGAAGCTTTGATCCCCATGGGGCGTTTGGGTACTCCGGAGGAGTTCGCGGCCCTTGTGACTTTTCTTGCTTCGGAGCGGTCCGGTTTCATCACGGGCGCCTCCATCCAGATCGATGGTGGATACTACAAAGGAATAATGTAGGAGCGTGGTAAACAAAAATGCCAAATAGACATGCCTTCATTCGTTCGGTGGGTCGTTTCCTGCCGGAACGGCGCCTCACCAATCAAGATCTGGAGAAAATGATAGACACTACCGATGAGTGGATTTTCTCCAGAACCGGCATCCGGGAGCGACGCATTTTGGAACCCGGCCTGGGCAATTCCTATATGGCCATCCGCGCCGCTCTGGAATGCCTGGAGCGGGGCGATACCGCTCCTGAAGAAGTGGATGCCATTGTTCTCGGGACGGTGACCCCGGATATGTTTTATCCTTCCACCGCCTGTCTGGTGCAGAAGGGAATCGGGGCCACACGCGCCTGGGGTTTTGATCTCTCAGCCGGCTGTTCGGGTTTTGTGTTTTCCCTCACCACCGGTGCGCAGATGATCGAATCCGGACGGTATGAAAAGGTACTGGTAATCGGCAGTGACGTCATGAGCGCCATCGTCGACTACGAAGACCGCAACACCTGCGTGCTGTTTGGCGATGCCGCCGGTGCGGTCCTCCTGGAACCCTGCCCCGAAGCCGGGTACGGCATTCTGGATTTTATCCAACGCATCGACGGCGCCGGAGAGCCGCACCTGCACATGAAAGCCGGAGGGAGTCGCCGGCCGTCAAGCTTCGAGACCGTCAAGAACAAGGAACATTACGTCTACCAGGAAGGGGCGCAGGTCTTCAAATGGGCGGTGACGGAAATGGCGGATGTGTCAGTGAAAATCCTCGAGAAGAATGGACTCACCGGGGAAGATGTGGCCTTCTTTCTGCCGCATCAGGCGAACCTGCGCATCATCGATGCCAGCGCCAACCGCATGAAGATTGATCGGAGCAAGGTGGTCATCAATATCGACCGTTATGCCAATACCACCGCTGGAACTATCCCGCTTTGCCTCTACGACGTGGTGGCGGAAGAAAAGCAGGTGAAAAAAGGCGATTACCTCGTGATGTCGGCCTTTGGAGCCGGTTTCACCTGGGGGAGCGTGCTCATCCGGTGGTGGGAGTGAGGTTAGATTCTTACACTTTCTTTATGAGAGTTCATCTCTCACATTCGTAACATGTTGAAACTCTAATTGGTTTTGAACCGCAGAATACTGAACAAGGAATATCGAATTTCGAAGTGTTACCGTCACTGGGAGCATACCCCGTCACTTCTGCGGTTCGAAATTCCTTGTTCGATATTCGAAATTTCAAATATCTTTGGCTAGCTCTTGGATCTTCTCGTCTCCGCGGTGAAAAGGAATGGTACCAACATCACCCGGCGGTCCTTCGAACGGGGCCGGGTGCTATAACTCAGCCCGGTTCAGAAAATGGTTCCAACGGTCGTCCACCTGACGTTGGAATTCCACAATCTGGTCGGGAGACATCTTTTTGAACCGTCCCTGCAGTTGGAGGTATTCCTCTACCGGACGTTTCCGACCGCTTCGCGCCATGTTGAGTGTTTTCCCGGTCAGCCTCAGGACCCCGCCCTCCAATTCGTAGAGCACAACCACGCCGGTTTCCACTGCCAGTCGCCCGATTTTGATCGTGTCTTTCGTGGGAAATGCCCATCCGGCCGGACACGGAATGCTGAGATGGATGAATCGGGTGCCTTTGATGTCCTTGGCTTTGAGAAACTTGTTGAACACATCCGCGGGATAAGAGGAACATGCCGAGGCAAGATAGGGCAGGTGATGCGCTTCCATGATCTGGAGAAAATCCTTTTTCGGCTGTTCTTTGGGGACGACTGCGGTCGTTGTCGTGGTGGCCCCTGACGGAGTGGCGCTGGAGCGCTGAACACCGGTGTTCATATAGGCCTCATTGTCGTAGCAGACGTAAATGAAGTCGGTCTCACGCTCGGCGGCGCCGCTGAGGGCCTGGATACCCATATCAAAGGTGCCCCCGTCGCCGGCCATTGCCAGTACCGTATAGTCGTCCTGGCCGGTGGCTTTTAGACCGGCCACCAAGCCCGAGGCGGAGGCTGCCGTGCTGGCAAAGGTGTTGTTCACGGCGTTTATGGCCACGGGGGTCTTGGGGTAGATGCCGTGGAGAATAGTCAGACAGCACGCCGGGTGGGTCATAATCGTCTTGGGGCCCAAGGCCTTGAGCATGTAGCGATAGGCGATGGGCAAGCCGCATCCGGCGCAGGTGCGCGTACCGGGTTCGATATATTCTTGTTCCGGAAGGTCCAGGATTGTAGTTGCCATGGTTCTGGTTGCTTTCCTTTGAGTGGTTTAAATCATATTCCGGAGCCAATCCACAGAGGATGGTCCTGAAGCTTCCCGTTTTCGAAGCCCTGCATGGTATCTTTGGCGGCTTCAACAAGGTCCGACGGCTTAACGTCTTTCCCGCCGAGACCCAGAATATAATTATATACCAAAGATCGGCGGCCGTTGTGGCTGAACAGAGCGCCCTTCAGTTCAGTGGCCAGAGCACCCTCATAACCATAACTGATGGCTTTTTCGAGAACAATGATGCCGTCGGCTTTGGCGACCGCCTGAGCCAGGGCCCTGGCCGGAAAGGGACGGAACGTTCGGACCCCGACCACGCCGATCGAGGTGCCCTGTTCACGCAGGATGTCGGCGGCTTCACTCGCCTCACTGGCCAACGATCCCATAGTGACAAAAAGAAACTTGGCGTCCTCGGAACAGTATCGATAGAGCGGGTCTTCATAAGATCTGCCGAAGGCTTGCTGGAAATCCCTTCCGACTTCGGCAATCACCGCGGGCGCCGCTTCCAGCGTTTCCTGCAGACGCCTTCGGAACCCCATGTAACTCGGACAAAGGACTCCGTCCGGGCCGGGCAGGGGGTCGGTCATTACCACGGGGTTGATGTTGGCCGGTACTTCCGTACTCAGTTGGTATGGCAAGTGATAAGGAGGAAGGAAGGCATCAACCTCCTCCACCGACGGAACACTTACGGGCATCATGGTGTGCGAGAGCCGAAAACCGTCAAAGCAGACCATAATAGGCGCCATTAGCTGCTCGGCCACCTTGTAGGCCAGGATGATCTGATCGAGAATTTCCTGGTTGGTCATGCAGTAGAATTGCATCCATCCCGTGTCTCGCTGAGAAATGGTGTCTTGCATGTCATTGAGAATGGTCCAGGGAGCACCCAGTCCCCGGTTCGTCACCGGCATGACAATGGGGAGCCTTGCGCCGGCCGCCCAATGGAGTTGCTCGTGCATATAGGCCAGTCCGTTGGCGGCAGTGGCAGTGAAAACTCTAGCGCCGACTAAGGAGGCCGAAATGCACACGCCCATGGCAGAGTGCTCGCTTTCAACGCGGACGAATTCCGCCTTCAATTCTCCCCGCTCCACGTATTCGGATAGGATCTCCGGTATTCTTGACTGGGGAGTAATGGGATAAGCAGCGACCACCTGCACGCGACAGAGTTTTGCCGCCAGGGCTGCCGTTTGATTTCCGGTAAGGATGAGAGTTTCTCCCACGGTTATGTGTTCCTTTCTGGGAAGCCATTATGTGCCAAGGCGATGAGAGAATACGCCGCTGTCGTTATTGACCAATGAGTCGCGGCCGCCGCCTGCCGGGAATCGTTGCGTTCCGGCGCCGCAAAGCAATTATCCCATAACGACCGGAAAAAAAGAAGTCAAATGAAAATAAGCGAGGCCTCTTTGAGGATCGGTGAGGCCGCATGAGGTGAAGCAAAGGGAGAACAAGGGGGGATGAATGATGGTGAGAGCATGACTTCGCTGCGCAATGGGCAATCGCCGAGAAGCCTGCTCTCACGAACCAACCGCGAACTACTACCGTTTGGTGCTTCTTTTGGATGCTTTTAGGGGATTAATTTTAACTTGCTGTTGGCTTGCTGAATCCAACTTTGAATGCGTGGCAAAATTGCATTGGCTGGTCTTCCATTTGCTGGAAGGATTCGGAAAACTACTGCAAAACTTTCCGGCCGGCAGATCCATAACCTTCTGGCATCCATCACACTGATCCACAACCGGATTACAGGAACCCCCGCTAAACCCGCAGCCCACTTTCGTCATGAAGGCGCAGTCCATACCCGCCTTCATTGTTGCACAAACCATGACAACTACCTCCAGTTCTGTTAAGATAAAATTCTTCCCATGGGGAACTCGCAGCGCATATTAACCAGGATTTCCAGGCTGTCAAGGCATTTTTGAGTCTTTTTTTATTCCTCCGGTCGGCCTGCGAGTATACCATGCGGACGTGGGCGGCGGGTCGCAACCGCGAGGAAGCGCGGAACGAGGTGTCTTGCGTCTAAGGATTGAATGCTCCACTAACCACAGAAAGGTACACGGTTTTGGCGGCCAAAAAATTGGGGGAATTACTGCTGGAGGAAGGTTTGATCAAACCCGATCAGCTGAATCGGGCTCTTGATGAGCAGCGACACGGCGGAGAGCGAGTCGGAGCGGTATTGATCAAGCTGGGATATATCAGTGATGACGTGCTGGTCGAATTCCTTTCCCGGCAGTTCCGTGTACCGGCAGTAAATCCTGAGCGGCTCACTATTTCCAAAGATATCTCGGAGTTGATACCACCGGAAATTGCGCTGAAGTATCAGGCGGTCCCTTTCGGCTTGATTGGCCACACCTTGAACGTCGCTATGGCCGACCCGGGAAACCTCTTTGTCATCGATGACATCCGATTCCTGACCAGGAAAAATATCCAGGTGCACGTCGCTTCCGAGGTCATTATCAAGAAGGTGCTCAGCCATCATCAGGACCAGTCCGGGAACGAGAATGTCGACGATATGCTCGGGCTGCTGAAAGAAGACGTGGATGTGGACTTGATTGAGTCCACGGAACAGATGGATATGTCATTCCTCGAGGATGCTGCCGAGCAGGCTCCGGTCGTGAAGCTGGTGAATCACCTCCTCATGGATGCCATCCGCAAGCAGGCGAGCGATATTCATCTTGAACCCTACGAAAAGTCCATGAGGGTGCGCTTTCGCATCGATGGCGTGCTCTATGAAATGATGCGGCCGCCGCTGCAGCTGAGAAATGCGCTGATTTCCCGCTTAAAAATAATGAGCCGGCTGGACATTGCCGAACGGCGTCTGCCTCAGGACGGGCGCATCAAGCTTAAAGCCAGAGGGCGGGAAATGGAATTCCGGGTTTCCGTAATGCCCACGCTCTTTGGCGAGAAGGTGGTGCTCAGGCTTTTGGACAAGAGCGGATTGCAGCTGGACATGACCAAGCTTGGATTTGAGGACAGCCAGTTCCAGCTGTTTCGGGAGGCCATCATCATGCCTTATGGGATGGTGCTGGTAACAGGACCCACCGGAAGCGGCAAGACCACGACGCTTTATAGCGCTCTTTCGGAATTGAACCGGATCAGTCACAATATCTCGACCGCCGAAGATCCCGTTGAATATAGTCTCGCCGGAATCAACCAAGTGCAAATCCATGATGCAATTGGACTGAACTTTGCATTGGCTTTGAGATCGTTCCTGCGGCAGGATCCGGATATCATCATGGTCGGTGAAATCAGGGATTTTGAAACGGCCGAAACGGCAATTAAGGCTGCCTTGACCGGTCATCTGGTGCTGAGCACCCTTCATACGAATGATGCTCCGAGCACCATTGTCAGGCTTCTCAACATGGGCGTGGAATCTTTTCTAGTCTCTTCTGCAGTCAACCTGGTGGTTGCTCAAAGGCTTGTCCGCCGCGTTTGCACCGAATGTCGCATGGTGGAAGAGGTTCTCGATGATGCCCTCATCGGCCTAGGCGTTCGTGAAGACGAACAGGGGACGTTCATTTGCTACCGCGGAAAAGGCTGTCCCGTTTGCAATGGGACCGGATATCGAGGGCGGGTGGCATTGTATGAGGTCATGGGCATGTCTGAAAGCATCCGGGACATGGTTTTGATCGGGGGTTCCGCCGCCGAAATCAAGAAGGAAGCCGTCAACCAGGGGATGATCACCCTTCGCCGGAGCGGTATAAACAAATTGAAACAGGGCATAACCTCGATCAGCGAAGTCATCCGCTGTTCGGCCAAAGACTCATAATACAGGGAAGAATCATGCCCGTCTATGTGTGGAAGGGAGTCGATCGGAAGGGAAAAAGGCAGAGCGGAGAGCTCGAAGCGGATAACCCCACCATCGCCCGCCAGCTTTTGATCCGCAAGGGTCTGAACCTAACGGCCTTCAAGCCCAAGCCCAAGGACTTGGTTGATTATATACCTCTCCTGCAAAACCGAGTGACGGAAAGAGAATTGGTGGTGTTTGTCCGGCAATTATCCACCATGATCGATGCGGGACTGCCCCTGGTTCAATGCCTCGACATCCTCCAACAGCAGCAGGAGGGGAGGGCTCTAAAAAGAATTCTCAAACAGGTGAAAAAGGATGTCGAAGAGGGCGCCACCTTCTCGGACGCAATCAAGAAGCATCCCAAAGCTTTTGACGGTCTGTTCGTAAACCTGGTTGCCGCCGGGGAAATGGGGGGCATCCTGGATATCATCCTCAATCGCCTGGCGGAATACATAGAGAAACTGGCAAAACTAAAGAAAAAGGTAAAAGGAGCCCTCACCTATCCTGCCATTGTGGTCACCATAGCCGTCATGGTCATGGCGGTGATTCTTATTTATGTGATTCCCGTCTTTGCACAGCTTTTTACCGACGCGGGAGTCAACCTGCCGCCTTTGACACTTTTTGTCATGGCAGTGAGCAATTTTGCAATTCGGTTTTTCTATTGGATCATCATCGCGATCGGGTTGCTCATCTATCTTTTCATCAGGTTCCGAAAGACCGCCAAGGGCCGAATGGTTACTGATCGCCTTCTGCTCCGGTTACCGGTTTTTGGCATGCTTCTTCGCAAGGTTGCCGTAGCCCGTTTTTCACGGACTCTGGGCACTATGCTCGCCAGCGGGGTGCCCATTCTGGATGCCCTGGATATCGTCGCCGGTTCGGCTGGAAATGCGGTGATCGAACAGGCTATCCGTGAATCGCGGGCGGCCATAGCCGAAGGCCGTTCCGTGGCGGAACCTTTGCAAGAGACAAAAGTGTTCCCGGGTATGGTGACGCACATGATTGCGGTCGGTGAGGCGACCGGAGCGCTCGATTCGATGCTCGGGAAAATCGCGGATTTCTATGATGAAGAGGTGGACATCACGGTGGATGCGCTCACCTCGCTCCTTGAGCCGCTCTTGCTGGTGTTTTTGGGAGTCACCATCGGCGGCTTGCTCATTGCCATGTATTTGCCGATCTTCCAGATAGCGGACGTCGTCTCCAGGGCATCCTGAGAAGCCTTCGTCGTCAAGGGTGAATCAGTTCGTTATGGTGAAAATGAATACCGGGGACCACCCGCAGGTGCAGTTGAACATCCCGGCAGACAGAGGCGTGTACGCTCCTGATGATGCTGCCCTCAAA
>JGI20214J51650_10003101_pt1 | contig 10436 bp, 10 predicted proteins | sample WetSurMetagenome_FD_51650 | JGI IMG/M metagenome (IMG submission 51650)
GGGCTCGAGAAAGATGAAAAACATCCTCTCGAATACCTCAAAAATCGACTCCTTCAGAATCTCCCTGATGTTCTCCATAGGACCCCTTTTCATTGAAGCCGAGTACCCCGAGCAGCATTTTCCTCAGCTCCTCGGGCACGAAGGGTTTGCGGATGAAGCCTTTTGCGCCCATCTCAAAGGCGGTTTTCATGTGCGCTTCGCTCGCCTCTGTCGTCATCATCACCACGGGGATGTTCTTCAGGACGGCATCCTCGCTCATCCGCTTGAGCAGCTCGAGGCCGTTCATCTCCGGCATGTTGATGTCGAGGATCACCACGTCCACCCAGTTGCCGCTCAGGACGTCGAGGGCCTTGCGGCCGTTGTCCGCCTCCAGGATCTGGTTTGTTTCCAGTCCCGTCAGGCCGACGATCTTTTTCACGACCGTCCGCATCGAATTCGAGTCATCGACTATGAGCAGGTTGAAGGCCATGGTTCCTCCGTTATCCCCTCCCGCTTTCCTTGTGTTCCGTAACGATACTGACCAGTTCTTTCGCGCCCTGCAGCTTCATGTGAAGCTCGGCCATCATGTCCTCGAGATCCCGTTGCTTGAGATTCAGCCGCCCGGCGACGTCCCCGACGGCACGATAGCTCAGCGCATCGGTCCCGACGCCGATGCCCATGATATGGCAGACCTGGTTGGCCAAGTAGACAATCCAGGGCACGGCATCGTTGTCGGCCAGCAGGTCGGGACGGTGATGAAATGCAATCGCCCGGAGGATCTCCTCGGGGAATTTCCAGTTGAGGGCGATCTCTCCGCCCAAATCGGCGTGGTTGACTCCGATGACCTCTTCCTCGGCCTCCAGGAAGGAGTAGTGCTGTTTTTCGACCAGCTCCTGGATCTTCTGCCAGGACTCGTGGACGAATTCACCCAGGACCATCTTGCCGATGTCGTGGAGGATCGCCGCGGTAAACAGCCTGGGATCGTCCGGACGGGAGAGCTTCGCCGCGCAGATCTGCGCCATCAGCGCCACCCCCACGGCATGCTCCCAGAGATCGCCGCCCTTCACGTCGTAGCCCTTCTGGGTGCGGAAGTAGCGCGAAAGCCCTGCCGTCATGACAGCCCTCAGCACGTTTTTCTTTCCCATGTACATGATCGCGTCGTTCACGTTGTCGACGGGCCGGCGCAGGCCGAAGTAGGCCGAGTTGCAGATCCGCAGGATGTTGGCCGTGATGGCCTGGTCGAGGCGGACCACGGCGACGAGCTCCGTGAGAGAGGAATCGGGATTGCTCGCCAGCGCCATGACCTTCTGGATCGTGGCCGGGAAGGGCGGGAGCGTCTGGATCGATTTCAGGATCCGCTTGTTGATCTTCATAGCTCCTCCATCTGGCCGCCCGCACGCTTGATGCTGACCTTCCCCGTGCCGAGTTCGATCCGCACGGTGCGGTTGAAGTTCTTTCCGGTGTCCTCGGCATCGATGAGGACATTGTTGTTCCAGAAGAGCTTCCGCATGGCCATGATGTTCTTCTGCCCGATCCGGAAGAAATTCGACTCGTCAAGGATGCTGGCCCCACCTGCCACCTTCACGACCATCCGTTTCTTGTCCGCGCCGAGCTTGTAGCAGGACTTGAAGAGCAGCGGGATGCCCGTGTCTGCGAACATGGCCGGCGCATCCTTCGCCTTGCCCGCATCGAGAGTCGAATCGGGGAGCATATAGTGCAAAAGCCCCCCCACCTTTGCGACCGGGTCGTACACGGCAACTGCGATGCATGACCCCAGGGCATAGGTGATCATCGAATCCGCGGGATTGTTGCTGACCTTGAGGTCCGATATGCCGACAACGAGATCCGCCATAGGTCCTTACTTTCGGTACAGGCTCGGTTCCAGGTACTTGAACGCGTGGTTGAGCCCCGTGAGGCTTTCGGAGTGGCCGATGAACAGGTAGCCGCCCTTTGCGAGTTTGTCGTAGAAGCGGTTCACGAGGCCTTCCTGGGTCTTCTTGTCGAAATAGATCATCACGTTGCGGCAGAAGATGGCATCGAAGGGATCGCCTGCCGACATGGATTCCATGAGATTGAAGCTCTGGAACGTCACGAGGTCCCGCACCTCTTTTTTCACGCGATAGTGCCCGGCCCAGTTTCCCTGGCCGAGCTGGAAATATTTCCGCAGCAGATCGGGCGGGATCGTCTTGGCCCGGTCCGCGGGATAGATCCCCTGCTGCGCCTTTTTCAGCACCCTCGTCGAGATGTCGGTGGCAAGGATGTGCAGCTCGAAGTTGATCCCCTGGGCGGCCTCGAGAGCCGTGACGGCCATCGTGTAGGGCTCCTCTCCCGTGGAGCAGCCGGCGCTCCAGAAACGCAGCCTGGGCCTGCCTCGATGCGATTCCTCGCGGAGCATGGCCGGGACGAACCGGGTGAGGGCCCGGAAATGGCCGTCCTCGCGGAAGAAGCTCGTCAGGTTCGTCGACAGGGAATCGATCATGGCGATGAACTCGTCGGTCCCGTCGCCTGTCTTCACATATTCATAATAATCGGTGAAGGAACTGAAGTTCCCCTCGCGAATCCGCTTGCTCAGCCGCGCCTTGACCAGCTCCTTCTTGCCGTCGTGCAAATGGATGCCGCAGTGGCTGTATACCAGCTGGCTGATCTTTTCGAATTCGGTATCGCGCAGTTCAAGCATCATGGAACTCATTCTCGTGCGTGGGATGTCCCTGACCAACAAGCGTCACGGGCTAAAAATCCTTGAAATCGCCCTTGTCAAAGGGGATCACCTCTTCGGGCCTCGCCGCCTTGCGGCCGAGAACCTTGCCGAACGATCCCGTCCCGGTTGATTTTCCCCCCGCCGTTTGCGGCCGCTCCACCGCAGAAGCGCTTTCCTGCACACCGTATCCCTTGCTATCGGATGCCTTCCCGCCGATGAGCACATCGAGGTCCCCCACGTAGCGCTTGAGCTGTTCGGCCTGGGCCGTGAGCTCTTCCCCCGCGGCGGCCGATTCCTCGGCATTGGCGGCGGACTGCTGGGTGACCCTCTCCATCTCGGAGACGGCCTTGTTGACNTGGTCGATGCCCTGGGCCTGCTCACCGGAGGCTGCGGCGATCTCGGAAACGAGATCGGCGACCTTGGCGGCGCTTTTCGACACCTCGGAGAAGGCGCCGTTGGTGCGCTCGACGAGCTCCGAGCCTTCCTTGACCTTCTTCACCGTTCCCTCGATGAGGCCGGCCGTGTTCTTTGCGGCCTCGGCAGCCCGCATGGCGAGGTTTCTCACCTCGTTGGCCACGACGGCAAAGCCCGCGCCCGCCTCTCCGGCCCTCGCGGCTTCAACAGCGGCGTTGAGTGCCAGCAGGTTTGTCTGGAAGGCGATCTCGTCGATCGTCTTGATGATCTTGGAGGTCTCGTCGCTGGCTTTCGAGATGTCCTGCATGGACTGGGTGAGCTGCGTCATGGAGCCGTTGGCCTTGTCCACCATGATACGGGACTGCTTCATGAGATTGTCGGCAGCCGATGCGTTGTCGGCATTCTGCTTGGTCATGGAGGACATCTCCTCTAGCGAGGAGGAGGTCTCCTCGATGGAGGCGGCCTGCTCCGAAGACCCCTGGGCAAGTGACTGGCTGGCCGAGGAGACCTGGTTCGAAACGGAGACGAACTGATCCGCGGAATCGGTGAGGCCCTGGATGACGTGCTGCACGGGCCGGGAAACCGATCGGGCGATGAAGAAGCCCGCAGCCACCATGACAATCCCGACGAGAAACACGATCGCGAAAACGACCAGCATCGCACTTTTCAGCGTGCCATACAGGGACGAGCGATCCTTGCCGATGAAGAGCATGCCGGCGATCTTCCCGGTGTGGTCCTTCACGGGCCAGTAGGCCGTATCGTATTCCTTGCCCAGGATGGTGTTGACGTCGAGGAACTGCTGCCCCTTGGCCAGGACCGTGTCGAGGACCTTCGGGTTGTCCATCTTGGTCCCCACGGCCCGCTGGCCGTCCTTCACGATCGTCGTCGTCGCGCGGGTGTCTCCCTGGAAAATGGTGCACTCCGTTCCGAATTCCTTTTTGATCCTTTCGACAAAGGCGTGGTCCGCCGAGGTGAGATCGGTGCCCGTCGTGACGGTGCCGACAGTCCTGTCGCCGAGCTTCACGGGGGCGCCTGCGCGCATCGAGAACTTCACCACCGTCCCTTCCTCGATCCCGGTCGTCACCTCCCCGCCGAGGGCCTTGCGGACGTTGGCCTGGGAGAGGACACTGTCGCCCGCCTTGTCGGAGTGGCCGCGGCCCACTACCTTGCCTTCCTTATCGGCGATGGTGATGAGGCTGATCCGGCTGTCACTCATGACATTTTTTCCCAGCTTCTGGACGAAGGCCACATCCCCTTTTTCGATTGCCTCGGCGAGCTCCTTCCGAGCCGCCGTCATCTGGGCGGCCGACGCCAGCTTTTGTGCCTCGGTCGTGACGTGGGATTGCACGAGTCCGGCCAGCCGAGTAATTTCCGCGCGGCTCTCATCGTTGTAGCTCTTGTTCAGGAAGTACCAGGTGCACGCCGTGAGCGTCAGGCCTACGACCACCACCGACACGACAACGATCCCGACGATCTTCGCTGAAAGGGAAAAGTTCTTCATCTCTGAACCTCATGTTGCAATACTCGAAGTTCTCAGGCCATCTGCCGGATAACGGTCAGGTCCTCGCTGTTGAGCACCCGGTCGATGTCGAGCAGGATCTTGATCCCGCCGGCCGCCTTGGCCATGCCCAGGATGAAGTCCGTATCGAGCTTCACCCCGAAGGTGGGCGTGCTCTCGATGTCGGAGCCGCGGATGTTGAGCACCTCCGAGACGGCATCGACGACGATCCCCATCATGATGGACCCGTTCGTCCCAGCCACCTCGACGACGATGATGCAGGTCCGCTCCGTGTAGGCTGCAGACTCCAGGCCGAAGCGCAGACGCAGGTCCACGACGGGGATGACCTTCCCCCTCAGGTTGATGACCCCTTTGACAAAGGCCGGGGTCTGGGGAACGTGCGTCACGGACATCATCCCGATGATCTCCTTGACCTTCAGGATTCCGATGCCGTACTCCTCCTCCGCCAGGGCGAAGGTCAGGTATTTGCCCTCCCGGTCGGCCATGCCGGCACTGTCCGGGGTAAGGATCGCCGCTGCTTGAGCCATCTTCTGTCTCCTCTATTTTCGCTTCTGTTTTTTTCTGACTGCTTCCCGACTCCCCGCGGAGACTCACGACTTGTCTGCGGGAGGACTGCCCGGCTCAGGACAACCTGTCGACCCGGAAGATCGACATGGCCGAGGCCAACTCCTCGGCGCTCGCCGCATTTCGCTGCGTCACGCTGTTCATCTCCGAGACCGCCCTGTTGATCTGGTCGATCCCCTGAGACTGCTCGCGCGATGCNTCGGAGATCTCTCCCATCAACTGCATCACCTTGTCCGAGCTGCCTGCCACGACCTCAAAATCGTTGGCCGTGTTGCCGACGAGCTGCTCTCCCCTCTTGATCTTCTGAACGATCTCGCCCATCTGCTGTGCCGTGTTCTTGGCCGCCTCGGCAGCCCGCATGGCCAGGTTCCTGACCTCCTCGGCGACGACGGCAAACCCCGCCCCCGCCTCGCCGGCCCGGGCGGCTTCCACCGCCGCATTCAGGGCCAGAAGGTTCGTCTGGAAGGCGATTTCGTCGATNGACTTGACGATCTTTTGCGTCTGTTCGCTTGCCCCGGCAATCTCCCGCATGGAGCGGGTCAGCTCGGCCATGGACGCGTTGGCCCGTGAGGCGACTTCATTGGAGCGTGTCATCAGCTCGCTGGCCTTGTTTGTGTTATCCGCGTTATTCTGGGTCCGGGCCGCCATCTCCTCCAGGGAAGAGGAGGTCTCCTCCAGGGAGGCCGCCTGCTCCGAGGCAGACTCCGAGAGCGACTGGGAGGCTGCCACTGCCCCGCCGACCGCTTCGCCCATCTTCTCGCGCATGGTATCCACCGAGCGGGCCAGTGCCCCGATCTCGTCCTTGGAGGAGATGCCGACCGTGCGCGTCAGATCCCCTGCGGCAATCTGGTCCACCGCTTCGATGGTTTGACGGATGGGAGACGTGATGAGGCGTGTCATCAGGATGTTCACGACGAGAGACACTGCGAGGGCGGAGCCCAGGACCACGAGCAGCAGCACCATGAACGCCGTGAAACTTTTCAGGGTCTGCTCATATTCCTCCTGGCTCAGCTTCTCTTCCCGGGACAGGATCTGCTGAAGGCTTGCATTGAGTACCTGGAATTTTTCATCGGTCGTGGCCATGTACATGGTGGCCATGTTCAGATCGGAGGCCGACAGATCGACGGCCGACGCGGCCGCCTCCTTGTATTCCTTCAGCTGCGCAAGCGATGCCTGGTAGAGCTTCTTCTCCTCGTCGGATACATTCTGGCCGGACAGCACCTGCCCGATCGTCTTCAGCGTCCGGTCGATCACTGCGAGTTGCTCTTTCCCCAGTGCCTCGACTTTCTTTTCGTCATACTGTGCGTTCGCCCAGCTGATGACCTTGTACAGGTTGGCGTGCGCCTGGGAGAGGTCCTTGAGCATGCCGGCGCTCGTCTGGTAGCCCTTGAAGCGGTTGTTGAAGATGTCCTCAATCGAGGATTTCTGGCTCGTCAGGCCGGTATAGGACAGCAGTCCCATAAGAGTCAGAAAAAGCATGACGAGCAGGGGACCGACAAACAGTTTTCTGGATAGTTNCCAGTTGGCAATAAACCGTTTCATGAAATTCCTCTTCCATCATTCACCCGGTTGGCGCGGACGGCTGAATCGACCTTGCCATTCAACCTCCTCCCGTCGGGGTTTATTTCTTGTATGCGCCGCAGCCGACGATGACGTCCTCGTACTTCTCGAGGTACGCCGTCTTGTTTTCCAGCTTCTTGCTGGTGGGGTTGGTGAACTTGTAATCCTGCCAACCGGACCCCTTGGTCTTGGCGATCTCGATTCGCTCCTTGACGTAGAACTTGCCGTCGGGGTCTTTCATCTCCTTGAGGTCTTTCCCGATCATCTTCTGGTTGAAGCCGTGGGCCAGGCATTTGCCGTTCATGTCATAGACGAAGATGTAGAGGTCCCCGTTCACGAATTTGCCCTTGGGGTTGCTGAATTCGGCAAAGGACTTCTCCTTGCCATTGGCTTTCATATAATCAACGGCCTTCTTCACCAGGGCCTTGGCCTCCGCCGGCGTACCGTCTGCCGCCAGGGCAAAGCCGGAGAAGCCCGCCACGAACATCATCACCATGGCAATCACAACTATTCTCTTCATACTGCCGAACCTCCTGTAAAATGGCTTCTTGTCTTGTCGAACGGGCGATCATGCCCGTCGTTCCAGCGATCGCGTTTTCTTATCTGGCCCTGTCCGCCCGCAGGAGAAAAGGGTGTCAAAAAACCGTGACTCACGATGCGAGGAAGGCCGCGTCACCGTTTCCCAGCACTTTGTCGATTTCGAGCAGGATCTTGATCCCGCCCCCCACCTTGGCCAGGCCCAGGATGTAATCCGTGTTGAGCTGCACCCCGAAGGTGGGAGTGTTCTCGATGTCGGACCCGCGGACGTTGAGCACCTCCGAGACGGCATCGACGACGATCCCCATCATGATGGAGCCGTTTGTCCCGGCCACCTCCACGACGATGATGCAGGTCCGTTCCGTGTACGCCTCGGCCTCCAGGCTGAAGCGAAGCCGCAAGTCCACCACGGGGATGACTTTCCCCCGGAGGTTGATGACCCCTTTGACGAAATCGGGGGTCTGGGGCACATGCGTCACGGACATCATTCCGATGATCTCCTTGACCTTCAGGATCCCGATCCCGTATTCCTCCCCGGCAAGCGAGAAGGTCAGGTATTTGCCTTCCCTTCCGGCGTTTGCGTCGGCAGGCCGGAAAAGATTGTCTTCACGTTTCTCCACGTGCTCCGTCTGCATCGTTTCTATGCCTCCCTGTCGAGCTTACAGTTGCGGATCAGCCGATACACCTCTCGGGAGATCACTTGCTGATCAAGCGTCCGTTCTTCCCGTCCCTGTCGAGTCCGTTACACCCGAGCCTGGGCCCCGTTGGCCCGTTCGGTGCCGATGTCGAGGGCGCGCACGATCATGTCGTGGAGTTTTCTGACATCGACGGGCTTGGTCATGTAGTCGAGGAACTTGCCTCTTTCATCCTCGGTGAGATACTCAGGGTATCCTGTCAGGATGATAATCTTGACGTCCCGGTGCATTTTGCGGATCTTCTCTGCAAGTTCAAGGCCATTGAGATTCGGCATCACGATGTCGAGCAGGATGAGATCCGGCCTCTCCTCACCGATCTGCAGCACCGCTTCGAGCCCGTTTGAATAGGTTTTCAACGTACAGTGCTTGTTCAGACCCAGGCCGTCGAAGGCGCTCTGAATGAAGGTGAGGATATTCTCGTCATCGTCAATCGCCATGACGAGTTTCTTTTGAGACGGGTCTCTGAGCGTCGGCTGGACGGCCTGACCCGCGGCACCTCCCCCCGACCCTTGAAGCTTCTCGAGGGGCATATCCCCGAAGCCGAACTCCCGCTTGAGCCGCTCGACCTCCACCAGCGGGATCTTCAGATGTTTGCCGACCTTGTACCCCTTGACGGTCCCTTCTTTGACCCAGCGGTAGATTGTGACCCGGTTCACGTTGAACAGATCGGCCACTTCAGATGTGGAAAAGAACATCTTCGCCATGGAACACCTCTCGATTCGCTTTTATTCGCGATACTATAGCAACATATATATCAAGCGCAACAACTGCACCTGTTTTATCGTCAGAAAATATTGAAACTTTAGCGAGCTTTGCCGAATTGGGCGACAATGAGAATGTCCAAGACTGGAGACAATCACCCTTTCTCCCGGCGATGAGGCAAAACCGCTTATGCTATTTTTCCAATAATTCTAAGCAGAAAGATCATGGCGAGGAGTTATTTGGATCGATTGGCACTTCAATGATGCAGCCCCTGGGAGAGCTTCAAGCCTTTAGACCGGGTTCAAAATGCCGAAAGAATGCGAGACGGCCAACACTGCCCGACGAGAATCACGAGGAAGCAGCAGGCTTCAGGCAAAGTGGGTCAATGAGGGCTTTCCCACGGGGAAGACGTTGAAGCCGATATCGAAGCATGACTTGTGATCGAGAACATTTCGTCCATCAAAGATGAAGGCGGGCTTGGACATGGTGCTAAAGATTTTCCGGTAATCGAGTTCCCTATAGAGATCCCATTCCGTCAAGAGGGCAATGGCATGGCAACCTGCAGCGGCCTCATAGGGGTCCTCCACGTATTGGATTCTTCCGTTTACGTCCGAGAGATCCTTCCGGGCGTTCTCCAGGGCTTTCGGGTCGCTGATGATCACTTCGGCCTTTTCTTCAAGAAGCTTTCTCACGACGAAAATTGCCGGGCTCTCTCGCGTATCCGCCGTGTCGGCCTTGAAGGCAAAACCGAACAGGCATACCCGCTTCCCGGCCAGGGTGTTGAACATGGCCGTAAGCATCGTCAGGAAAAAGCGTTCCTTTTGATATTCATTCATCTTGACGACGGACTCGACATAATCGGCCACCTCAGGAAGGCCGAAGTGCTGGCACAGGTAGACCAGGTTGAGGATGTCCTTTTTGAAGCAGGATCCGCCGAATCCGATGCTGGCATTCAGGAATTTACTCCCGATCCGGCTGTCCATGCCGACGATCTTTGCCACCTCGACGACGTCGGCCTCTGTCTTCTCGCAGACGGCCGAAACGGCGTTGATGGTAGAGATGCGCTGGGCCAGGAAAAAATTGGCCACGAGCTTCGACAACTCGCTGCTCCATATGTTGGATGTGACGATCCGCGTCCTCGGGACCCAGTTGGCGTAGATTTCCGCCAGGGCCTCCCGTGCCTTTATGCCTCTGTCCGTCTCCCGCGAGCCGATGAGAATCCGGTCGGGGTTTTCGAGGTCCCGTATTGCTGTCCCCTCAGCCAGAAATTCCGGGTTGGAGAGGACGTCGAAGCGGACACCGTGGCCATTGCAGCCCAGAATCCGCTCGAGCGCCTGTGCCGTTTTTACGGGCAGTGTGCTCTTCTCGATCACGATCTTAGGGGATTCGGCATGTTCGAGGATCATCCGGGCCACCTGCTCCAGGTACTGAAGATCCGATGCCATGCCTGCACCGGCCCCGAAGTTTTTCGTGGGCGTGTTGACACTGACGAAGATGATGTCATTCTCCTTGACTGCTCTTCTGATATCTGTACTGAAGAAGAGATTGCGCCCTCTGGCGGACCTGACGAGATCATCGAGCCCGGGTTCATAGATCGGAAGCCTGTCAGAATTCCATGCCGTAATTTTGGTCTCATCCACGTCGACGACAGTCACCCGATACTGCGGGCAGCGGGTCGCGATGACAGCCATCGTGGGCCCCCCCACGTAACCTGCCCCGATGCAGAGAATGCGTTTTTCCTGATTCATGACGATCGCACCTTGATTAT
>JGI20214J51650_10003102_pt1 | contig 10435 bp, 3 predicted proteins | sample WetSurMetagenome_FD_51650 | JGI IMG/M metagenome (IMG submission 51650)
CCGGCTAAATTTGAGTTTATAACAGGGGAATCATTTCTAAGCCTAAAGAGAACAGTTCTCTCGGATGCCAGGCAAACTACTGGAATGACCGAAAGAATGGTCAGGATCGATAGCAGGTATTTGTTACTTTTCAACGCCCCTCCTTGATTTGCCATTACTAAGGTCAAATGCCATGCCCGAAAACCAGATAATAACGGCATGCTACCGGACATCGTAATCGCTTGATAGTAAATGCATTATATCAAAGTAATTATTTCTGGAATTCCGGCATTTATAGCAATCCAAATGAATGTGCAAGCCTTTGCGCTATTAATGAAGTTAGCAGCTTATCGATCGAAAAAAAAGCCCCCCGGCCGTTTGAGGCCGGAGGGCAGGAATTTAGGTGTTTTTACCTAAACTTTATTTTACTAATACCATCTTTTTAACTTCGACGTTGTTGCCAACATTCATGCGATAGAAGTAGATACCCGATGCTTTATTTGAAGCATCCCAGGTTACAGCGTTATCGCCGGCTGGATAGAAGCCTTTAATCTTCTCAACCAATTGTCCGGTGATGGAGTAGATGTTGATGTCCACATCGGATGCCTTGGAAAGCGAGAAGCGAATGTTAGTTTGAGCATTGAACGGATTGGGGTAGTTCTGAGACAAGCTGAACGCTTTGGGCATAATCTCTTCGTTAACGCCCACGGTACCGACGGCGGCATTGACCTTAATCATAACGTTAACTGAATCTCTCATGCGATCGGGAGCCAGGCCACCCGTGAATTCCCAGCCTCTATTGCTGAGCGGATTGGTTGCGGTTTGATCCATGCCAAACTCAAAAGTGCTCATGGTAACATGGATTCCAATAATATAAAACTTTTCGTTGGCCTGGAAATTGAGGTTCCGGCCCGTAAGGTCAACTGTTTTCCAGCCAGTAAAATCAGCGGCAACGTTTACGGTATCGCTGAAGAGGATGTTATCCAGATCAGGCAGGCCGTTCGCGTTATCGCGTAAAACCCACAATATTCCATCTCCTGCGGCCGTAACGGCGTTAACATAGAAGCTGGCGCTGTTAAGCAACACCGGTACAGGTGGTTGGAATTCATTTCCAAATCCGGAAAAGTTGCCGTTCCAGGCACGGCCGTTTTCGGCAACGCCGTCATCGTACTTCAGGTCCTGAGGCAGAGTAAAGCCATAGAGGCCGCCGGTTTTGGTATTGTTGGTGGTATTGCCATCATGCGGCATGCCTGATGTGACCGTAACCTTGTAGGTTTTTAAGCTATCGGGCACGAAATCGGGTGTAAACTCAGCCCAAGCCTGTTCCAATGAGTTAAGTGTACCCAAAGAATCAACGTGATTGTAAACAATTGCGTTACCTGGCAGTTTCCTGATGACGCAAGTTGCGATCAAGCTGTCTTCGGTTTGAGTCCCGAAGTTTCTCATTAACGCTCTTACGGTATAGGGCTGGTTCAGGACAACAAAATCTCCTCCAGATCCCTCATGAAGAACATCGACTACACCGAAATCACTAAAATTGAAACTGGGATTTCGAACGGCGTGGAATTTAACGGCCAAACCGTTATGCCAGAGATGGCCAGCGGGCGAGTTATTGCGCAGATAGGAAAGTCCAACTCTGCCTACCACGTTTTCAATCCCGATCAGATCAGATAGATTTCCATTCTCAGCGAAATTTCCATGATTTTCGCCATACTGGAAAGTGACTGAAGAGTCACGGCCGGATAGAATAACCTGGAATGTATGAGTGGAATCAGTCAGATCAACACCCGGTGCGCTCCAAAACGGCGAGACATTAATCCAAGAAATAATGAATGTATCGACGTTGTTCGAGTAGTAATAACATGATGCGTTATGGGCTTGGATTGTAAAATCAAGATCTCCAACTAAAACCGCCAGGAGGTCATTAGGCTGCCTGGTGGATGGGATATTGTCAAACGGATGGGCGAAGTTAGTATTTGATGAGAAGGACGCATAACCGTTGGAACCGATCCAGAGATGGCTGACCGGATACCAATAGTACTGGAAATTCCAGCCCAGTTGAACCGGGCCGATGTTATTATCGTCGGCAAGCCCGATCACACGTGTGCCGATAGTGGTAATGTCAATCCAATTGTAGGGTGTAGGGCCGCCGTTATCGTTATCGACCCATTGATACCCATAGGTATCGCGAGTGCTGGTATCGGCCGGAAGCAGAAATGGAGCCAGCGCCTGCTCGAAAGCAGCCTGCCCCGCCAAAGCAATTTGGGTTCCGATCAATAGCATTGTCAACACTAGTAAAAATCTTTTCATTTATTCCTCCTTAAGGGTTATCTAAAAAACCAATTACATCAATAATTCTATTACGATCTCACCTCCTTCGCGACAATAGCGCGCCTATTTTTTAAAATATTTTCAAATCTATTTAAGCAATGTCATCCTATTTGTAAAGGTCTTATTGGCTGTTTCAAGGCGATAGAAATAGATCCCCGATGTCGTTGTGGTCCCCAGATCGCTGGTGCCATCCCACAAAACCTCATGCGATCCGGCGGTCATCAGGCCATTACCGAGCAATTTAATTTGCCGTCCCAGAAGATCATAGACCGTCAGCTTTACCTGTTGAGCGGATGGAATAGAAAACCTGATGATGGTATTGGCATTAAATGGATTGGGATAATTTTGCGCCAGTTCGTAGGCGACTGGAATTTCGTCGGTATTTTGAATGCCGGTGGCGAAAGAGCCATAATAGCCGGTGCGACGCGGGTTATTGCCAAACATCGGCCAGGGGAAATTTGTGTTCGTAAGATCAACCCTGTAATCGATCACCTCGAGGTTATTGCCGGCCACTTTAACGCCGAATATGATTTCGCAGCGATTATCGGCATCTAAGTCGCACAAATCCGCGGCGCAAGTTATCGGGCCGTTATGGATGGCAGGTATGGGGAAATTGGGCAACGCTTGACCCTGCGAGTTTATGCCATAAATATTTCCATCGAAAGCCCCTACGACAATATCTGGCAAACCATCGCCGTTGATATCGCCCTCAACAGGAGAGGCAGAGATTACTCCCCCGACATGAACCGGGAAACCACCTTGAGGCTGACCATAAGTCCTGAAAGCGTAGAGGTTTGAATTGTTGCAGCCGATAATTATCTCCAGATGTCCGTCGTTATCGATATCGCTGAGGGATGGAGTNGAGGCAATGGCCGCCCCGAGCGTAACCGGCCAGCCGGGCATGGTTGAACTGTTATAATCGAGAGCATAGAGAATTCCGTTGCTTGTTCCAATGATGATATTCAAATGTCCGTCGCCGTCGATATCGGCCACGCTTGGAGTGATTCGAATCGGGCCTCCAAGCTTCCTGGGAAATCCGGCTACCTCGCTCTTATCGGCATTCAGAGCGTGAATAGTGGAATCGATATCGCCGTAGATTATTTCCGGCAGGCCATCGTTGTCGAGATCGGCCAGCGCCGCCGATCCGGAGATATAGCCCGTTCCCTGGAATGGCCAGTTGCCAAAATTCGTCCCGTCACCGTTAAGAACATATATGCTTTTATTGGTATAAACTCCGACAATTATCTCGAGGGTTGAATCGCCNTTGATATCTCCCAGGACCGGTGTACTATACATAAGAGTACCACAGTTGCGTGGAAAGCCTGTCAGCGGAGTCCCGTCGGCGCTCCAGGCATAAACATCACCAAAGCGCGACATCCCGACGATTTCAATCGTTCCGTTGTGATCCAGATCACCAGCGGCCGCCCCACCCGATGGCGAGCCGGAAACTGGTTTGGGCCAGCCCGGAGTAATCGAGCCGTTGTTTTCGATGGCATAATAATTATTGTCGTTGGCGCCAATTACTATTTCTTTGCTCCCGTCGGCATCAATATCAAGAACCAGCGGAGGAGAGTCGATCTCACCGTTGATATTTACCGGAAAGCCCAATTGGTCGAGAGTAACATTCACGGTTAAATTGAAGCTGGCGCGATATCCCGGGCTAGCGGTAACATCTAGCGTGAAAGTGTGATCGCCGGCGCCGACACCAGAAATTGCCCGGATATCAAACGGATTGGAAACGTTGTTTCCAGTGCCGCCTGAGCCGGGAATATTACCGAAATCGGCAACCGAATCAATCAAGTTAAACTGCCCATCGGAGTGAAGTGTGCCAACAACGTTTTGAGCATTCGCCCAGATGTTGGAAANATTTGCGATCCATTTGAATCTATCCAGGGGGCCCAACCTCCCGTCGCCATCATCCTCTATTAAAAATGTAGAATCGCTAACCAATAGAATGCGCGGGAATAGATATCGTCCCACCGCCGCAGCGGCGTTGACTCTACCGGCACCCATCATTCCAACACGATTGGGATTTAAATAATCGATTGTATCCGCGGTTGCCATCAGTCTGGCTTTAACCTGATCTACAGTGAAGGATGGGTTGGCGGCCCGAATCAGACAAACAACACCAGCGGTAATCGGTGAGGCCATCGAAGTACCATCGAGAGATGCGAATGAGTTATGATCCCAGGTAGAGTGAATGCCTTCGCCGGGGGCGCTGACCGTAATCCATGTTCCATAATTGGAAAAACTGGATAAATGGTCGGAAGAGTTAACGGAAGCCACTGCGATTACATGGTTATACCCGGCCGGGTAAAACCTCGTTGATACGCCATCGTTACCCGCAGCTGCGACTACCACCACACCCGCCGCATAGACGGCGTTGATAACATTCTGTTCGGCCTGAGAAAAATAGGAGCTACCCCAGCTTAAGTTGATTACTGTGGCGCCATTATCCGCAGCGTAAGTTATTCCAGTAAACCCGCCATAGATATATTCGGGAGCATTATCCCTCGCACATTTGACAGCCATGATTCGAGCTCCCCAACTTACGGCGGCTCCGCCGGAGCCATTATCGCAGGCCATGCTGGCGCAGCCAGCCACGTGAGTGCCGTGGGTGGGAGTTGGCTCGAAGGGGATATTATCATTCATGGCTATGTCGTAGCCGACAACATCGTCGATATAACNGTTAGCGTCATCATCGATGCCATTAATATCCGCGCTGGTAAACTGGCCGTCGCCATTTAGATCCTCACCCGAATTGATCCACATATTGGGAGCCAACTCAGGATGATCGTAGTAGACTCCGGAATCTACAATACCCAGGATCGGACGGCTGGTTGAATCGCCCCTGATAAAATCCCANGCCTGGTANGCCTCGATATTGGTAAGCTGATACCAATTCCCGATCAGGGGGTCGTTGGGAACATAACAAAGGTGATGAATATTATATTGTTCGGCAAACTCAATTTGAGTATCGCCACCGAAAGCAGTTATAGCCGATTCCAGATTGTCGCCATTCCCCACTTTAACAACATACATCCTTTTGACAACATCTCTTAAAAATTCATTCCTAACCGGGGCGGGGTAATACTCCTCGATAGCAGTAATATTCTCTCTTTCGATTAATCGATCGAGCGAGGTGTAGCCGGTGCTTGAAAAACCGCTTTTGGCGATACTAAACGGGGTAAGCGTGACACCATTGTGCACGGAGATGATAAATTCATCTGTCCGGTAATCCTGCCCGGGGATACCCTCGATAGCGGATGCCGAGACAAACGTTGTCAATAACAGAAAAAAAACCAGATACAGCTTCATAAAGTGTTTCCTTTATTATTTCCTATTCATTATTAAAAAAGTCATAGGCATAGGACCATTTTGTGAACATCAAGCAGTAAAGTTTGGCTCTGCATCTTATGTCCCCGCAATAGCCGCCCGCACCTAATAAGATTAAAACAGTTCGAGGTGGATTGTCAAGGAAAATACGATTATTTGCGCCTTTTGCCGAGGCGATTAATGCTCATTAATTAAAAAGCTGTTTTGGTCTACAAAAAAAAGCCCCATCCGGGAGATTATACCCGGACAGGGCCAAAAGCTCGGCAGAATTATGGATGTTATTTGAGCATTATCATGCGCTTAACAATAGATCTCCCGTCACTTTCCAACCGATAAAAGTAGATACCGGAAGTAACGTTTGTTCCGGATTCATCGACACCGTTCCAGGTGATGGAGTGCTCTCCGGCCGGAAGGGCACCGGATTGTAAAAGTTTGACTCTCCGCCCCAGAATATCGAAGACCGAAAGAGTCGCAGCACCATCTTTGTTCAAGGCAAACCGGATGGTGGTTGAAGCATTGAACGGATTGGGATAGTTCTGGAAAAGTCCGAAACTGGTAGGCATGGAGTTGTGCTCGTCAACATCCAAGAGTATGGCTTGCGTATTATTTCTCCGGTACTCGTCACGTCCAAAATTGGGCCACTTTAGATCGCCGACCTGGGCCGCAACCCGATAGTCATAAACCATCAGATTGCTTCCGGTCGCTTTGATCGGTACCGCAATCTCCATGCGGCCGTCGCGATCGAGGTCTCCCAAGGCGACTGTGCCAGTTATCTGCCGCGAACTGGTGCCCATGATTGGGAAGTTCGGCAGGGTTGTACCGGTTCGGTCAAAACCGAATAGATTACCGGCGGTATTGCCAACGATGATATCGGGCAGGTGATCTCCGGTGATATCTCCAACAACAGGCGTACCGAATACATTACCGCCAATGGAGCGCGGGAATCCGGCCAGTTCGGTGCCATCCGATTTAAGGACCCTTAAATTGCCGTCAGAAGTACCGAAAACGATCTCAAGCGTGCTNTCGCTATTGAGATCGACAAGAGAAGGTGTGGAGCGGATAGAGACACCGGTGTAAGAAACAGGGAAACCGGCGGCAACCTGGCCGAGGTGATTTATGAGATACACCTTGGCCGGAGCGTTATAGGTTGACACAACGATATCAAGGTGATGGTCACCGTCAACGTCGCCAATAGTTGGGGAGCAATAAATCTGGCCGCCGAGTTGCCGAACCGGGAAACCGGTGACTTCGGTTGTATCGGCATTCCAAACATGCAGAGCGGAGTCAAATCCGGCATAAACTATCTCCTCGAGCCCGTCTTCATCGATATCTGCGGCAGAAGCTGAGGCGTTCCAGTTTCTATAGGCTCGAGTTGGCCAATTGGCAAGATCGGTGCCATCGCTTTTAACAGCATATACTTTAAAATCGGAGAACGATCCGGCGATAATCTCAAGGTTTTGGTCGCCGTTGATATCGGCAAGCAGCGCTCCGGAATTAAAGATTCCGCCCTTGGTAACGGGGAAACCGGTTACTGGTTCGCCATTAGCGTGCCAGGCGTAGAATTTACCGTCTTTGGTAACTTCAACGACTTCATTTGAGCCATTATGATCGATATCACCAATAGCCGGACCGGTTACAGGATTGCCGGTAACGGATTTGGGCCAACCGGGGCTATTGCTGCCGTTAGCCTCAAGAGCATAAACGTTATTATCGTCGGCGCCGAAAAGAAGCTCGTTATCGCCATCTTGATCGAAATCAAAAATGATCGGGCTTGATTCGATATTTCCAGGGATATCCATTGGGAATCCAATTTGATCCATTGAAACCGCGATCATTACCGTGTCATAATTTGAATAAGTCGAATCGGCTGTTATATGAACAATAACCTGTTGAAGGCCGGGCGCGAGGTTGATATGAGCGGTACCCAGAAGTGGGTCAGTCGTATTGGTATCCAGCCCGCCGCGTACAATGGTTCCAAAGGACGCAGTAGAATCGCTAAAATCAAATGCCGTGCTGGTAACAGNGACATTGACNTTATTGGCATCTTCCCAAATATTCTCTAAAACCAGAAACAAGCTGAACGATTCGCCGGGATTAAGCTTGCCGTCGCCATCGTCATTGGTAACGGTAATCATGCTGGTATCGACATTGATTCTGGGAATAGTAGCGGAACCGAGGGCGTTGAAAGCGTTAACGCGCCCGGAGCCAAGCATACCAATATAGCTCGGGTTTTGGGCATTGATGTTATCGGTGGTAGATACGATGGCATCAACGATATTCTGGTTGGTCCAACTTGGATGGGCAGCCCGTAAAAGCGCCGCGATACCGGCGGTGATAGGTGAGGCCATCGAGGTGCCATCCAGGTAATCCATTCCGGTAGCGCCCCACGTAGAATAGATACTGGCACCGGGCGCACTGACGTCCACCCAAGTACCATACGAGGAAAATGACGCTTTTTGATCGCCTGAATTAGTTGCGGCGACTGAAAGAACATTATTATAGCCACCGGGATAAACAATTTGACTGGTCCCATTGTTTCCAGCGGCGGCCACAATGACTACGCCGTAATTATTCCATAAGCCGTTAATGAGATTCTGATTGGACGCGTTATACTGCGATGAACCCCAGGAGCAATTTAGAATCTGAGCGCCATTTTCGGCGGCGTAAGTCAAACCCTGGTAAACGGCGTAAAGGGTATCGTAACGGGCACCCTTGACGGCCATAACGCGCGCTTTGAAGCCGATTCCGGCACCATTCAGATTATTATCGGTGCACTCAGATGCACATCCAGCCACATGGGTAGCATGTATGGGAGCTTCTTCGCGAGGGTCATTATCGTTACGGCCAAAATCCCAGCCTATAACATCATCGATATAACCATTGGCATCATCGTCTTCGCCATTGATATCACCGGCGTCTTTGATACCGTTATGATTAAGGTCTTCTTGATCGTTAATCCACATATTCGAAGCCAGATCCGGATGAGTGTAATAGATACCGGTATCGACAATGCCGATGATGGCGGTGCGAGTGGTATCGCCGCGGAAAATATCCCAGGCATCATAAGCGTGAATCTTGGTAAGATGCCATTGCGAAGTTCTTTGAGGGTCATTAGGAGTGTAGAACACCACCGGGATATCATAAGCATCAGCAAGCTCGACGTCGGAGCAGGTGCGGAATGCATCGCGCGCCAAAAAAGCATCCTGGCCGGGGGCCAGATGGAAAATGTACATTCTGGAGACTAATTCGCGCAATCCCTGATTTTTAACTATCCCTTGATACCAGGGTTCAATCTCAGTTACATTTTGCTCTACGCAAAGATAGTCTATGGAGCTTACACCTGAAATTGCCTTGCCCCCCGAAACCTTGCCCAACTCCAAGGCAGGCACGCCTGCATGAGTTGTGACAATAAACCGATCTGCATAGTATCGGCTGCCGTCAGGGTATGAGGCAACATTACTATCAGCCGCCAAAAGAGCGGCCGGTAAAATGCATAATAATACCAAAATAACAAATGTCTTCATCAACTGCTCCTATTCGTTTTATTTTAAGATTACTACTATCATCATCCTGGGCTAAATTATCTAACTGGAAATAATTAATACATATCCAATATCAAAAGCAAGCCTAAAACGGCGCCATTTTCTGAATGAGCATTTTCCGTATTTAATATACCAAAATTCGTTAAGAAAATTCCCATAAACACCTTGCGAAACCAAACCGACTGTTTTATCATCCGCTCTATGAAGCGCTTGAACGCCAAAGAGATCTGGGCATTAGCCATTTTCGTCACAGCACTTCTCGTACGCCTAATTTACTTTTTTCAGGTCAAAACTAATTTCCCGGGATGGGATACTCCAACCATAGATCCACTGTATCATGACCTTTGGGCCAAGCAGATTGCCGGAGGCAATATCCTCGGTTCCGGGCCGTTTTTCCGAGCACCGTTTTACGCATACTTTTTAGGCCTTTTATATGCGGCGTTGGGGCCCTCGCTAACGGCCGCCAAGATTATACAACATATTATCGGGGCATTAGGTTGCGTTATTTTATATCTCTTCACCGAAAAGCATTTTGGACGTAAAATCGCGGTCACCGCAGGACTGCTTTCGGCCCTAAGTTGGGTGCTAATATATCATGAAGATGAGCTGTTACTGGATTCGCTTCTGGTGCCGATGAGTATCCTCCTGGTTTGGGTGTTAATTGGCGCGTCTGAGAAGCGGTCTAATAAGGGATTTTTTATATCCGGGCTTATTCTGGGCCTTTCCTGTATAACCCGACCGAATTTTCTGGCACTGCTGCCGGTAATATTAGTTTGGTTAATCTTNATATTTCGGNCTGAGCGGCGACGGGCGCTTCTGGCTTTTATTCCGGTGGTGTTGGGTACGGCGATACTGATTTTCCCGGTAGCCTTGCGAAACCTTGTTGTGGGGCATGACGCGGTTCTGATCGCCTCGCAGGGNGGNATTAACTTTTATATCGGTAATAATCCGCAGGCCGATGGGGCCAGCGCGTCAATTCCGGAGTTTGGCCCCACCTGGCAATATTCTGACGCGGAGTTTCTGGCCAAGAAGGAAAGCGGACGGTTGGGTGAGGATATGAAACAATCGGAGGTATCCTCGTTTTATTACCGGAAGGGACTGAATTTTATTATTGAAAAGCCGGTTGCCTGGTTAGGATTGACAGTAAAGAAGTTTGATTATTTCTGGAACGCCTTTGAAATATCAAATAATCAGGATCTTTATTTTTATCGCCGATTCGCGTCGATAACCAAAATTCTGCCGCCGCT
>JGI20214J51650_10003103_pt1 | contig 10434 bp, 14 predicted proteins | sample WetSurMetagenome_FD_51650 | JGI IMG/M metagenome (IMG submission 51650)
AATCGTCTTTGCCATCTCAGTAGTAAGTTTCTGGTGATTAATTTCTCTGTGGCTCTCTGCGCTACTTTGTGGCCCTCTGTGTAACAAAAATACTAAGAACTGACACAGAGAAGCACAGAGGAGCACAGAGAACCACAGAGTTATTTTTTATTGCTGTTTTTTAATTTATCTATCTCATTTTCCTCAGTTTCATATGCCCTCACTATTCTCTTTACAAGCTTATGTCTGACAATGTCTCTTTCATCGAATTTGATAATCGAAATTCCTTCAATATTTGTAAGTATTCTCATTGCCATCAGGAGTCCGGAATCAGTTTTGCGTGGAAGGTCAATCTGTGTTGTATCGCCGGTAATTATAAATTTAGAGCTGACACCCATTCTTGTGAGGAACATCTTAAGCTGACTGACGGTGGCATTCTGTGCCTCATCGAGTATGACAAAAGCATTCTCAAGTGTCCTGCCTCTCATAAATGCAAGCGGTGCAATCTGAACAGTACCGTCTTCAATCCAGGTTTCAAGTTTTTTAAAAGGCAGCATATCATGAAGGGCATCATAAAGAGGCTGCAGGTAAGGATCAAGTTTTTCCTTCATGTCACCGGGAAGAAAGCCAAGTCTCTCCCCTGCCTCAACGGCCGGTCGGGTTAAAATGATCTTCTTTACTTCCCTGTCTTTCAAAGCTTTTACAGCCAGGGCAATAGAAGTATAGGTTTTACCTGTACCGGCTGGCCCTTCAGCAATAATCAGGTCATTGCTTTTATAATCATTTACCAGGAGTAACTGGTTAACGGTACGCGCCCTGACCGGTTTTCCGCTTGTACCAAAAACAATTACCTGTTCGAATTCTCCGTTAGAAGCCGACTTCATATGCTCGGCATCAAAAAAATACTTTTCGATATCCTGTTCGTCGAGCCTGTTGTATTTCTTATAATATTCNATCAGNTCATTGAACTTCTCGGCAAATATTGTTATTTCCGTCTCNTCACCCATACATTTAATCTCATTGCCCCTGGCCATGATCTTAATTTTAGGAAAGAAACTACGGATTTTATCTAGCAGCGAATTATTAGTGCCGAAAAATATAACTGGGTCAATATCTTCTAGAAAAATGATTATCTCTGTCATTAAGCCTATCAATAATTAAAAGACTAACTGCCATTCACCCAACTAATCTGGTAACATGGCAAATAGTTCATAAAAATATTCATTGAAAAGTACAAAGTAAGGTTATTTTTTCCTTAGAAGATTATCTTTGTTACAAGTTTTTTCGTATGCCGGTTATTACATTAACAACAGAGTGGAAACCCGATGATATCTATTATGGTATCATCAAAGGGAAGCTTAGCAGCATGTCTCCCGGCACTACCATAATTGATAATGCCGGCAATCTTCCTCCTTTCAATATCTCCAATGCTTCATTCGTTATAAGAAACACCTATAGCAACTATCCTAAAGGATCAGTTCATATAATTTGTGTTCATTCCGAAGCAACGAAAGATCAGGATTTCCTTGTCGTAAAAGCCAGAGATCATTTTTTTGTCGGAACCGACAACGGGATTTTCAACCTTATACTGAATTCAGATCCTGAGGAGGTAGTTAAATTAGATCATGAAGGAGTGACGGATGAGCTTGAAATATTTGCCAGGGCTGCTTCGGGTCTGATTGAGGGCAAAAAGCTTCCCGACCTGGGAAAGATTGTGAAAACGCTAAGTGAACGAGTGCCTTTAAGGGCAACTATCGACAAGGATGTCATTATCGGAAGCGTAATTTTTATCGATTCCTATGGAAATGCTATTTCAAATATTACAAGGGAGGTCTTTACCCGGGTATTTGAAAACAGGGCATACAGAATACTCATTCAAAGCAATAAAAACTACACAGATAAGATTTCAGAGAAATACAGTGATGTGCCTGTTGGTGAGATGCTTGCCAGGTTCAATCAGCTTGATCTGCTTGAAATATCAATTAATGGTGCTGATGTGGCAGAATTGCTTGGTCTGTCGATCGGGTCGGTTCTCAGGATAGACCTGGCCAATAAAACAGCATCTCCTAACCGTTTATTTTAACATTGAATTTATGAACGACAGAACTAAAAGCCTCGAAGAATTTAACAGGCTGCTCGATATAATTGATGAACTCAGGCTTAAGTGTCCATGGGATAAAAAACAGACAAATGAGAGTCTGAGAAAACTTACCATTGAAGAAACATATGAATTAGCTGAGTCAATCTTTTCAGACGATGATTCAGGTATAAAAAAGGAACTTGGGGATATAATGCTTCATATAGTATTTTATTCAAAAATCGGGTCTGAAAAGGGTGCTTTTACAATGGCAGATGTGCTCGAAGGCATCAATAACAAGCTGGTGTACCGGCATCCTCATGTATTCGGAGATGTAAAAGTATCGGGCGCGTCGGAAGTTGAGGAGAACTGGGAACAGCTTAAGATAAGGGAAGATAACGGCTATAAGCCTGTTCTATCAGGCGTACCGTCGTCACTTCCGGCCATTATTAAGGCAAACAGGATCCAGGAAAAGGTAAGGGGAGTTGGGTTCGACTGGGAAAAACGCGAGGAAATATGGGATAAAGTTCAGGAGGAAATTACAGAGCTGAAGGAGGAAATCGCCAGGCATGATACTGAATCTATTGAAGCTGAACTCGGGGATGTTCTTTTTTCCATTATAAATGCTTCGCGTCTCTACGGTATCGATCCTGAAGCCGCTCTCGAAAAAACCAACAGGAAGTTCATTAAAAGGTTTAATTACCTTGAAAATGAAACCCTTAAAAAGGGTAAATCACTTCATGATATGAGCTTGGATGAGATGAATGTAATCTGGGGCGAGGCGAAAAAATTGGAATAGGGTAGCTGCTTGCCCCCCTTTAGGGGGGATGGGGGGCAGGTGTTCACGCAAACCTATAACTCAATAATTGATAAATAATTTTGGCTGCGATAAAATCAGGGGCTTTGTTGGTTGCTGACGGGCATAATTCAACAACATCAAATCCAACTACATTCCTTGACTTCGTAACATCCTTGAGGAAATTCATCAGTTCAAAATAATCCGGGCCACCGGGCTCAGGTGTTCCTGTTGAAGGTATTAACGAGGGATCAAACACATCGAGATCGATTGTGATATATACGTTTTCTGAAAGTTTTTCAATTGCTCCTTTATAGCAGCTCTTATCGTTATAGAGCTCATAAGCGTAAAATATCCTTTCCTTTTCTGCATATGGCAACTCATCAACCGACATACTGCGTATCCCTACCTGAACAATTGGCGCAAATTCCCTTGCCCTGGCCATTGCACATGCGTGATTAAACTCCGAACCTTCATAAGTCTGGCGAAGATCGCCATGAGCATCAAGCTGAAGTATTGTAAGGTTTTCAAAGGATTCAGCGGCAGCTTTCATAGCACCGATAGAGACTGTATGATTGCCTCCGATAGTAACCGGGAATTTTTTTTCTTTCAGAAGATTTAATACCCTGTCGTGGACGGCCTGTACTAGCTTCTCAGGGGTCTCCTTCTCGCTCACCGGGGCAATGGTATGAATTCCTTTGAGATGGGCTTCAGAGGATGTCTCGATATCGTAAAATTCAAGATTGACCGAAGCATCAAGGATGGCATCGGGACCCTTATCGGCTCCGCGCATCCAGGTGCTTGTTTCGTCGTAGGGGACCGGAACAATAATTATTTCTGATTCCTGGTAATTATAAACTACCTCGTTGCCTCCAAAGTTCATTTCCTATTCTGCCTTTGGCTTAGGTGTTGCTTTCTTCTTTTTCTTCTCTGCAACAGGAGCTTCAGCTTTTTCAGTTGTAGCTGCTGCTTCAGCTTCGGGTTCTTCTTTTTTAAGAAGATCGAGTTTCTGAAGGATATTGTACCAGAGTGCGACCTTTTTAATATCGCTCGTATATACTTTGTCTTTCGAGTAATCAGGAAGGATATCAAGGAACCATGCTTTCAGTTTAACCGGATCAGCCTTCGAATCGATAGTGCTGCCTCCATTGGCTTTTTCATAGATCAGGTCGAAGACTTTTGCCAGAGGCAAATCTTCCTTCTCTGTGAATATTGCAATATCTTCAAGTGAACTTACTTTTGCCGACCCGTAAGCACTGCTTCTTTTTTTTGTTTCAAGGTGCTCAACGATTATTGCGTTTTTTCCTTGCGCAATAAACCTGAACAGGCCAGGTTCTCCCGAAATTGCCAGAATATCTTTTAATATCATCTTATAATTATTTAAATGCAAATTTAACCCTAGAATTGTAAAGTATGATTTATAACTGAGATTTTTTTAATTTAAAATCAGTTCATATTCCTTTCCTTCTTTATTTTCTCGTACGCCTCATTAACCATGGCGAACTTATCATCAGCAGATTTTCTGAAGTCTTCACCAAGGTGGCTCACCTTATCGGGATGGTATTTCATGGCCATCTGCCTGTAAGCTTTTTTAACGTCATCGTTTGATACTGAGGGATCTATTTCAAGTATTTTGTATGATGAGTCTGTTTCAGGAATGAACATGTTCTTTATTGACAGAAAATCACCGGAAGCCACTCCAAGATAAGTCGAAATTTTTTCTATTATCTCAATTTCTGACGGATGGATCACCGTATCGGCCAGCGATATATTAAACAGAATATGCAAAAGCTGAAGACGTGATGCGTAATCCATGTTGCTTTTAATCTGCAGACATACATCACGCACGGGTATCTCCTGTTTGAGAATGTCCTTGAGCATCAGGAGTGCCTGTTTTGCTGATTCCTGACCGAATTGTCTTACAAAAAACTGTTTAACATAGTCGAGCTCCGATTTGACAATCTTTCCATCTGCTTTCATAACAGCAGCCACAAGGACCAGGAGGCTCATCCCGAAATCGCCCTGACTTGTTCTGGCGGAAGACGTATAAGTAGTTGTTTCTGTTGAACTGTCAATCATAGAGCCGACAAGAAAACCCAGCAGTCCCCCTATCGGTCCACCCATGGCAAAACCAAGTCCACCTCCAAGCCATTTTCCAAACATTCCCATATAATGAATTAATTATTTATCAGGTTTAATATTTCTGTATGGATACGAAGGACAGCAGGAATGATCATGTCATTTTCGGCGTTTGAAATAATAAAATCCGATTGACTCATTCCCAGTTGATCATCGATCTGGTTCTTCATTCTATCCATAATCTGTTCCCTTGTAAGCCTGTTGCGCTGAATAACTCTTTCAATCCGTTGTTCAACAGGCGCTATTACCGTAGCAACTTTGTCAACATATCTGCGGCCACCGCTTTCGAAAAGTACTGCCGCTTCCATTATAACATAAGGCGACTCCTGTTTAAGAGTCCACTCAGTAAAACCATTAAAAACTGCAGGATGAATCAGTGCATTTACCTTTTCAAGAATTACCCTGTCATTAAATATCAATGACGCAAGAATCACCCTGTCGAGATTACCTTTCTTATAGAGATCTGTTCCTGCGATCAGATTAAGATTGTTTCTGATCCCGTCATCATTCTCCATTATCTCGTTTGCAGCTTTATCGGCTGAAAAAACAGGTACTCTGAGTACACTGAATACTCTGCATACTGAAGTTTTACCGCTGCCGATCCCGCCTGTTACTCCAAGTCTGAATCTTAATTTTGAGTCTGCCATCATTCTTATAACAATTTAGAAATGATTATCGCATTTTTTTGCTGTCAGACTGGTTATCAAGCACTGCTGATGAATTTGAGATCTGTCTGTCGAATGTGAAAAACAAAGTATCCGGTTTTATAGAAGTTATTTCACACCCGGATCTCATCTGAATATTCAGGGTTTTTGTAAGACTGGAGGTAAGTATATAATAATTAAAAGGTTTACCTCCGGGAACTTTCCGGTAGTTTATTTTGGATATATCGATATTAACCGGTGATTTATTTCCCGAGATTTTAAGTTTAAGAATTGAATATCCGGGTCCCTTAAGAAAAAGGTTCAGTTCAGCCGGTGATCTTTCAGTAATGATCCTGTCTTTGGGAAGGTTAGTATATTTCAGGGGATAGATTATCCCCATTTCAGCTTCCTTCCCAAGAGAATTAAGGTACCATAAAGCAAAGGAGAGAAAGAGGAAGAAGACAAAGGCTGCAACATCTCTGTTGATGACTCTCGTTCCCCTTTTTGTAAGGATTTCTGTCCGTATGCCATCTTCCCCCTTCACAAAAGGTTAAGTATAAAGTAATATTATCTATTCGTCGGCTGATGGATCTTTAAGCAGAGCATTTTTGTCAATCTTCAGCTTAACATCCCCGCCTACATCAACAGTTACATAGTTATCTTTCACTTCAAATACTCTTCCATAAACACCACCTGTTGTAATTACTTTATCACCTTTTTTCAGTGAGCTTCTGTAATTTGTCATTTCTTTCTGCTTCTTCATTTGAGGTCTGATCATAAAGAAATAGAAGACAACAAAAACAAGAATCAAAGGAAGAAAAGTCACAAGAGGATTTGTCTGTCCGGTTGCACCGGCAGGCTGTGCCATTAAAAACAAATAAGCAAAATTGGTCATACTTTGAATTATTAATTAGTGTTACTTATTATCTGTCACTACTTCTGCTGTAATCTTCAAAATGACAACAGGAGTCGATGCGTTTGATTTAACTGTGATGGTTTTTGTCTGCGTTCCGCTTCTGCCCGAAGTATCAAATACAACTTCAATATTCCCGCTGCCACCGGGGGGAATCGGTTTTCTGTCGTATTTAGGAACAGTACAGCCACATGTTGTTAATGCGGACGAAATTATCAGATCGGATTTACCTTTATTATCGACAGTGAAGGTATAACTCAGTTTTTCACCCTCGGAAACTTTGCCGAAATCGTGCTGGTATTCCCGGAANCTGATTTCAGTGGTTCCCTGATTACCGGCATCGGAAACTGTTGTGCCTTTTCCGCTNCTTCCGNTGCAACCCGAAAATATGACCATGGCAAAAACCCATGATAATATTATGCCCTTCTTCATTGTGTTTTAACTTTTAAAAGAATCATTCTTCTTCTCCTGAAGACTCACCGACCAGTCCACGTCCAAATTTATTAAAGAGTCCTTCGTCGCGTATTTCCTTTACAATGTTATCGAGTATTCCATTCACAAAGGTACTGCTTTTAGATGTACAATAGTATTTGGCTATCTCAATGTATTCATTCAGTGTTACTTTAACAGGGATCTCAGGGAATTCAAGGATCTCTGTGATTGCCAGTTGCATGACCAGGATATCCATCAGGGCTATCCTGTCGACTTCCCAGTTGGTGGTATTCTTGTCGATAAGCTCCGAACATTTCTTTGAGTGGCTTATTGCCTTTCTGAACAGGATTTTAACAAACTCTTCATCCTCAGCATTCTTAAACAATGGCATAAGAGGAGTTGATTCATCCGAATCTGTTTTAAATTTCTTCAGTGTCTTTTCAAGCATCGATGAAATGTACTCCATATCGTCATTCCAGTAGATGCTCTGTTCCTCGAGGTTTGAATGAAGATCTTCAGAATTTGAGAAAAACTCATTTATAAGTCTGATAATAAACTTCTTATCGGAAGAATAATTATTATTTTCCGCATTCATATACTCCTCGTATACTTCCCAGACAATCATTTTGTTGTAAAGCAGGCGGGGTATATGCGAGTTATTTACCCATGTAAGTTTTTTTGACGAAATATAACTGGTAAATTCCGTGTTTTTTCTGAGTTGTACTATAAGATGATTATCCACGAAGCGTCTCCTGGGGTTAAGATCCTCATGAGATGGGATATGTTTCTGGAGTGCCTGATCGATCTTTTCGCTGGCAATATCAGCTACCTCGAGTACCAGCAGTAAAAGATAATGATAGAGATCGTAGCTCTTACCAATGCTGAACATCAACTCTGTCTCGGCCTGGGCGAGATTTGAATCCTCCCTGCGGTTAAAAGCATAAAGAGCCATCAGGGCTTTTATACGTAATAATCTTCTGCTTATCATTAATAAAGAACCTCATTTTTCCGCTGCAAAAATACTCTTTTTCCCTTACCCTCAAAACAACTTGTCAAAATTAAGGACAAATAATGCAGTTCATTTTGATTTGATAAAATATTTGTTACATTTGACAATACAAAAACAAAACCCTAAACCTAACTGACTTAGAAATGGAAGAAGAAGCCGGAATACAGGAAGTCATTAACGGGCATGAGGAGAAAATTATAAAAGAAGAAATTTTCACCAAAGTGGTACGTGCCGGAAAGCGAACCTATTTTTTTGATGTGAAAGCAACAAGAAAAGATGATTATTATCTTACCATTACCGAGAGCAAAAAACGATTAGGTAAAGAAGGAAAAGTTTTTTACGAAAAGCATAAGATATTTCTCTACAAGGAGGATTTCGAGAAGTTCTCAGAAGGATTAAGGGATGCTGTTGACTACATAGGTAGCGGCAAGATCATTTCTGAACATGCTGAGAGTTCATACGAACCTGAGATCATTGAAGCTAAAAAAACAATAGTAGCAGAAGAATTCACTAACGTTGAGTTTGAGGATCTTGGCAAGAAGTGATAAGAATAATCTAAATGTCTGATTATTTACTCCTTTCTCTGGGTATTATTTTAATGATTATTGGTATTATCGGTTGCCTGGTTCCTGTACTGCCCGGCCCGCCAGTAAGTTTTCTTGGTATAATATGCCTGCATTTGACCCGATTCGGTCAGTTTTCCACAGCAGCCCTTGTTACAATGGGAACCATAACTGTGCTGGTCACAATAATTGACTACATTGTACCCATCTGGGGAACTAAACGCTTCGGAGGCTCTAAATATGGAACAAGAGGAGCCACTGTAGGACTTGTAATCGGTTTTTTCCTTGGACCACTTGGGATAGTCCTGGGTCCATTAATCGGCGCCTTTGTTGGTGAAATGATATTCAAAGATGATCTGAACTATGCCTTCAAAGCAGGTTTTGGAAGTCTCCTGGGTTTCCTGACAGGAATCGGACTAAAGCTTGCAGCTTCTTTTGTAATGACGTTTTATTTTGTGAAGGAGCTGATCTCATAGTCTTGCCCCATATCCCCGGAAGATTGAGTCATCCCTTTTGATTTGCCCCCCTGCCCCCTAAAGGGGGCCAAAACAGAGAAAACTGCATCTCTTCAGGGGCAGGGGGCCAAAAAATGCGTTACACCCCCAACGTTGCCACCATCACCGCCTTAATCGTATGCATACGGTTTTCTGCTTCATCGAAAACTATTGAGTGTGCTGATTCAAAAACATCCTCAGTAACTTCCATTCCGTCGAGACCAAACTTTCTGAAGATATCTTCTCCCACTTTTGTCTCCCTGTTATGAAATGCCGGAAGGCAATGAAGGAACTTAACAGATGGATTACCGGTCATTTTTATCACATCCATATTGATCTGGAATGGTTTCAGCAATTTTATTCTCTCTTCCCATACTGAATCGGGCTCTCCCATTGAAACCCAGACATCGGTGTAGAGAAAATCAGCGTCTTTTACAGCTTCGGCAACATTATCGGTGATATTGATCTTTGCCCCGGTCGTTTTTGCTATTTCACGACATTTATTAACAAGCTCTTTATCCGGCTGATATTCTTTAGGAGCTGCTATCCTGAAATCGATCCCCATCTTGGATGAGCCGACCATCAGAGAGTTGCCCATATTGTATCTTGCATCGCCCAGGTAGCAGAAAACCAATTTATTCAAAGGCTTATCAGAATGCTCTATCATGGTCAGAAAATCGGCCAGTATCTGTGTGGGATGAAATTCATTTGTCAAACCATTCCATACAGGTACGCCTGCGTATGCAGCGAGTTCCTCAACTATTTCCTGCCCATATCCCCTGTACTCGATTCCATCAAACATTCCTCCCAGGACCCTTGCGGTATCCTTCATTGATTCCTTCTGTCCGATCTGTGATCCTGTAGGTCCCAGATAAGTTACATGTGCGCCCTGGTCATAAGCGGCAACTTCAAAAGCACAGCGTGTGCGGGTTGATGCCTTTTCGAAGATCAGTGCTATATTTTTTCCTGTCAGGTGCTGCTTTTCGGAACCATTCTTTTTGGATTTTTTCAGTTCTGCAGATAGATCAAGAAGGTATTTAATCTCTTCCGGAGTGAAATCCAGTAATTTCAGAAAGTGACGGTTGTGTAGGTTGATAGACATGGCTAATAATTATTAAAACGCGAAATTAGTAAAATATTATTTAATCTTAGATTGGAATTAAAGGTGCAGGGTGCAAGGTGCAAGGTGCAAGGTGCAAGGTGCAGGGTAAGAGGCTACATACCATGCAACCTGCAACCTGCAACATTTGTTCACCTTCTGTCATCCTCATACTCCATTGTGATCTTTGAACCATACTTCTTGTCGGCCAGCTTAAATGCTTCAGTGATCACGCTCTTGCTGCCACCGTTTTTAATGAAACTCAGGCATGCTTTTATTTTTGGCTCCA